>Ga0209342_10006480_pt1 | contig 11871 bp, 11 predicted proteins | sample RifCSP16_2_FD_184023 | JGI IMG/M metagenome (GOLD analysis project Ga0209342, IMG submission 184023) | Soil microbial communities from Rifle, Colorado - Rifle CSP2_sed 16_2 (SPAdes) (version 2) | ecosystem: Environmental > Terrestrial > Deep subsurface > Rock core/Sediment | place: Rifle... | reverse complement strand
CTCGCGAACCCGCGCGTCGCCGGCTTCGTCCGCAAGTACTACCAGACCCGCGCCGACGTGCCCGCGGAGGACCGGCTCCGCCTCGGCCGGCTCATCGAGAACATGACGGGCGCCACGCCCATCGTCGAGTGCATGCACGGCGCGGGCTCGCCGCAGGCGCAGAAGGTGGTCGTCCAGCGGACGATCGACTGGGCGCTCCGGCGCAAGCTGGCGGAGCGGATCGCGGCCACCTCGAAGGCCTGAGCCGGCGAGCCGGCGCGGCGCCGTCAGCGGCCGAGCTCGGCGCGCAGCGCGCCGTCGAGCTCCGGGTGCTCGAACGCGTACCCCGAGGCCGTGAGCCGCGTCGGGAGCACGCGCGCGCTCGCGAGCAGCAGCGCGTCGGCCATCTCGCCGAGCAGGAGGCGCGCGGCGAGGGCCGGGAACGGCAGGAACGCGGGGCGGCGCAGGACGCGCGCGAGGGTCCGCGCGAGCTCGCGGTTCGTCACGGGGCGCGGCGCGACGGCGTTGACCGGCCCGCGGAGGGCGTCGCGCTCGAGCGCGTGCAGGATCACGCCGACGAGGTCGTCGAGCGCGATCCAGCTCACCCACTGGGCGCCCGACCCGATCGGCCCGCCGAGGCCGAGCAGGAACGGCGCGAGGAGCCGCGGCAGGGCGCCGCCGCGGCGGCTCAGCACCAGGCCGATCCTGAGGTGGACGACGCGCAGGCCCGCGGCCGTCGCGGGCGCGGCCGCCGCCTCCCACTCCCGGCAGACGTCGGCGAGGAAGCCCGTGCCCGGCGCACTCGCCTCGATGAGCGTCTCGTCGCCGCGGTCGCCGTACCAGCCGGTGGCCGACGCGGCGACGAGGACGCGCGGCGGCCGCGCCAGGCGCGCGAGCGCGCCGGCGAGCAGCGCGGTCGAGCCCACGCGGCTCTCGCGGATCCGCGCCTTCCGGGCGGCGGTCCAGCGCGCCGCGACGCTCTCGCCCGCGAGGTGGACGACGGCGTCCACGCCCTCGAGCGCGCCCGCGTCGATCCTCCCGGCGGCGGGATCCCAGTGGACGGCGCGCTCGCCGGCGGCCGCCGGGCCGCGCCGCAGCACCCGCAGCGCCCCGTGCCCGCCCGCCGCGAGCGCGGGCAGGAGCGCCGTGCCGACGAGCCCCGACGAGCCCGTGACCGCGACGATCACGCCATCGCGCCGCCGTCCACCGTGTAGACGCCGCCGGTGACGTAGGCGGCCTCGTCGCTCGCGAGGAAGAGGACGAGCGCGGCGACCTCCTCGGGCGTCCCGTAGCGGCGCAGCGGGATGGACGCGGTGAGCCGCTCGCGCTTCATGCCCGCCTCGAGCGCCTGCGCCATCGGCGTCTCGATCGGGGCGGGGCAGATCGCGTTGACGCGGATCCCGTGGCGCGCCAGCTCGAGCGCGGCGGTCTTCGTCATGCCGACGACGGCGTGCTTGGACGCCGTGTACGCGATGAGGTTCGGCGTGCCGCGGAGCCCCGCGATCGAGGCCGTGTTGACGATCGCGCCGCCGCCGCGCCCGCGCAGCACGGGCGCGACCACCTTCATCCCGAGCCAGACGGCCTTGACGTTGACGGCCAGCACCCGGTCGAAGGTCTCCTCGGGGTAGTCCACGAGCGGGCTCACCGCGCCGAGGATCCCCGCGTTGTTGAAGAACGCGTCGAGGCCGCCGAAGCGGCCGAGCGCGGCCTCGACGTAGCGCTCGACGTCGGCCCGGCGCGTCACGTCGGCCGGGACGGCGAGCGCCTCGCCCCCCGCGCGCTCGACGGCGGCGACGCTGTCGGCGAGGCCCGTCCCCGGGAGGTCCACGAGGACGACGCGCGCACCCTCCGAGGCGAAGCGGACGGCCGCCGCGCGCCCGATGCCGCCGGCGCCCCCGGTGACGACCACGGTCTTGCCGCGGAAGCGCGCCACGTCAGGCGCTCCGCGGGCCGTAGTACGCGCGCCAGAGCGCCTCGTACTCGCGCGCGTTCCGGAGGATGTCATCCAATTCCTCCGGGCTCATCCGGCGCACCGGCCGGGCCGGCACGCCCATGACGAGCGTGCCGGCGGCGACGACCTTGCCGGGGGGCACGAGGGCGCCGGCGCCCACCTGGGCGCCCGCCTCGATCACGGCGCCGCTCAGGACGACGGCGCCGATGCCGATGCGGCAGTTGTCCCCGACGGTGCAGCCGTGGACGACCGCCCGGTGGCCGATCGTGACGTTGTCGCCGATGATGCAGGGCCAGTCGGGGTCGACGTGGACGACCGAGTTGTCCTGGACGCTCGAGTGCCGTCCGAGCCGCACCGAGTTCTGGTCGCCGCGCAGGACGGCGAAGGGCCAGACGCTCGCGCCCTCCGCGATGGTCACGTCGCCGATGACGGCGGCCTGCACGTCCACGAAGGCGTCGGCGTGGACGCGCGGCTTCTTGCCTGGGATGTCGCGGATCATGGGCTCACCTCGCGCCGGCTCGTCTGGTGACGGCTCTGCGATTATACTGGCGCCCATGCTGCCGCCGCTCGCGGAGGTGCGCGACGTCCACCGCTTCGACGAGGCGGCGCTCGCGCGCTGGCTCGCCGAGCACGTCGAGGGCTTCCGCGGGCCGCTCACCGTGCGCCAGTTCCGCGGGGGCCAGTCGAATCCGACCTACCACCTCGCGGCCGGCGGGCGCGAGTACGTGCTGCGGCGGAAGCCCCCGGGCAAGCTCCTGCCCTCCGCCCACGCCGTGGACCGCGAGTACCGGGTGATCACCGCGCTCGGCACGACAGGCTATCCGGTGCCGAAGACCTACGGGCTCTGCGAGGATCCCGAGGTCATCGGGACGATCTTCTACGTGATGGAGTGCGTGCACGGCCGCGTCATCACCGACCCGCAGGTCCCCGGGCTCACGCCGCGCGAGCGAAGCGCCATCTACGACTCGCTCAACGAGACCCTCGCGCGCCTGCACACCGTCGACTTCCAAAAGCTCGGCCTGGCGGACTTCGGGCGGGCTGGGAGCTACTTCGCGCGCCAGATCCACCGCTGGACCCAGCAGTACCGCGCCTCGGAGACCGAGACGATCGAGGCGATGGAGCGGCTGATCGAGTGGCTGCCGGCGCACCTGCCGGCGGACGACGAGACGACGCTCGTGCACGGCGACTTCAGGCTCGGCAACACGATCATCCACCCGACCGAGCCGCGCGTCGTCGCGGTGCTCGACTGGGAGCTGGCGACGCTCGGCCACCCGCTCGCCGACCTCGCGTACACCTGCCTCCCGTACCGCTTCGCGCGCGACTGGGAGGGGCTCGCGGGCCGGGACCTGCGCGCGCTCGGCATCCCGACGGAGCCGGAGTACCTGGCGGCCTACTGCCGGCGCACCGGGCGCACGGCGATCCCGGACTGGGAGTTCTGCCTCGCGTTCTCGATGTTCCGGCTCTCCGCGATCGCGCAGGGGATCATGGGACGCGTGCGCGCCGGCACCGCCAACGACCCGAACGCCCGCGCGCGCGGCGAGCGCGCCCGGCCGCTCGCCGAGCAGGCCTGGGCCCTCCTCGCCGCCCGCGCCGGCTGAGAGGGCCTGCTGGGGCTGGAAGGGGGGCAGCGGCGATCGCCCGGGGATCACGGTTCACGGCGTGAAGCTGGCACGACGTGCTCGGATGTAGGCGGCAGCCAGAGCCGAGAGATTGTCCCTGTATTCGTCGAACCGACCGTCGAGTTCGAACCAGCGCCCCTTCGACTCTTCAGGTAACGAGTCCATTTGCTTCCAGCGCTCTTCGCGCGATTTGCTGGGGCCCCCGGGGCCGAACGCGGCGTTCGCCTCCGTCAGAAGCGTCGCTGTGTGTCCTGCGCCGAGTTCCTGGAGCACCGACACCGTTTCGAGAGCATGATCTCCCGGGGCGTTCCAGTAGTATTGGTTGAACCCGCCGTTGTTCACCTCCATCTCGAGCTCGGTAAGACAGCCGATGACCTGCTCGGCGTGACTCAGGCTGTCGAAGCCTGCCCTCTCCCGAGCGACGTCCTCATCCCGCTCGAGCTCGAAGTAGCCGCCAAGTTCATCGGGCATCTGGTCTTCCACCGTCGACGTCCGCAGAACGCTCCCGCTCAGCGGTGCGCCGGCACGACGCCGCAAAGGAGAAGCGCGTTGTTGGCGCATCCGCTGCAACCGGTTGTTGGGCGGCGGTCGTCAAGCTAAGCCCGAGGCGCGAACATTATTATCGCCATGCCGGCGACAGCGACGGCAGAGCCGGTAACGTCCCAGATATGTGGACGGATTCCATCGACCAGCCAGAGCCAAGCGAGTGCGGTCGCCACATAGACACCACCATAAGCCGCGTACACGCGCCCAGCCTGGGTGGGGTGAAGCGTAAGAAGCCAGACGAAGATCGCCAGGGAGACTGCGGCGGGCGCTAGGATCCAGCCACTGGCGCGGCCGTTCAACCACAGATATGGGAGATAGCAGCCGAGGATCTCTGCGAGGGCGGTCACGATGAACAATGCAGCGGTGGCGATCACGTTCATGGATTCTCGGACCTCCAGGGATTCATTTCGACGCCGAACGCTCCCGCTCAGCGGCCGGGTGCGAGCATCGCGAGTGCCCGGTCGGTTGGAGCGGGTGGTTCGGCCGCTCCCGTTGACCAGAGAGACTTTGCTGGAGCCCGCTGCTGGGCGCTCATGGTATCCGTCGTGCGGCAAAGAGCCGCTCGGCGTTCTCGTACGCGATGCGCTTGGCTGTAGCGGGACTCATTTGTGACAGCATCTGCCGGAAGGCATTGATGCGCTCCTCGTAGAAGCGCAGCGCCGGCGTGTGAGCGGTATCAGTTCCAACCAGGAAGCGGTCACTAAAATCCTCGAACAGCGCGAGCATTTCCGGATACACCGTGCCGCTGTCCGCTTGGACGAGGTGGATATAGGGCGTGCGCTTGGGCCAATAGCGTCCGTAGCCGCCGCCGTCGCTCGGCGTGACCATCATGCCCCCGAGATCGCACATCAGCCGGGGCAAGCGTCCAAGCAGCCGACGGATCTGCTCGGCGCTCGCGCGACCGCAATTATGGGCCCAGACGAACGTCGTGCCCGGATTAGCCTCGAACAGGCGAACCGCCTGTTCGGTCTGTTCGGGCTCGGCCTCCAGATGGAGGAGCACAGGGACTCCGTACTTCGCGCCGAGGGCCGCGATGCGGTGCATGAGCGGCGCATCGGCGGGCAGTCGCACCTCGCCTCCGAGCTGTCCCCAGCCCCTGAGATCGTACGCGTGGTGGTACAGGATGAACTCGCCCAGGCCGAAGAACTTGCCGCTGCGCAGCTTGTCCTCGGCCTCGCGGAGGTACCAGGCGGCGGACTCCGGGTTCTCCCACGCGCGTCGAGCCGACCGCCCGAGCTGTCCGCGCTGACCGGCGACGAAGGGAATGAAGCGCCCCGTGTGGGTGCGGGCGAAGTCGGCCGCCTGCCCATCCGAGCCGTAGCCCGCGTCCTGGGGATTCGCGTAATACCGCGCCATCAGGACCATGCTGCGCACGCCGGTACGGTCCATCAGTTCGAGGAGGCGCTTGGCCTCCATGTCGCCATTCAGGTGCGTGTGGAAATCGATGATCGGCAAGCGCTCCGCCCGAGCGTGCTCGGCGATCGAGAGGCACCCGGAGACACTGAGGCTGACCACCATCACGGCAGCCGCGATCACGGATCGCATCCAGGCTCCGCTTCACTGGCCTCTTGCACTTCTACCGCCTGTCTCTCTTGCGGCCGAAACGTTGTGGCGTTGACCGGCGGCCGCCGAAAGCGGCCGGCCGGTCGAACGGCGAGTTAGAAGGCACAGCAGTGGACTTCAGGTCAGATGGCCGACCGAGCAGAGGCAGGTCTCCCCTATGCAGCGTCATTTGGACCCCGGTGGTCGCGTTTTCCGACCGCCCACGTGAAGAATGGTGATCGCGGACGTGGCATAGCCATCGCGGCGGCAAACGGTGGGCCCGTGTGACCGGAGCGATTGCAGTGTGCCTCGGCCTTGGCGCGCAGTCGAGCTGCCTTCTTCTTCCTGCCACGGCGCTCGTAGTGCTCCGCTAAGCGCGAATAGCGATCGTAAAGGTATAGGTGAACCTCTGGCTTCGGCTCTCCCACGCGGCGCGCAGTTGCGACCCAGAGGATGGCGTTCGTGACGACGAGGTCACTGCGCAATCGCCACGGCCCATCTTCTGAATGGCCGGCCGCTCCCGACTTCATACGCATGTCTGTCCTCCTAGACGCTCGGCATCAGTGGCGGCGCGAAGTGCCGTCCGCTGCATGCCGTCGTTGCGCCGCTCCTGATTCAAGCGATGCTCGACGTCGTCGAACGGACCGGCCGGCGACCAGGAGCGTGGCGCCCGCGCTGACTAGAACACCGGGCGCTCCACGTACCGGCCCCACGTCTCGCGCAGGCGCGCGACGATCTCGCCGAGCGTGGCGCGCGCGGAGACCAGCTCGAGCGTGACGGGCATCAGGTTCTGCGCGGGGTCGCGGGCCTGGCGCGCCAGCTCGTCGAGGAGCGCCGCGACCCGCGCGCCGTCGCGGCGCCGGCGGACCTCGCGCACGCGCGCGACCTGGCGCGCTTCCACGGCCGGATCGACGCGGTGGATCTCGAGCGCCCCCGGCTCGGGCGGCTCGACGAAGCGGTTGACGCCGATGACCGGGCGCTCGCCGGAGGCGCGCTCCCGGGCGACGGCGTAGGCGGAGTCGGCGATCTCGCGCTGGAAGTAGCCGGTCTCGATCGCGGCGACCGTCCCGCCCAGCTCGTCCACCTTCGCGAGGATCCGGTGCACCTCGGCCTCGATCTGGCCGGTCAGGGCCTCGACGTAGTAGGAGCCGCCGAGCGGATCCACGACGTCGGTCACCCGCGTCTCCTCGGCGAGGATCTGCTGCGTGCGGAGCGCGAGCTTCATCGCCTGCTCGGACGGGATCGCGTAGGCCTCGTCGAGGCCGTTGGTGTGCAGCGACTGGCAGCCGCCCAGCACGGCCGCCAGGGCCTGGAGCGCCGTGCGGACGACGTTGTTCAGCGGCTGGGCCTTGGTCAGGGTGGCGGCGGCCGTCTGGCAGTGGAAGCGCAGGCGCATCGACTCGGGGCGCGTGGCGCCGAACCGGTCGCGCATGAGCCGGGCCCACACCCGGCGCGCGGCGCGGAACTTGGCGATCTCCTCGAAGAAGTCGGCCTGCGCCACGAAGTAGAAGGCCAGGCGCGGCGCGAAGGCGTCGACGGGCACGCCGCTCCGCGCGACCTCCTCGACGTAGGCGATCGCGTTGGCCATCGTGAAGGCGACCTCCTGCACCGACGTCGCCCCCGCCTCGGCAATGTGGTAGCCGCTGATGTTGATGGGGTTGTAGCGCGCCATGCGCTCGGCGCAGAAGACGATCATGTCGCGCATGAGCCGCATGGACGGCCGGATCGGGAAGATCCACTCCTTCTGCGCGACGTACTCCTTCAGGATGTCGGCCTGGACGGTGCCCGAGAGCCGGTGGAGGTCGCATCCGCGCGCCTCGGCCACTGCCACGTACATGGCGAGCAGGATCCACGCCGTCGGGTTGATCGTCATCGACACGGAGGTGGCCTCGAGGTCGATCCCCTCGAAGAGCGCCTCGACGTCCTCGAGGGTGTCCACGGCGACGCCCTCGCGGCCGACCTCGCCGAGCGCGCGCGGGTCGTCGGAGTCGTAGCCCATGAGCGTCGGCATGTCGAAGTCGACGGAGAGGCCCGTCTGCCCCTGCGCGATCAGGTAGCGGAAGCGGGCGTTCGTGTCCTCGCCGGTGCCGAAGCCCGCGATCTGCCGCATCGTCCAGGGCCGCCCGCGGTACATCGTCGGGTACGGTCCGCGGGTGAACGGCGGGCGCCCGGGCAGCCCGATGTCCTCGAGGGGGATGCCGGCCACGTCCTCGGGCGTGTACACGCGCTTGCGCGGCAGGCCGGAGGCCGTGCGGTACTCGGCGCGCGCCTCCGGCTGGCGCGCGAGGAACTCCCGCAGCTCGCGCGCCTCCCAGTCGCGGCGCGCGGCCGCCGTGCGCTCGATCGCGTCGGGGTCGAACATGCCCGTCTCGCTCCTTCCGGCCCGGCGCCCCGGCGGGCTCAGCCGCGCCTGCCGAGCGTCTGGCGGTAGAGGTCGCGGTCGTCGGTCACGCGCCGCGCCTTGAACTCGCTGCGCGGGAGCGTCCCCTCCGGCACCAGCTCCACGACGGGCCGGACGCCGAGCCGGGCGCGGAGCCGTTCGCGCATCGTCTCCTCGAGCCGGGCGCGCCGTGCGGGGTCGGCGTGGCTCTCCGCGTGCTCGGCGCGGATCAGCAGCTCGTCCATCGCCTCCCGACGCGAGATGATGACGCGGAACTCGCCGCCGAACCCCTCGATCGCGCGGAGCGTGTCCTCGATCGCGCTCGGGTAGATGTTCTCGCCGCGCACGATGAACATGTCGTCGATCCGGCCGTAGAGCCCGTCGGGCAGCCGCGGGTAGGTGCGCCCGCACGCGCACGCTTCGGCGGTCCAGCGTGCGAGGTCGCCCGACACGAGCCGGATCATCGGCTGCGAGGTGCGCTCGAGGTGCGTGTACACGGGGGTGCCCTCGGCGCCGTCCGGCACCGGCGCCCAGGTCGCCGGGTCGCACACCTCCGTGTAGACGAGGTCCTGCCAGAGGTGCATGCCGGTGCGGTGCCGGCACTCGCCGTTGGTCATCCACGGCGACATCTCCGCCATGCTCCCCATGTCCACGCAGAGGCCGCCGAAGGTCTCCTCGATCAGGCGCTTGGTCGCCGGGATCCCGGCGCCGGGCTCGCCCGAGAAGACGAGCGTCCGGATGCCGAAGGCGCGCGGGTCGAGGCCCTCGCGCCGGGCCGTCTCCGCCAGGTGCAGCGCGTAGGAGGGCGTGCTGTAGAACGCGGTGGGGGAGAGCTCGCGCGCCCACTGCACGGCCATCAGGGTCTGGCCCACCACGCCCGCGCCGAACGGGAACGCCGTCGCGCCCAGGCGCTCGGTGCCGACGAGCGCGCCCCACGAGCCCATGTAGAGGCTGAAGAAGGAGCAGATCATCACGCGGTCGCCGGGGCGCAAGCCCGCGCCCCAGAGGACGCGGGCGTGCGCCTCGGCGATGCGCCCCCAGTCGGCCCGGCCCACGCCGAAGACGGTCGGGCGGCCCGTCGTCCCGCTGGTGCCGTGGATCCGCGCCACCTCCTCGGGCTCGACGCACAGGTAGTCGCCGTACGGGGGATGTGCGGCCTGCGCCGCCCGCAGCTCGGCCTTCTGGACGACCGGGAAGCGTGCGAGGTCGTCGAGGCTCTTCAGGGTGTCGGGCGCGACCCCGGCCTCGCCCCACTTCCGGCGGTAGAACGGGCTCTTCTCCCACGCCCAGCGGACCTGGGCGCGGAGCTTGGCGAGGATCAGGCCGTCGCGCTCGGCCGGCGGCGCGCACTCGATCTCCGGCAGCCAGTGCTCGGCCGCGGGCGCGGGCCGCCAGGCGGGATCGTAGCGCGGCGGCCAGCCGCGGAGGTCCACGCCCCGCGTGCGCGCGATGGTCTCGAGGTTCACGCGGCCCGCCCCGCGGCCGCGCGCACGCGGCGCACCACCTCGTCGGGGGGCGTGTCCTGCAGCACGACGTCGGCCGCGCCGAGGTCCCGGAGCGTGGGCACGTCCTCGTCCGGGATGACGCCGCCCACCACGAGCGCGATGTCCCGCGCGCCGCTCCGGCGCAGCAGCTCCACGAGGCGCGGGATCAGCGTCAGGTGGGCGCCGGACAGGAGGCTCACGCCCACCACGTCCACGTCCTCCTGGACCGCGGCGGCGGCGACCTCCTCGGGCGTGCGGTGCAGCCCCGTGTAGATCACCTCCATGCCCGCGTCGCGGAGCGCCCGGGCCACGACCTTCGCACCGCGGTCGTGGCCGTCGAGCCCCACCTTGGCGATCAGCACCCGGATGGCCGGCGCGCTCATCGCTTCCGGCGGCGCTTCCCGCGGTCCACGCCGTGTCCCTGGCGCCGACCCGCTCAGGCGGGCAGGCGCTCGTACATGCCGTGCACGTCCGGGCCGTGGAAGCGCGCCACGTGATTCGTCGGCGGCACCGGCTCCTCGTAGAAGAACGCGGGCAGCTCGTCGTCCTTCTCCGTGAAGCCCGCCCGGCGGTTGAACTCCGCCTCGAGCCCGAGCGCCTCGCGGCCCAGCGCCTCGAAGAAGTCCTTCCCGAGCGTCGTGCCGTGCGCGGCGTTGATGGCGTTGGCCAGGAACTCGGTCTGGACGTCGGTGACGCTCCGGCCGAAGATGCAGAGCCCGAGCGAGTCGGTCGCCGCCGCGGCCGTCTGCGCCACGAGGCTCTGGCCGATCACCGCCGCGAGGTCCATCTCGCGCGACTTGAGGCGCGGGATGTTGCCGGCCGTGTGGTCCGCGCCCTGCGCCGTCGCCATCATCGAGACGCCGGTGGCCTCGACCACGCGCGGGTCGTAGGCGCTGATCGCCTGCTTCTTGATGACCGGCACGCGGCGGACCTTGTAGTGCTCGCCCACGCGCGCCGTGCCCTGCGCCCAGAGGCGCCCCTGCTCCGTGCCCTTGGCGATCTCGGTGAGGCAGGCGGTCATGAACTTCACGTCGCCGAAGCTCCCGAGGCCCGCCTCCATGAGCACGCCGAGCGTGGCGCCCAGCTCGATCGAGTCCACCCCGAGGTCGTTGGCGATCATGTTGAGCTGCGCGAGGTCGTCGGGATCGGTGAGCCCGCAGTTCGTGCCGAGGAGGCCGAGCGTCTCGTACTCGACCGGCGAGACCACTTCCTTGCCGCTCGCGTCGTGGTAGACGTTGCTGCACTGGATCACGCACCCCGGCATGCAGGCGTGCGTCTGCTCGCCGCCGCGCGAGGTGTTGAGCGGGCCGATGTAGGTCGCGCCCATCTTGAACGTCTCGCCCGCGGCGACGTCGGCGACCCGGCCGAGCCTGAAGTTGCGGACGGGCAGGCCACCCATCTGGTTCTGGACGTCGGCCATGCCCATCGTGCCGAGCGGGGCGTAGAAGTTCTGCACGAACCCGTCGGCCCCGAGCATCTTGGCGTAGTCCTTGATGGCCGCGTTGACCTTCTTCGCGTCCTCGAACGGCGGGAGCCGGTCGAGGTCGACCACGATCGCCTTGACCTTCTTCGCCCCCATCACCGCGCCCACGCCGCCGCGCGCCGACAGGCGCGAGGGCCGGCCGTCCTTGTCGGTGAGGGCGATGCCGGCGAGGAGGCCCTGGTACTCGCCGACGGGGCCGCAGAGGGCGAGCGCGACCTTCTTGCCGTACCGGGCCTGGAGCATCCGGGCGGCCTCGAAGTTCCCCTTGCCGAGGTACGGCCGGGCGTCGTCGAACGTGATGCCGCCGTCCTTCGTGAAGTGGAGGACGACCCAGTCCGCCGAGGCGCCGAGCAGCGTGAACCCGGCGATCCTGAGCTGGCCGAGGGCGTAGCTGAAGGTGCCGCCGCCGTTGGCCTCCTTGATGCCGCCGGTGAGTGGGCTCTTGCAGCCGACGCTCGTGCGGTTGGCGTTCGAGAAGCTCGTGCCGGCGAAGGGGCCGGCCGAGAAGATCAGCGGGTTCGCGGGCGAGAGCGGCTCCACCGTGGCGGCGCCCATCTCGAGCAGGATCTTCGCGATCAGGTAGCGGCCGGCCTTGACGATCGCCTCGCCGGTGAGCTCCCGCTTCGCGATCGTGCGGTCGCCGAGCTGGATGTCGTAGTAGGTGCGCATGGGAGGGCTCCTTTCGCCCCCCGATCCTGCCACGCTCCCCCGACGCCCGTCAAAGCGATGCGCGGAGGCCGCCGGGGCGGGGGCTCAGCGCGGGCGGGTCTCGAGGTACTTGCGGATCGCGCGGTGCTGGCTCTCGCCGTCGAGCCCGGCCTCGGCGAGCACCAGCTCGCCCCGGCCGCTCCCGAGGAAGTGCCCGTGCTGGAACGGGTGGAGCGTCG
>Ga0209342_10006479_pt1 | contig 11873 bp, 15 predicted proteins | sample RifCSP16_2_FD_184023 | JGI IMG/M metagenome (GOLD analysis project Ga0209342, IMG submission 184023) | Soil microbial communities from Rifle, Colorado - Rifle CSP2_sed 16_2 (SPAdes) (version 2) | ecosystem: Environmental > Terrestrial > Deep subsurface > Rock core/Sediment | place: Rifle... | reverse complement strand
CCGCTCGTTGAACTCGTCCGCGAGGCTCTCGAGATCCTTCTGGTCCAGACTCGAGAAGAGTCGCACGTTGCGGAGTAGGTCTGGTGTCGGCTTGGACATGGGCGATTCATACACGAACGGCGGTATGTGTGTCACTCATTCAGGCTCGGATGCCGTGAGCTCCTCGATTCGCAGCTCAGCTCCCTGAAGCCGTTCCACGCACGTCTTGTAGAGCTCTTCGCCCCTCCTGAAAAGGGCGACAGCGTCGTCGACGGGCACGTCGCCCCGTTCGAGCCGGGCAACGATGTCCTCGAGCTCCTTCTGCAGCTCCTCGAAGCTCGGCCCCTCGCCGGCGGCGCCTCCCGCCGGGCGAAGCCCGGCTCCGCCGCCGCCTGACGCCGCTCCCGACACGGTGCCTTCCGGGCCCGTATTACTCATACTGTGCCCTCCGGCCCCGCACCGGGAGCGACGCCCGCGGGGGACGAGCTTCCCGGACGGGCATTGGACGGCTCATGGATGGACCTCCTCGACACGCACGCCGAGCTCGCCTGCCGCGAGCTCGATCTCGAGCCGGTCGCCCGGGCTCACGGACGCTGCGTCGCGGAGTGCAACGGCCCCTGCGCGGACGACTGCGTATCCGCGCTCGAGCGTTGCAAGCGGCGAAAGGGCCTGGAGACGCGCTCCGGCGTGATCGAGAGCCGACCTGCGGCGCTCGAGGAGCAGGCGTGGCGCCGCGCGCAGCCTCTCTCCGAGACGGTCGAGCCGTGCGACGTCACGCTGGAGGAGGTTTCGCACGGCGAGAGCGAGCCTACGGCGTGTGCTCTCGAGCGCGATGGTCAGCTCTGCCATGTCCGGCACGACGAGAGCGCCCGCGGCGGTCGGCGTTGCGGCTCTGGCGTCGGCGGCGAGATCGCACAACGGAGTGTCCTGCTCGTGCCCGACCGCGGAGACCACGGGCACGTGGGCCTCCGCGACGGCCCGAACGACGGCCTCGTCGCTGAAGGGGAGAAGATCCTCGAAGCTTCCCCCGCCGCGCGCGAGCACGACGACGTCGACTTCGGGGTGCGAGGCAAGTGCCGACAACGCCGCTACGATCGCTGCAGGAGCGGCCTTTCCTTGAACGCGTGCCTCGCACACGACGACCTTCGCTGCCGGGAAGCGCGCTCCGATCGTCGCGATGAGGTCGCCGCGGGCCGCCGCATCCGCGCCGGTGAGGATGCCGATCGCGCGCGGAAGCCGGGGGAGGGGGCGCTTCCGCGCGGGCGCGAATAGCCCCTCTGCGGCGAGCTTGCGCTTCAGGCGCTCGAGGGCGAGCAAGTGCCCGCCGATGCCGATGCGCTCGATCGTGGTGGCACGGAGGCCGAGCTCGCCCTTCAGCTCGTAGAACTCGGCGCGGCCCGAGACGTGAACCGTCTCGCCCTCCTCCAGCGCGAGCTCGAGCCGATCGAAGGTGCGCCGGGCGATGGTCACGTTGAGGGTCGCGCCCGTGGTCGGATCCTTGAGAGTGACGAAGACCGTGGCCCAGGCCTCGTTTCGGCGAAGCTCGGTCACTTCGCCCTCGACCCAAACGGCAGGCAGCCTGCTGAGATACGAGGCGATACCGCGATTGAACGACGAGACCGTGAAGACCTTGCGGTCGCCGTACAAGATCGACTCGACCTTCGCCACTCCCCCAGCGTAACGCCGAGGTCGCCGTGCTGGTTAGAGCAGGATCTCGGCGGCCGTCGTCGCATCGCAGCCGCGCGAGAGCATCTCCACGGCGTCGTGCAGATCGACCTCGCTGACCGCGAGCCGCTCGGCGAGATGCACCGGATAGCCGGCCTCGAGCAGGATGTGCAGGCGCCAGCTCTCGACCTTTGCCGGCTCGTTCTCGTGCCAGAGCGGAGTCTCGGTCGTCTCGGCCATGCGCGCGGGATTCGCCGTTGCTACGGCGCTTCCTGCTCGTACGGGAGGGCCTCCGCTCCTGTTGCTCAGATCTCTGCAGGCGAGCGGGAGGACTCGTAGCGCTTGGCGAGCTCGATGATGCGATCGTCGAGACGCTGCGCCGCTGTCTCGACGGCTTGCTGGAGCTGATCGGCGATAAGGCTGTCGGCTCGGCGGAGGAACGACTCTGCCGTGCGGTCGAGCTCGTCGCGAAGTCGACTTGCCGCTTCGTCACGGATCGCCCGCATACGGTTTTCGAACTCGAGGGCACTTGCCTCGGCTCGTCGATCGACCTCACGCTCGATCGCCCGCTCTATCTGATCCACCTGCCGCCGCTCGACCTCGCCGAACGTGACCTCGATCCGCGCTCGCGTCTCGCTCTCGGCCCGCTCGACCTGCTCGGCGACTGCGTGCTCGTGCTGGCGGAGCCGCTCGGTCATGTCGTCGATGGCGCGCCGACGGTCGTCGGCCTGCGATTGCAGCTCGTCGAGTGCTTTGGCGAGCGCGTCCTTGGCGCTGGCCTCGAGCATCTCGCGCAGCCGAAGCGCCGCTGCGCGCTGTTCGTCGACCGTCGTTCCGAGCTCGGTGGCCTCGGCTTCGATCTTGGCCTCGACATCCGCGACTCGCTGCCGAAGGCTCTGCTCGACGGTCGCCACCGCACCCTGGAGCGCGTTCTGCGCCCGCTCGAGGTCGGCTTCCCATGCCCGTAGCCTCTCCTCGACGCGCTGCTCGACCGCGGCAACGAGCTCCGCCAATCGCTCCGAGAGCTCCCGCTCACGGACGCTGAGCTCACCGCGTCTCTGATCGGACAGCCGCCGCTCCTCGGCGACGTAGGCCGAAAGGGAGTCCGCATGTGCACGGGAGATCGCGACGCGGAGCTGCTCCGCCTGGGTGGCGGCCTCTTCCTCCGCTGCCGCGCGTACGGCGCGACCGGCGGCCGCGACGAGCTCGTCCGTCCTCGCGGCACGCGCGCGTGCGCGGCGCAGGGCGAGGGCGAGCGCGATGCTCAGGAGGACCGCTGCAGTGAGAGCCGCGACGAGGATCCAGGAGATGCCGGACACGAGACCACTCTAGATGGCTACAGCCGATACACCACTAGGGCTGCCGCGAGCACGACCGTGGCCGCTGCCAGAAGTCGCAGGCCGCGCTCCTCGGCCGCGATGAGCCGGTGAGCGTCGATCGATTCGCGGCTTCCGTCGCGGAGCTCGAGCGCGCCGCGTACCTCGACGACGCGTCGGCGTACGAAGCGGACGTGATTGGAGAGGGCGCGCTGTGCGAGCGAGTGCAGGACGGCGAATGCAGCAGCGAGGAGTGCCGCGACGCCGATCTCTCCCGCGACCGCTGCGTACCCGCAGATGACGGGGAACCCGCCCCAGGCGAGTCCGAACCAAAGGTCGGAATGGAATCGCCCGCCCAGCAGCTCGAGGTTGTACGCGAGGACGAGGAACAACCCCAAAGGGACCAGGAGAACGAGCCACGGTCGGAAGGAGAGCGCTCCACTCACGCCGATCGCGCATGCCGCCCCGATCGATCCGGCGGCGAGGAAGACGAGAGCGCCGGTCGGGATCTTCGTTCCGAGAGGGCGGCCTCTGAGCTCGTCGAGCGAGTGCGCACCGATTCCCACCGCCAGCGCGAATGCCAGGGCGGCGGCGCCGAGCCGTCCCCAAGCGAGCGCGGGTGCGAGGCAGCCGCCGATCACCACGTACGACACGTGCCACGCCGTGTACGGCGGGTGCAGCAACGTCAAGTAGTCGCGCCAGCCGCCGCGCTCGAGGGCGTACCACGCGGGACGGTCGGTCGCTGGAGAGCTCAAGCCTTGAGTCCCCACATGACGACGCCTCCGCCGAGGCTGAGCCGACGGACTTCGACGCCTCTGACACCCGCCGCTCGCCACGTCTCGAGCTGGCCCTCGATCGGGTATTCCGCCCAGAAGGCGCGGATCGAGCCGCCCAGGAAGTCGCCCACCTCGGCCCAGCCTTGGCGAAGCACGCGTCCTGCGACGGGCAGCACGCCACGGACGTACGCCTCCCAGGCAGGTCGCGCGAGCCCGCCTGGAACTCCGAACTCCAGAGACGCCACGGTCCCCCCGGGCCGCACGACGCGCGCGATCTCGGTGAGGGTCGTTGCGGGATCGTCGACGTAGCGGAGCAGGTACGTGAACGTCACGTGATCGAACGCGCCGTCTGCGAAGGGAAGCGCACTCGCGGAGGCTTCGACAAGCTCGACGGCGCCTTCGAAGCGACGCCGCGCGACGGCAAGCATCTCCGCGCTCTGATCGACGCCGGTGACCTCGAATCCGCGCCTGATGAGCTCGCCAGCAACGAGCCCCGTTCCGGTCGCGACGTCGAGCACGTGCCCGCCGCGCGGGAGTCGTGAGACGAGGAAGCGACGCCAGAGCGGATCCTGGCCGAGCGAGAGTATGGCACCGACGCGGTCGTACGAAGGCCCCAACGGAGCGAACAGCTCTCTGGCGTCGACACCGGACATCAGGCCGTATTCTGGTCGCCGTGGCCCTGGTCGACGAGTTCGAGCGCGCCGGTGCGCTGGTAGCTGCCCTCGCCCAGCCCGGCGATGCCGTCTCCGGGATCATCGCCTCCGAGCCGTGCGCGGGTGGTCGCGTGTACCTCTGCTCGTTCGACGATGCCGACGGTCGGCGTAGCTGGCTTGCGATCCACGCGAACGGCGCTCCGGTCGCGAGCCGGTCTGAGCTCCGCGAGGCGGTGTCGATCGCGGCGCTGTGCGAGGTTGCCGAGGACGCTGCGGGTGGGGGTGACCTCGACGCGCTCATCGCGACGCTCGTCGAGATTCGCGAGAAGGAGGGCCCGCCGGGGATCGACGATGCGGAGAAGGCTGCCCGTGCGCTGCGCGGAATCCTGGGCAATCCCCCTCAACTTGCGTCACCGTCTCGACTCGACGAGCTCGGTGCCGCCACTCGCCGCCTCGAGCAGGAGCTCGATGCCGTGGGCGCGTCGCCGTTCGCAGCGGCGATGAAGTCGGCTCAGGGTGCGGTCGCGGAGCTCCAGCGTGAGATAGAGGCCGGCTACAGGATCGAGCTCACGTAGGCTTCTACGAATGGAGGGCAGCGGCGGTTTCTTCCCGTTCGGCGGGGGCGATCCAGAGGAGCTTCTCGGGGCGCTGCGCGAGTTCGCCGAGAAGCAGGCCGAGTCCGTGCAGGGAGCGCAGCGCGAGCAGTTTGCCACGCTCACGCTGAACACCGCCGTCGAGCTGACCGCGGCCGCTCTCGGCCAGATGCAGGTCGAGGGCTCGACGGATGCGCAGGCACTCGCGCTTCGCGACGCGATGCGCGTGCTCTTCCCGGAGGCGGTCGCGCTCGTCTCCGCCGCCCGCCAGGGCTTCATGCGCCAGTAGGAGCCGGTCAGGTCTCCCAGCGCCGTGTGACGAGCGCGAAGAGCAGCGCCTCCTCCGTGGGGAGGCGGTTCTCGGCCTGCTGCCAGACGACCGACTGTGGCCCGTCGATGACCTCCGCTGTCACTTCTTCGCCGCGGTGGGCAGGCAGGCAGTGCATGAAGATCGCGTCGGGGCGGGCAGCGGCCATGAGGCGAGCGTCGACTCGAAACGGCTCGAGCGCGGAGAGGCGCGCATCTCGCTCCGCCTCCTCTCCCATCGACACCCAGACGTCTGTGTAGACAGCGTTGGCCCCAGCGACTGCCTCGAGTGGGTCCGTGACGATCTGGGCGTCCGTGACGCCGGGCTCGTAGCCGGATGGACACGCGATGACCACGTCCGTGCCTACAAGGGCTCCAGCCTCGATGAGCGATCGGGCCACGTTGTTCCCAGCGCCGACATAGGCCACGCGCAGTCCGTCGAGCTGCCCGAACCGCTCGCGCAGCGTGAGCAGGTCTGCCAGCGCCTGACACGGATGGTGCTCGTCCGTGAGCGCGTTGATCACCGGCGCGGTCGCGGCAGCGGCGAGTCGGTCGACGGTCTCTTGCGTGAACGTCCGCGCTGCAATCGCCGCCGCGTACCCGGAGAGGGTTCGAGCCGTATCCTCGATCGTCTCCCCTCGCCCGAGCTGGAGCTCGTCGGGCCGGAGCAGGACCGGCAGCATTCCGAGCCGCTCGGCGGCCGCGGCGAACGAGACGCGCGTTCTCGTGGAGGGCTTCTCGAAGAAGCAGACGAGTGTGTCTCCGCGGAGCGCCTCGACGAAGCCGTGTGGCCGAGTCTTCATCACGTCCGCCAGGTCGAGTAGCGCCGTGATCGAGGCCGTGTCGAGGTCCGTGATTCGAAGCAGGTCGCCCGGTATAGGAGGCGCCGCAGTCGTCATGACCGTTGCTCGATCAGGACGGCGGGCCGATGCAGGAGCCTGACGAGGGGAGCGAGCGTGTCCGACAGCGTCGGGCGGCCCACCTCCTGCAGCTCGTATCGCACCCGTCTGATCGGGTGGCGCGTCGAGATCACGTGCGCGAGGTCGATCGGCGTGCCTGCGACGACGACGTCGACGTCGGCTTCATCGATCGTGGCCTCGAGCTCTCGGAGCATGTCGTCGGAGTAGCCCATCGCCGGCAGGACGTTCCCGAGGTGTGGGTTTGCGGCGAAGACGTCGCTGATTGCCCCTCGGGCGTACGGCCGGGGATCGACCTGCTCCGCAGCGCGCTCTTGCGCGGCTGCGACGGTGCCTGCGCCGAAGCTCATTCCGCCGTGCGTCAACGTCGGGCCGTCCTCGACGACGAGCACACGCTTGCCTTCGAGCGAAGGGCCCGGATCGAGCGAGATCGGTGACCGGGCGAGGATGATCGTCGCGAACGGATTCACTGACTCGACGTGCTCCCGGACCTGAGCCACCGCGGATCGCTCGGCGGAGTCGACCTTGTTGATCACAACGACATCGGCGCGGAGGAGATTCGCCTCCCCCGGGTGGTACGCGATCTCGTCTCCGGCGCGCAGGGGATCGGTCACGACGATATGCAGGTCGGGGCGGAAGAACGGAAGGTCGTTGTTTCCGCCGTCCCAGACGAGGACGTCGCACTCCGGCTGCGCCAGCTCGAGAACGGCCGCGTAGTCGACTCCGGCGTAGACCGTCATGCCCATCGAGACGGGGATCTCGTACTCCTCGCGCTCTTCCAGCGTCGGATGCGCTGCGTCGATCTCCTCGAGGCTCGTGAAGCGCTGAACCCGCATCCCGTCGAGCTTGCCGTACGGCATCGGGTGGCGAACCAGCCCGACGCGCAACCCTGAAGCGAGGAGCAGCGAGCCGATCTTTCGGCTCGTGGGGCTCTTGCCACAACCGGTTCGCACGGCAGTCACGGCGATGACCGGCTTCGAGGCCTCGAGCATGGTCGCTCGCGGTCCGAGCAGAGTGAAGTCGGCTCCTGCGGCGAGGACACGAGATGCCTTGTGCATGACGTCCTCGTGCCGGAGATCCGAATACGAGAGGACGACGGTGTCGATCTCCTCGGACCGGATGATGTCGACGAGGTCGTCCTCCGGGCGGATCGGGATGCCCTCCGGGTAGAGGGGGCCGGCGAGCGAGGGCGGGTAGACGCGGTCGGCGATGCCCGGAATCTGCGCCGCAGTGAAGGCGACGACCCGGACCGAGGCGTCCTCTCGGTAGACGGTGTTGAAGTCGTGGAAGTCGCGTCCCCCTGCCCCCATGATCACAATCCTGCGCATGCCCGAAGTGAGCCAAGCGCTGGCCCACCCGACATCGGCATGGACGCCTATTCGCACCGTGGCGAACTACTGATGGCTGCCTCGGTGGTCTTCGTAGAATCGCGTTGACGTGCAGGTCGCGGATCGGGCTCTGGTTCGGCTCCTTCCGGCAGTGCCCCGGGGTGTCGTGAGTCGGCTTTCCGCGCCGTACATCGCCGGCCCGACGCTCGAGGGTGCCTGTCGAGTCGTTGCTCGTCTCAACGCGGAAGGGAAGCTCGCGACGGTCGACGTGCTAGGGGAAGAGGTGCACCGGCGGGTCGAGGCCGAGGCGATCGCGAAGGCGTACCACGCTGCTCTCGACGCGATCGCCGTGAGCCACCTCGATTCGAACATCTCCGTGAAGCTCACGGCGCTCGGGCTCGAGATCGATCTCGACCTCTGCCGATCGCTCCTTGCGAACGTCGTCACCGACGCAGGCTCGAAGGGCATCTTCGTTCGGATCGACATGGAGCAGTCGGCGTTCACCGACGACACGCTGCGGCTCTACCGCGATCTGCGGGAGGGGGGCCGGGTGAACCTCGGTATCGCACTCCAGTCGTGCCTGAGGCGGACGCTCGCCGACATCGACGATCTCGCCGGTCTCCGCCCCAACGTGCGCCTCTGCAAAGGGATCTACGTCGAGCAGCCCGCGATCGCGTATCAAGGGCGCGATCCGATCCGAGCGAGCTTCGTCCAGGCTCTCGACGCTCTCCTCGAGCTCGGCTGTTACGTGGGTGTGGCCACCCACGACGAGTGGCTGCTCGAGCGGTCGCTCACGCAGGTCGCGGGGCTCCGGCGAGACGAGTACGAGCTCCAGATGCTGCTGGGGGTTCGGGAAGGACGGGCGACCGAACTCGTCGCTGCCGGGCACCGATTGCGCGTGTACGTCCCCTACGGCGAACGGTGGTACGAATACTCCCTCCGCCGTCTACAGGAGAACCCGGCTCTCGCCGGCATGCTGGCGAAGGCCGCGGTCCAGCGGGTCGTCCCCGGTCGCCGCTAGAGCGACGCGAGGAGAGACCAGCCGCCGTCCACGACGATGGTCTGGCCGCGGATCATCTCGGCATCCGGTGAGCAGAGGAACGTGACGCACGCAGCGATGTCCTCGGGGGTCACGATACGTCCGACCGGGTTCGCCTCGCCCATCTCGAGCATTGCCTCGCGGTTGGGGAAGTGGTCGAGCGCACCGGTTTCGACCACGCCGGCGGAAACGGCGTTGACACGTATCCCGCGTGGGGCGAGCTCGACGGCGAGGTAGCGGACGATCGCCTCGAGCGCGGCCTTCGAGGCGCCGACGAGCGCGTAGTTCTCGAGCACGCGGACCGAGCCGAGGCTCGAGAGGCCGACGATCGCCGAGCCGGGCTTCATCGCGGGCGCGGCGGCGCGCGTCAAGGAGAGAAGGGCTCGTGCATTCGCGGAGAGCGTCCAGTCCCAGTGCTTGTCCTCCGTCTCGAGCGCAGGGCGAATGACGCCCGTGGCGGCGCTGTGGACGAGGATGTCGAGCGATCCGAGGGCAGCAACTTCGTCGGCGATGCGCTGGGACGCGACGTTCCCGCGGACGAAGATCGGCTCGGCGCCGAGCGCGCGCAGTTCCTCCGCCGTCTCTTCCGCCGCCGTGTCGCCGCGCATGTAACCGATCGCGACTCGCGCGGCACCGAGCGATGCGAAGCGGAGTGCGATCGCTCTGCCGATGCCCCGCGATCCCCCAGTTACGAGGACCGAGGCTCCCTGGAAGGTCATTCGCGCGTGGAGAGTGGGTCGTATGCCGGCGCGGAGGACGGGATCGTCTCCCAGCCGATGCGGGTCAGCGGCTCTCGCTCGCCGTCCTCGGCGAGAGACGATGCGTGTCCGAGGCGGTCGAGCAGCTCCATCTTCTCCTCCCCGTATCGGCGGACCGGATGCTCAGCTGGGAGGTCCTCGATGAGCTCACGAACGCGTGCTCTTAGCTGATACGCGAAGTGCGGCGTCGCGGGCCCGACGAGCGCATCGATGTCGTCGAAGGTCGGCTCTGCCATGCCGCGGGAAGCCTAGCGGTGGAGCGATTGGTGCGAACTTGTTGCTCCCCAGTGCCAGGCACTGTAAGGAGATCGGCACAAAGCATTGCTCTGTAGCTTGCGGGAGTGCGGCGGCCGTCGACCGTGGAGCTGATGCTCCTGACCACGATTCTGCTCTGGGCGCTCAACCTCAGCGCCACGAAGTACATCCTCACCCATGGCCTTGGCCCCCTCCCCTACGCGACCGTCCGCTACGGCCTCGCCGCGCTCATCTTCGTCGGGCTCACGCTCGTCGCCGAGCGCACCCTGCGCATCCAGCGGCGGCATCTTCCGCTCGTCGCGCTCGCCGCGGTGGCGCTGTGGCTGAATCAGCTCTCGTTCGTCTTCGCGCTCAACCTCAGCACGGCTTCCACGATCGGCCTGGTCCTCGGAGCTATCCCGATCTTCACTGCGGTGCTCGGGCTTCTTCTCGGCACCGAGCATCCGTCTCGGCGCTTCTGGATGGCAGCGGCGATCTCGGCGGTCGGAGTCGCATTCGTCGCACTCGGGGCGGGCGGCGAGGTTTCCGCCTCGCACGTCGGGATCCTGCTCGGCTTGGCGACCGGCGCGACGTGGGCCGCGTACTCGGTGACGGTCGCGCCGCTGATGCAGACTTACTCGCCCTCGCGGGTCAGTGCCATAGTCGTTCCGGCAACTTGGATCCTGCTCGCCGTCAGCGGGCTTCCGAAGACCGCCGAGCAAGACTGGTCGCTCGGTTGGGAGATCTGGGCGCTCCTTCTCTTCGCCACCCTCGGCCCGCTCGTGCTGACGAACGTTCTCTGGTTCCGCTCGATACACAAGATCGGCCCGGCAAAGGCCACGCTCGCCGTGAACCTCCAGCCGTTCGTCGCAGCGGTTCTTGCGGTGATCCTCTTGTCGGAGCCACTCTCGTGGCTCCAGATCTTCGGTGGTGTCTTGATCGGCGTCGCCATCCTCTTCGTCCGCCGCCGGGCGCCCTCTCCGCAGGCGACCTAGAATCGGATCCATGAGCGATCACGACTTCATGCCGATCGACGGCTGGGACCACGTCGAGATCTGGGTGGGGAACGCGAAGCAGGCCGCGTACTTCTACGAGAACGCCTACGGCTTCACGCGAACGGCGTACGCAGGGCCCGAGACCGGTGTCCGCGACCGAGCGTCGTACGTGCTCGAGCAGGGCGACATCCGTTTCGTCCTGACGAGCGGGCTTCGCTCCGACAGCGAGATCTGCAAGTGGGCCGGGACGAAAGGCGACAGCGTGAGAGACGTCGCGCTCGCCGTGCCCGACGCGACGTACGCATACAGGCAGGCGGTCCAGCGGGGTGCGCGCGGCGTTGCCGAGCCGCACTGGGTCGAGGACGACCACGGACGAGTCGAACTGGCCGCGATCGCCACCTACGGCGACAACATCCATACCTTCGTGAACCGCTGCGAGTACGCGGGCGTGTATCTGCCTGGCTACCAGTCCATTTCCGTGAACGGCGGCCCGGCGCCAGGTGTCGGGCTCATCTCGATCGACCACGTCGTCGGCAACGTCGAACTCGGGCGGATGGACGAGTGGGTCGGCTTCTACGAGCGCGTCCTCGGCTTCACGCAACTCACGCACTTCTCCGACGAGGACATCCACACCGAGTACTCGGCTCTGATGTCCAAGGTCATGACGGACGGCGAAGGGAACATCAAGTTCCCGATCAACGAGCCCGCCGAGGGGAAGCGCAAGAGCCAGATCGAGGAGTACCTCGAGTTCCACGGTGGCCCCGGCGTCCAGCACGTGGCGATGCAGTCGAACGACATCGTCAAGACCGTGGCCGCGCTGCGCGAGCACGGTGTGCTCTTCATCGCGACGCCCGACTCGTACTACGACATCGTTCAGGAGCGGGTAGGGGACATCGACGAGGACTGGGCCGATCTCCGCTCGATGGGAATCCTCGCCGACCGAGACGAGGAGGGCTACCTCCTCCAGCTCTTCACGAAGATCGTGCAGGACCGCCCGACGCTGTTCTTCGAGGTCATCGAACGCCACGGCTCGCGCGGCTTCGGGATCGGGAACTTCAAGGCGCTGTTCGAGGCGATCGAGCGCGAGCAGGCCCTACGCGGGAACCTATGACGGCCTAACCGTTGCTGACGCCGCGCACGCAATACGCCCGTAGCGGCGACGTCTATCTCGCCTACCAGGTTATCGGCGACGGTCCGCGCGACATCGTCCTCGTGGCCGATTGGGCGAGCCATCTCGAGGTACTGTGGGAGCAGCCCCTCGTGGCGGAGCTCGTCTCGTCGCTCGCTCGCCTCGGCCGCGTGCTCTTGTTCGAC
>Ga0209342_10006478_pt1 | contig 11875 bp, 8 predicted proteins | sample RifCSP16_2_FD_184023 | JGI IMG/M metagenome (GOLD analysis project Ga0209342, IMG submission 184023) | Soil microbial communities from Rifle, Colorado - Rifle CSP2_sed 16_2 (SPAdes) (version 2) | ecosystem: Environmental > Terrestrial > Deep subsurface > Rock core/Sediment | place: Rifle... | reverse complement strand
AATCCACATAGACCAAACCATCCAGTACATACGTGTTATTGGCCGTCCAATAGACCGTGTCGGCCACCCCAATATCCCCGTCAACCACTGTGATGGTGGAGGAGTTGAAACCGTCTTGAGAAAGTGCGGTCCAGCCGTTGATCCAGGGCGGAGTAGAGGGATCAAAGGCGCCGTAATAGGCTGTGGTGGTGAAGAACCCGTCGGACGGCGTAATTGCTCCGGATGCGGCAGGACCGGCGGCACTTGGCCTCGGATCTAGGGACCCATCATTGGTTCTCGTGATGCTGTTGATCTGAGGATTGACAACATCGTTATTATTGGCTGTATTGAAGAAGTAGTGTCGTGCGAAATCCTGGGTGATAAGAGCAACGGAGTCTGCAGCGCTTGTTCCTGCACCGAATCCCCACCAGATGTTATTGCTCAGGACGAGGTCACCGGCTTCGAGGCGTTGACGGCTGTCGGCACCGCTGCCGAGATCTTCGACGGTGAGAATCTTGCCGCCGCCCTGACCGTTGTAATCAGTGATAATGCTGTTATAGTATTTGCCGCCGGCATTATCGCGGAAGATCAGTGCTTCGGACCCATCGCCTTGGGGAGCTGCGCCGGTACCGGGACCAATATAGGTTGCATTGTAAATCAGGGGAATCGCAAAAGGTGTTCCGTCTTCCGGAGTCGTACCGCCATCCTGCTCGGCAAGACGGCCTGCAAAGTCCGTTCCTTGCAGTGCGAACCAGAACTGATTCTTGCCCGTCCAGCCTTCGTCGAAGTCAAACCCATCATCGGCGCAGAATGCCGAGACGAGGTATTTGGTGTTGACGGTTCCGCCAAACCACTCATAGCCGTCATCGAGATTGGAGTAGACCTCGATGTATTCGACGGTCGTTCCGCTTCCTACCGCACCCAGAGTCAATCCGTTGATCTCATTGCCGGAGCCGATCTCAAAGCCGCCGTGGCGGATGGACACATAGCGCAGAGTGCCCGAGTTATCGGCATCGTCGTTCCCGCCGTAGGAGCCGCGGGGTTCCAGCGTTGAAATGCCTTCAATCTGGCCGACACCGGATGTCGTGTTGATCTGGGCATTCCCAAGGATGATCACTCCACCCCAGAGTCCGCGATCATCGGATCCGAGATCGTTCGGATCGCTGATATTGTCTGCCTGGGCTGTAAAGATAATGGGACGTACGGCCGTTCCCATGGCATAGATCTTTCCATACCGGGCAACGATTAACGCACTGGTGTTGTCCACGGTTGAGGGTGGTTGTTTTCCCTTAATGACCGTACCGGCCTCAATGTGCAACACGGCTGCCGAATCCACATAGACCAAACCATCCAGTACATACGTGTTATTGGCCGTCCAATAGACCGTGTCGGCCACCCCAATATCCCCGTCAACCACTGTGATGGTGGTCTGAGCGGCGGCAGAGATGGAGAGAAGAGCCAGAAGTGAAATTGTAACCAGGAACCTTAGCATTGCACCTCCTATGAGGATGAGAAAAAGTTGTAGATGGATTTAGAACTCAGTTGATCGCGTACGCCATGGCGAACGACAAGGAAATTCCGGTTCGATACTCGGTCCGGACAAAATCCCTGCCTTTATATGTGTGGAGGAGCAGGAACTTGGAGTCGAGAAGGTTTTTTGCACCCAGACTGAGAGTAAGACGCTCGAACAACCTCTGAGAGAGTGACAAATCGAGCAACGGACGGGAGCGTTCGAAAATGTCGGGAGTTCCACCAAGGCTGATCTCGGCCAATCGGTCACCAATGACGTTATAAAAAAGGGAAGCGGACGTTCCCGTTGAAATGTTGTCATACGAAAGATTCAGATTGAGCAGATAAGGAGATTGTCCCTGAAGTTGGCGGGTCGAAGGGGTGGAAGGATCTACATCCCGAATAACCTGCAACTCCCCATCGGGGATGTTCACCCTCGATGTGATGACCGAGAGATTCCCGCCGAAACTGAATTCCCGGAGAGAATGATGAAGAACATCGAGGCGTGTTCTTATTTCGAATTCCATACCGTGGATGGAAGCCGCATCGACATTTTCATAGAGAACTTCGCCACCCTCGGACGTGTAGAGGACATTGATAACACGCTCAATAGGATTCTTCATATCCTTGTGGAATGCGCTTACTGCAAGGATTTCGCCTGGCCTTACAAACCATTCCCAGCGCAGATCGTAGTTGTTGATCAACGTTCGTTGGAGATTGATGTTTCCGAGAAATACAAAATCATTGGCAAATGAATAACTGGCATAAGGAGCCTTTTCTCTGAAGTTCGGCCTGGCCAGGGTTCTTCCGTATGATGCCCTGAGATTCATCGAAGGTGTCAACTGATACGTCACATTCACCGATGGCAACAAATCTTTGTCGGCGAGCCGCCCAACCGTATCTCTCCCACTTACGTTCATTGTTGCTTGCTCAAAGCGGATCCCCGCAACCAGGCGAAACCGGGAGAGCACAGGAATTTCGACCATTCCGTAAAAAGCCAGAATCCTTTCATAACCATCGTAGTTTCCTCCCCGTGCGTCAGGAGCGTTGGCCAAATAGTTTCCAAAGACGTATCGACCGCGGGCAGAGTCGTAACCGATTATTCCGGAATTCGCTTCAGAGAAGAAGGAGTCGGAGTTGCCGGCATAGACGGTTCCCGGTGCTTGTCGGTACTCGAAGCGTCGTTCCCGGAAGGCCCGGCTTTTCTCCTGAAACAACGCTCCAATTTTGAGTTTGGAGTTTGACCCGGTCAAAAACTCAATAGGCTGAGAGATGTCAAACGTGAGCCCGGAAGTGTTTTCGTCCAGACGCCGAAAGTAACGAGCAGGTCTGGGGAAAATGGAGGGACTGATGCTATACACCGTTGTATCTCTTCCCCCGACGACAGTATGAGAGAAGGTGTTCGAGAAGAAACGGGTGTCTGGCTCATCTTGTCTGGACTTCGATCGCGATCCGGACCATTCGATCGTTGTAGGCCCCAAAAGACCAACCACATGTTTCCCTTTCACCTGGTAGTTCAGGAGGTCTCGTTGCGTAAACTGAAGCACTCGCGTCTCGAATAGTGCGTTACCGCTGAGCTGCTCGGGCCATTCTCCCACCATATAGCGGGCTGTCGATTCCCCTGTTCTTGTGAGGACTAGGTTCGTGGAAATCTCGTGATTTGGAGACGGCTTCAGAGTGGCAGCAATCAACGATCCCCAGGATGCCTCGCTTACTCCCTTCGTGTCATCCATCGTGATGAGGTTGGTCAACTCATCGTTTGTGTTGACGGAACCTGTCAGCTTCCACCGTCCGATTTTACCATTCTGGTAAAGACTGAACTCTCTTCCGTAGCAAAGACTGCCCAGTACCCCGAGCTGACTGCCAAGAATGTCGAACTGATTCCCGACGTACAGAGAGTATTTCTGATTCATGGGCGACTTCCCCTTCATAGGCGCCATTTGCGTGGACGTGAACGACTTGGAAACCTTGTCCAGAAACTCCGCATCTTCCGTGTTCGTTCGTGCAGTTGTCGCATCGGGGATAACGAGGTTGGGATCGGACAAGAGGGATGGGATGCTGCGGGTCCCATCGTCAAGAGCGAGCCAATCCGTCGATCCGCCGTGGTAAGTCATAAAGTTGTTTTTCAATGACGAGAGAGTATTAAAAGATCCCGAAGAGGAGAGCCTGACTGAAAAACCATCGGGATACGATCTTGTGCTGATGTCGACAATACCGCCTGAAAAATTCCCCGGTTTATCTGGCGTGAACGACTTCACGGTGACAATGTTCTCAAGCATAGTGCTGGGAAGAAGGTCCATTTGAAAAGTTCGTTTATCGGGATCGACGCTCGCAAGCTCCATACCGTTCAGTTGAGTGCTCGTATATCGTTCTCCAAGACCGCGAATGTAGACGTATCTTCCCCCGACGACTGATGCACCGGTGACTCTCGTCATTGCATCTGCCGCTGTGCTGCTTCCGGAGCGGGACATGAGCTCCAGACTTACCGCATCGCTCACAGCCAGAGAGCGCTGTCTTGCAATGAGGTTCGTTGCCTCACTGTTTTGAATCAGCCGCGCGGTTATCACCACCTCTTCCGTTTCGATCGCTTCGGGATGTAAAACAACATTGACTTCAGTTGCCGCTCCTGCCTTTACTTCGACATCCGAAATCGTTTGCTTTGTGAATCCTACAACCGAGACGATGACGGCATAGACGCCCGGATCTATGTTTATGAGATAATGACCGTTCAAATCGCTTGCCGCTCCTATTGTTGTCCCCCGTACAAAGACATTTGCACCGAGAATTGCCTCTCCTGTTTCGGAATCGATAACCTTCCCGCTAAGGCGGCCTTTTGTGCTGACCTGCCCGAGAACCTGACCACAAACGGCTGTCATCAGGATAAAGGCCATGAAGAGTCTCTGCAAATATCGAGTCGGTGTCGGCGGCTTTGCGTTCAAGGTCATTGTGTCTCCTCCATGCAAGTGAACTGTGCGGGGCTTGGTGAGTGGCGATAACGTGCATGCTAAAATAAGAAAGCCCATTAGCGGTGTACTACGAGCGTGTTAAGAAATCTTTAAAAGGGGGGAGCGACCATACCAGGTCCCTGGGGGATCGAGTTAACAATTTCTTAACACTCTCCTCATCATTCTGTAATGTGAAATCCCCATATTGGGTCGGTTTAAGTGTTAGCCCCAAGCCCCATGTACCCGCGCACTTTATGGAGGAGATGCCTCGATGAGAAGGTCTCTCGTTGCCGTAGTGTTTCTTTCAATCCTCTTTGCTCTCGCCCCCGGTCAGGATAAGGGTCGATTGTCCGGTCTTGCATACTTCGACTACTCGTACAATGTCGCCAGGGACACCGCGATCGGCGGGTTCTCCAACAAGGCGTTGAACGGGGTGAAGTCCTTTCAGACTTTTCAATTTCGCCGCTTCTATTTCACGTACGATTACGACATTGCGACAGACTTCACCACACGATTCAGACTGGAAGCCGATGAATCAGCCCTCGCGAGCAACGGCAAGACGGGCGTGTTTGTCAAGGATGCTTCTCTGAGGTGGAAGAATGTGTTTGGACAAGGCGATTTGATCCTCGGTGTTCAACCAACGCCTGCCTATGAAATCTCCGAATCGGTGTGGGGTTATCGATCTCTCGAGAAAACGATCATGGACCTTCGGGGAATCGTCAGCTCGCGGGATTTGGGAGTCTCACTGAAGGGAAAGCTTGACGGCGAAGGGATGTTCTCCTACTGGGTCATGGTTGCCGACGGGTCGGCCAACAAACCGGAAACGGACAAATACAAACGGTATTTCCTCCACATTCGTTTGCAGCCGGTGAAATCTCTCGACATTACTCTCTACGGAGATCTCGACGCCCGCGCGACAATCAGCAATCCTTATACGACGAAAAGAGTTTCGAATTCGACGACGACGATGGCGATGTTCGTTGGCTATGTCCCGATGGATGGGCTGAAGGTTGGGGTGGAGGGGGTCTTGACGCAGACTGCAAACGGTTTCAACACAGGGACTGCGCTCAACACAAAAAGCGGCCTCGCTCTCTCGTTCTTCGGAAGCTACGGACTTGGAACCGATCTTACGATTGTCGGGCGATATGATCTCTACGATCCAAATACCGATGGAAGTGCAAAAACGGACTCACGAGATTATTTCATTGCAGCATTGGACTGGAAGGTCAATGACCGCGTGTCTGTGATTCCCAATGTTCAAATTGAAGCCTACGAAAAATCACCATCGAGAACATTCGATGCCTCGGTCAACGGTCGTCTTACAGTTATGTGGATATTCCAATAGTAGTTCTATCAGCAATCAATCGGAAAGGATACGCGTCATGCGTGCAATGCGCTTGTTATTCGGTCTCTTAGGTTTCCTGATTTTCTCCCTGCCAGTTCATGCTCAATTGAAATTGAACGGTGCTGGGGCGACGTTTCCCTACGTCATCTATTCAAAATGGTTTGACCTCTACCACAGAAAGACAGACATTCAGTTCAACTATCAGTCGATAGGCAGTGGGGGCGGAATCAAACAGGTGATTGAAGGTACGGTCGATTTTGGAGCGTCAGACGGACCAATGTCGGACGATCAGCTCAAGGAGGCAAAGTCGAAGCAAGGCATCGACATTCTGCATATTCCCACGGTTATGGGGGCGGTTGTGGTGACATACAATGTGGAAGAGATCGGCAAGGATCTTCGATTGACGGCGGATGTGCTCGCCGCGATCTTCATGGGTGAGATTACGAAGTGGAACGATACGCGAATCAGCTCCATCAATCCCGGGAAATCGTTTCCTGACGAAAGCATCATTGTCGCGCACCGTTCGGACGGGAGCGGAACGACATATATTTTCACCGATTATCTCGCCAAAGTGAGCGAATCCTGGAATTCGAAAGTCGGGCGGGGAACTTCAGTACGATGGCCTGTTGGCTTGGGCGGCAAGGGAAATGAGGGTGTTTCCGGACTGGTGAAGCAAACACCGGGGTCAATCGGTTACGTCGAATTGGCCTATGCGGTGAAGAACAACTTGCCGTACGCTTCGATGAAGAACAAGGCCGGAGAATTTGTCGAACCGACGCTCGAATCTGTCACGTATGCAGCTGCGGGAGCTTCGAAGAGCATGCCCGAGGATTTGAGAGTATCGATCACGGACGCGGACGGCAAGAGGTCGTATCCCATCTCCGGATTCACATGGCTTCTTGTTTACAGTACCATGAAAGACAAGCAAAAGGGGAAAGCGCTCGTGGATTTTCTGACATGGGCACTCAGCGATGGACAGAAATACGCAAAAGACCTTCTTTATGCTCCTTTGCCAAAGGAAGTCATCATGATGTGCACTGCGAAGGTCAAATCCATCAAATATTAAGTTGCTCGTTTGGGAAATAACGAATGAACGTCGTTTCTGGCACGGCCACAGCAGGAAAAGGACGCGCGGTTTCTGGGACAAATCCGCTGGGCTCAAACCTGGCGGATCTTGTTTTCAAGTATCTCACTGCTCTCTTTGCAGCGGGAGTCCTCCTTCTTGTGGTGCTGATGGGGTACGAGATGTACCGCGGGGCAGAGGTCGCAATTGAGAAGTTTGGGTGGACATTCTTCGCTGAGAGCAACTGGGATCCGGTCCTTGAAGAGTACGGTGCACTGCCCTTCGTGTTTGGGACGATTGTTTCCTCTTTCCTTGCACTTGTCATTTCGCTTCCTCTGAGCATAGGTGTCGCGGTGTTTCTCTCTGAGATTGCTCCGGCGTGGTTCGAGCGTCCTTTGTCGTTTCTGGTGGAACTCCTCGCGGGGATTCCCAGCATCATCTACGGTCTTTGGGGTATTTTTGTGCTGGTCCCCTGGATTCGCACCTCCATCGAACCGTTTCTGTCGGACAATCTGGGTTTTCTCCCTTTTTTCCGCGGGGCTCCGTACGGATTTGGCATGCTTTCAGCCGGCATCATCCTGTCGATCATGGTTCTTCCCATTATCACATCGATTTCCAGAGACGTGCTGAAGGCAGTTCCCAGAGCCCAACGCGAAGCAGCGCTTGCGATCGGGGCGACGAAATGGGAAACAATCCGAATCATCCTTAGCGACGCGCGCTCGGGTATTTTCGGTGCGACACTCCTTGGCCTTGGGAGGGCCATAGGGGAGACCATGGCCGTCACGATGGTCATAGGGAACAGACCATCCATTTCCTTTTCGTTGTTCGATCCAGGCTATACAATGGCGAGTGTGCTGGCGAACGAGTTTACCGAAGCCACGAGCGACATGTACATTAGCGCGTTGATCTACGTCGCACTTCTCCTTTTTGCGATCACGATCGTCGTCAACATGTTTGCCAGAATCCTGGTTTGGAGTGTCACGAAAAAAGCCGGATGAGCAAACTCTCCACAAAAGACGATTCTCTTTTTCTACGACGCAAAGTGTGGAACAATGTGATGCAGTCGCTCTGTCTCACAAGTGCGCTTATCGCCTTGATTCCACTGATCCTCATTTTTGTTTACACAGTCAGCAAAGGTGCGGGCTATCTGAATCTTGAGTTTTTCATCGAAATGCCGAAGCCTGTAGGAGAGAGCGGGGGAGGAATGGCAAACGCAATTGTCGGAACTCTGGTCCTCGTGAGCCTGGGGAGTGCAATCGGCCTGCCGGCCGGCATCATTACAGGAATCTATCTGGCCGAATTCGGGAATAACAAGTTCGGATTCATGGTTCGCTTTATGACTGACGTCCTGAGCGGCGTTCCGTCAATCGTTGCGGGAGTTGTCGCCTACACGCTCGTTGTCATTCCCATGAAACATTTTTCTGCCTTCGCGGGCGGGGTGGCCATGGCTATCCTCATGATTCCGACCGTCACCCGGACGACCGAGGAGATGATTCGGCTGGTTCCCCACTCGTTCCGTGAAGCGGGATTGGCATTAGGAATCCCTCAATGGAAAACAACGCTTCAAATAGTCCTCCGGACAGCATTCCGGGGGATCGTGACGGGAATACTTCTGGCAATTGCCCGTGTGGCAGGGGAGACAGCGCCGCTTCTTTTCACAGCTCTTGGGAACAGATTCTGGTCTACCGAAATCGACCAGCCCATTGGGTCTCTCACGGTCTTTATTTATGATTATGCCAAGGCGCCGTTTGAGGATTGGAACAACCAGGCCTGGACTGCCGCCCTGGTTCTTATCGTCATGATATCAGCATTAAGCTTTGCAGTTCGCTTTGCCACTCGTAGTCGTTATTCGGAGAAATAGGTATGGTCATGGACGTTGTCTCAGACGTGATGAACAAAAAGGAAATCCTGATGCAATCGCCACCCCAACCGCCAAAAATATCAGCCAAAGGCGTCGATGCATTCTTCGGAAAGGTTCAGGCCCTTCATAACGTATCGCTCGACATTCCCCAACACCGTGTTCTTGCGATTATCGGACCGTCCGGCTGCGGCAAGTCGACCTTCCTGAGATGTCTGAACAGGATGCATGAAGTTGCGGGCGGGAGTATGCGCGGGGAAGTCCTCCTTGACGGAGAGGACATTTACAAAGCCGATCCAGTAAGCGTGCGACGGAAGGTCGGGATGGTATTCCAGAAGCCGAATCCGTTCCCGACGATGTCGATTTTCGACAACGTTGCGGTTGGCCTGAGGCTCAATGGGCTGGCAAAAAGAAGTGAACTGAGCGACATCGTCGAACGGACCCTGAGACAGGCCGCCCTTTGGGAAGAGGTGAAAGACCAGCTGGATAAATCGGGGGTCAGCCTCTCCGGCGGACAGCAGCAGAGGTTGTGCATTGCTCGGACGCTCGCGGTCAATCCCCGGGTTGTGCTCATGGACGAGCCAGCCAGCGCGTTGGACCCACTCGCTACGGCGAAAATCGAGGAATTGATTCATGAATTGAAATTGTCGTACACGATTGTCATTGTCACTCATAATATGCAACAGGCGGCGCGTGTGAGTGATACGACTGCATTCTTCTATCTGGGAAATCTCATTGAGTACGGGGAAACGCGAAAGATTTTTACTAATCCTGAAAAGAAACAAACTGAAGAGTATATTACGGGGCGATTCGGATAGCGCGGCAGTCCAAAGAGCGAACTACACGCCAGAAAGGCACTATGGCACGACATTTTGAGATGGAATTGGATCAACTTCGCACAATGCTCATCAGGATGGGGAGTCTTGTTGAAGAACAAATCGACTGTGGCGTTAAGGCGATCAGCGATGGGGATGAATCGCTGGCGACGCTTGTCATCGAGCGAGACAAGAAAGTGGACGAGTATGATAATCTCATCGATCAGCAATGCATGCGGATATTTGCTCTGACCCAACCGGTGGCAGTCGATCTACGGCTGCTGATGGCTGCATTGAAGATTAACAACGAATTGGAGCGAATCGGGGATATCGCCGTCAACCTTGCCGAACGCGTGAAGCCGCTGGCGGTGTTCAAGTCATTTGTCAAAGAGACCCGATTGAAGGAGATGGCAACTGCTGCGCGGGAAATGGTCAAGGCCGCAATTGACTCATTTGTCAACAATGATCCCGAACTGGCGAAAAAAGTCCTTGAATCGGATGATCTGATCGATGCAATCGATCGGCAGATGTTTGAACAGATGGTTGATACGATGAAAAAGTCAAAGGACTTGATTGAGCCGGCAGTCCACATGGTCATTCTCTCCAGGCATCTCGAAAGGTTGGCTGACCATTCAACCAATATTGCCGAGGACGTGATCTTCCTTGTCAATGCGAGGATCATCAAACACAATGTTGACCAGCAGATTTAGAATGGGCACTTGAAGTTCAACCAGAAAATGCTGATGTTTGAGCCGTCCGAGGACGGCTCTTTTGTTTATGAAACTAGAATTCCAGAAAATGTCGGGTGCAGGAAACGATTTTGTCGTTGCAGACAACCGCGATGGAGGAATTGGAGACGGATCGGCGCTGGCCCGCAGAATCTGCGACAGGCATTGGGGAGTCGGCGCTGACGGGCTCTTGTTGCTCGAAAAGAGCACTGTGGCGTCCTACAAGATGATGTACTACAACGCTGATGGGAGCTATGGCGGGATGTGCGGCAATGGCGGCCGGTGCATCGCCTCGTATGCCGTAGCGAAGGGTGTTGCCGGTTCAGATCACAAATTCGAGGCATTGGACCACATCTACCATGCTGAAGTAGCAGAAAACGGTGTCAGATTGGCAATGAAAGACCCTTCGGCGCTAAGGCTAGGAATCATGCTCCCAGTGGCAGGAAAGCGGATAGAAGGGTCGTTCGTCGATACTGGAGCCCCCCATATGGTTGTTTTTGCGAAGGGGGTCACAAGGAAGGGACTTGAGGCTGTCGACGTACTAGCATTGGGAAGGGCGATCCGTACTCACAGACGGTTCCGCCCGGCTGGGACGAACGTGAATTTCATTGAGATCGGGTCGGATAAGTTCGTTAGAATGAGGACCTATGAGCGTGGCGTTGAAACGGAGACATTAGCATGCGGAACGGGCTCCATTGCTGCAGCAATTGTAGCGAGCAAGATCGCAGGCATTCGAACTCCGATCACCGTGGTGGCGAGGAGCAAGAGCCGGCTCATGGTCGATTTTGAGGTGAAGGAAGAAGGCAGGATTACGAACATTACGTTGACAGGTCCGACGGAAAGGGTTTTCGAAGGAGAATTCGAGATCCGTTAATTGTTGTATAATATGTGTTATGTAAACTAGTCTCTCTTCGCTATCATCATCGCATAAGGGATTGCCGACTCGTAGACTTCTTTCATCTCCTTCACCGAAACGTTACACCTTCCCCCTACTTCAAACCGCCCGCTATCAGTCGTAAATCCAATCCTTTGGCAGTGTACTCCGTGACGATTTACAACCTCCCGTAGCCGGCCGAGTTGATCGTTTCTGCATGATAGGATTATCATCGACTGGGATTCTCCGAAGAGCCAGAAATCGGGTCGCAGGGCTCCGAAGACCTCATCGCTGATTTTCAGACCAATCCCTTTTACGATCGAGCTTTCCGCCAGCGACACACCGATACCGCCCTCGGAAACATCGTGGGCGGACTGTATCAAGTCTGCCTCGATCGCTTCGAGACAGGCATGGTGCAACGATCTTTCGTAAGGCAAGTCGATCAGGGGCGCAGCCCCCTCAACAGTCCCTGTCGTCTGAAAGAGGAATTCCGAACCGCCTATTTCCCCTTTAGGCTCCCCCAGCAACACGACCTCGTGACCCTCATCGAGGAAAAAGTTGCCGATAGCCTGGTCAACATCATCCAGAATGCCGAGCATTCCGATAACAGGCGTTGGATACACTGCATGTCCAGGACCCTCGTTGTAGAAGCTCACGTTGCCACCTGTTACGGGAGTGTCGAATGCCCGGCACGCATCTCCAATCCCCAGAACGGCTTCTCGAAACTGCCAATAGACCAGGCTATCGGCAACTTTTTCC
>Ga0209342_10006477_pt1 | contig 11876 bp, 5 predicted proteins | sample RifCSP16_2_FD_184023 | JGI IMG/M metagenome (GOLD analysis project Ga0209342, IMG submission 184023) | Soil microbial communities from Rifle, Colorado - Rifle CSP2_sed 16_2 (SPAdes) (version 2) | ecosystem: Environmental > Terrestrial > Deep subsurface > Rock core/Sediment | place: Rifle... | reverse complement strand
CCCGACCGGCGCCGGTGGCACGATGTGCACGATGCTCATCGAGTCCGTCCCGAACTACTCGGAGGGTCGCCGCCCCGAGGTCGTGGACGCGATCGCGGAGGCCGTCACCACGACCCCCGGCGTCCACCTCCTCGACCGGACCTCGGACGCGTCCCACAACCGGTCCGTCCTGACCATCGCCGGCGAGGCCGAGGCGGTGTCCCGGGCCCTCGAAGCGACGATCGCGATGGCGATCCGCGAGATCGACATGGAGCAGCACACCGGCGAACACCCCAGGATCGGGGCCGTCGACGTCGTGCCGTTCGTGCCCCTGGGCGAGACGACGATGGACCAGGCGATCGCCCAGGCCCGGATGTTCGGGCGAGCCATGGCGGAGCGGTTCGGGATCCCGGTCTTCCTCTACGCGAAGGCCGCCACGCGGCCCGACCGCATCCGCCTGGCCGACGTCCGGCGCGGCGGCTACGAGGGCCTTCGCGACGAGATCGCGACGAGCGGACGGGGCCCGGATTACGGGCCGGCGCGGACGCACCCGCGGGCCGGCGCCATGGCCGTCGGGGCCCGCCCGTTCCTCATCGCCTGGAACATCAACCTCGAATCGGACGACGTCGACCTCGCCAGGCGGATCGCCCGGCGGGTCCGCGAGTCGGGCGGCGGACTGCCGGCCGTCCAGGCGAACGGCTTCATGATCGACGAGCTCGACTGCGCCCAGGTCTCGATGAACCTCCTCGACTTCGAGACGACGCCGCTGTGGCGCGTCTGGGAGGAGGTCAGCGCGGTCGCGGCCGAGGACGGGGTCGGGCTGCGCGAATCCGAGCTCATCGGGCTCGCTCCGCTGGCCGCGTTCATGGCCGTTGCGAATCACGCCGGGGTATCTGTTGAGGCGGCCATCGAGGATCGCTTCGCCGCCGCCGCGACGGCGATCCGGCTGCGGGACGCGGACCCGATGATGGCCCTCGAGCTCCGCCTCGAGGCGGCCAGGGCGGCGGGCGAGGCCCGGGCGGCAGGCTCGTGAGCTCTCTCCGCCTCATCCAGGGCGGCCGGGCCGCGGAAGGCCTGCCCGGCCTCCTCGTCGAGGGAGCCGCCGAGATCGCCACGCTGGCCGGCGGGCTCCGGCGGGGCTCCGCCCAGGACGATCCCGCACTCGCCGGCGCGCCGGGTGCCGACGAGGCCACGGCCGATGGCGGCCAGGTCATCGCCTGCTGGGAGGGTCGAATCCTGGCCGTCGGCCCGCGCCACGAGCTCGAGCGGGCGCTCGAGGGTGGCGGCTACCCGATCACCCGGTTCGCCCGTCTCGACGCCCAGGGAGGCACGGTCACGCCGGGCCTGGTCGATCCGCACACCCATCTCCTGTTCGCCGGCTCCCGCGAGGACGAGCTCGTCATGCGCCAGCGGGGGGCCGCGTACCTCGAGATCCTCGAGGCGGGTGGCGGCATCCTCTCAACCGTCGCCGCGACCCGCGCGGCAACGGTCGAGGCGCTCGAGGAGCATGGCCGGCGGTGGCTCGGCGAGATGCTCGGCCACGGGACAACGACGATCGAGGCCAAGTCCGGCTACGGCCTCGACCTCGCGACCGAGCTCCGGCTCCTCGATGTCGCCCACCGGCTGGGGGCCAGCGGACCGATCGACGTCCTCCCGACCTGGCTCGGCGCCCACGCCGTCCCGGCCGAGTTCCGAGCCCGGCCGGAGGGGGCCGAGGCCTACGTCCGCCACTGCCTCGACGAGCAGCTTCCCGGCGTCGCCGCCCAGGGCCGCGCCCGCTTCGCCGACGTCTTCTGCGAGGCCGGCGTCTTCACCGCGGACCAGTCCCGGCGAATCCTCGACGCGGCTGCACGGCTCGGGCTCCAGTCACGTCTCCACGCCGACGAGCTCGCCCCGAGCGGTGGCGCGGAGCTCGCCGCCGAGCTCGGCGCGCTGAGCGCCGACCACCTCGCGGCGCCGTCCGAGGCCGGGATCGACGCCCTGGCCCGGGCGGCCGAGGGCGAGCATCCCGTCGTCGCGACGCTCCTGCCGGCGACGACCTGGTTCCTGATGCATGACGACTACGCCCCGGCCCGGACGTTGATCGAGCGCGGCGTGCCGGTCGCGCTGGCGACCGACTTCAATCCGGGCACCTCCCCGACACCGAGCCTCCCGTTCGTCATGTCGGTGGCCTGCCTCGAGCTCAAGCTGACGCCGTCCGAGGCGCTCGCGGCGGTCACGATCAACGCCGCCCACGCCCTGGGCCGGGGCGACGACATCGGCTCCATCGAGCCGGGCAAGGCCGCTGACCTCGTCGTCTGGCGTGTCCCGACCCACCGCCAGATCCCGTACTGGCCGGCTGCCGACCTCGTCCGGACGGTGGTCAAGGCCGGCCGGGTGGTCCTGGACCGCGCGCCGGCCTGATCCGGACGGGCGCCTGCCCGAACCGTCGCCTCCCTCGAACCGTCGCCCGCTCGCGTCGTCGCACCGCCGCTCGCGCCGTTGCCGGGCGTCCCGCGTCAGACCTTGCTGCGGGACTCCAGGACGACCGTCGTGACCTCGTCGGGGAGCGTCGAGATCGAGACCGAGAGCTTTGGCTGCGGCGCCGGCGTGCCGCCCATCTCGTGGAAGAACCGGGCGAGCGCGTCGGCGCAGTCGGCCTCCTCGGGGCAGACCGGCATGGCGACGACGATCTTCGGGTCGAGCTGGGCGACGAGCTCGGCGGCCTTCGTCGCGGTGAGGGCGCCGCCGACGGGGACGCAGGCGATGTCGATGCTGCCGATGTCGCCAAGCTTCTCCTCGGTCAGGAGATGGCCGACGTCCCCGAGATGGATCGTGTGGAGCCCGTCGAGCTCGACCACGAAGGCCGTCTGCCGTCCGCGGATGGCGCCCTTCTGGTCGTCCCGCCACGTCCGGATACCGGTCACGAGGACCTCCTTGACCTCGTACTCCCCGGGTCCGTCGAGGGCGAAGGCGTCCTCGAGGCTCGTCGGGATGACCGTCCCGCCGTCGCGCGTGCGGCGGCCCTTCGCCTTTGGCAATGGCTCGTCGTCGGAGTGGCTGAAGGTCGCGATGTCGCCGGTGATTCCACGCCCGGTGGGCCCAACGATCGCCGGGTAGGCGTCGGCGACGACGACCGCGTCGCGGCCGCGCAGGCGGATGCACGTCCGCCCGTACCAGGTGATCTCCATCGCCCCGATTCTGACACACGCCGATTGGCGCCGCGTTCACGGGCGATCATCTCGCCGACCCGGGTGAGGCCCTCCGAAAAAGGGAGGACCGGAGACGCCTGCCCAATCGGCGCCTCCGGTCGGAGGGAGGGAGGATGGAACCTCGAGGGTTCGGTCCGAGATGAAGGCTACGGGCCTCGCGTTCAGACGCGAGGCCCGAGTCGGTTAAGAAACGGACATCCGCTCGGGCTCCGGCAGGGGACTGCCGAGGACCCATGTCGCGGCCGAGCGACCCGCGACGCGGCGCGGCTCGGGGCTCGATCCGGGTCGGTGTAGGATCGGCGTCTCGTGCCGACCCGACCAGCGCGCCGCCTCGCCGCCCTCCTCGCGGCCGCGACCTTCCTGGGCGGCTGCACGAACGGCGACGCGACCTCGAGCCCCTTGCCGTCGGGCAGCGCGACCGCCGCGCCGAGCCAGACCGCGGCCGCCGACTCGATCGAGGTCTACCGGGCGATCGCCGCCGACATCGTCGAGATCCGCGGCCTCGACGCCCCCGATCGGATCGAGCCGAAGGTCATCGACGCCGACCAGCTCCGGGCCAACCTGGAGGCCGACTTCGAGACCTCCAACCCGGACGCCCAGATCCTCCTCGGCGAGCGCGTCTACAAGGCCCTCGGCCTGCTCCCGGAGGACGCCTCCCTCAAGGACATCTACCTCGATCTCCAGGGCAGCCAGGTCATCGGCTACTACGACCCCGCGGTCGACGAGCTCTTCATCGTCAGTCGATCGGGCGGTCTCGGGCCCATCGAGCGGGTGACGTACGCCCACGAGTTCACCCACGAGCTCCAGGACCGGGCGTTCGACCTCGAATCCCTGGGCCTGGACGAAGCCTTCGACGAGGGCGACCGGGCGCTCGCCGTCCTCGGGCTCGTCGAGGGCGACGCGGTCAGCGCGCAGACGACGTGGATGCTGGAGCACCTGACGCCCGCCGAGCTCGGCGCGGTCGCCGCCGAGGGCTCCGAGCCAGAGATGCTGGAGGTCCTCGCCCGGACGCCGGCGATCCTCCTCGAGACGTCGTTCTTCCCGTACCAGGCCGGGGCGACCTTCGTGAGCGGGCTCCTGGGGCAGGGTGGCTACGACGCCGTCAACGCGGCCTTCGAGCGGCTGCCCGAATCGACCGAGCAGGTCCTCCACCCGGACAAGTACGACGCCGGCGAGGCCCCCATCGACGTCGAGCTCCCCGACGACATCGCTTCGAGGTTCGGGACGGGCTGGAGCCTCGACGCCCAGGACACCCTCGGTGAGCTGCAGCTCCGGGTCTGGCTCCGCGAGGGCGGCATCCGGGGCGATCTGGCCCGCCTCGCCGTCGAGGGCTGGGGCGGCGACCGGGTGGGGCTCCTGGGGGGTCCAGACGCCGACACCGTGGTGCTCGCGACGACCTGGGACACGGAGGACGACGCGGTCGAGTTCCGGACCGCGGCCGACGATGCCGCGCTCGGCCTTGGCCTGGACGTCCTGTCGAAGCGATCCGGGCGGAACGTGGCGATCCTGATCGGCGGCGGGCTGCCGGGTCGCTTCGCGGGGACGCTCCTCGACCAGCTCGTCGCCGGCTGACCCTACATCGCCTCGGGGGCGGAGATCCCGAGCAGGCCGAGCGCGTTGGCCAGGGTGATCCGAGTGACGTCGACGAGGGCGAGCCGGGCCGCCGACCGCCCGGCGTTGGCCGCGTCGACGACCTTGGCGTCGCGGTAGAAGGCATGGAACGCGGTCGCCAGCTCCGTCGCGTACGTCGTGACGCCCTGCGTCTCCTGCGCCTCGGCCGCGTCCTCGACGACCTCGGGGAAGCGGGTGACGATCCGGGCAAGGGTCGCCTCCTCGGGACCAGCGAGGCTCCCCCGGAGTGACGGTGCGGCCGCCAGGCCGGCCTCGGCCGCCTTGCGCAGGATCGAGGCGATCCGGGCATGGGCGTACTGGACGTAGTAGACGGGGTTCTCGTTCGACTGCTTCTTGGCCAGCTCGATGTCGAAGTCGATGTTGACGTTCGCACCGCGGCTGGCGAAGAACCAGCGGGCCGCGTCCGGGCCGATCTCGGCGAGGAGCTCGTCGAGCGAGACGAACGTGCCGGCCCGCTTTGACATCGAGACCTCGACGCCGCAACGGACGAAGCTGACCCAGCCGGTTAGGAGGATCTCGACCGCGGCCCGGTCGTAGCCCATCGCCTGCGCCGCGTTCTGGACCCGGGCGACCGTGCCGTGGTGGTCGGCGCCCCAGATGTAGATGAGGTGGTCGAAGCCCCGGCTGAGCTTCTCGGTCACGTAGCCGATGTCCGAGGCGAAGTAGGTCGGCTCGCCGTTCGAACGAATGACGACACGGTCCTTGTCGTCGCCGAAAGCCGTGGACCGGAACCACAGGGCGCCGTCCTGCTCGTAGAGGTGGCCGCCGGCCCGCAGCCGTTCGACCGCCCGATCCACCCAGCCCTCGGCGTGGAGGCTGCCCTCGGTCTTCCAGACGTCGAAATGGACGCCGAGCGAGTCGAGCGTCGCCTCGATGCCCGCCCGGATCCGCTCCGAGGCCCAGCGGCCGGTCTCCCACGTTGCGGCTTCCGGTGATCCTTCGGCACCGGCCGCGATCCCGGCCGGCAACTCGCTCGCCAGGTCGGCCACGTAGTCCCCGTGATAGCCGTCCTCGGGAACGGGGTCGCCGGCCCGGACGGCGAGGACGGATGCGCCGAGGTTGCGGACCTGTGCCCCGGAGTCGTTGAAGTAGTACTCGCGGGTCACCTGCTCGCCACCGGCCTCGAGGACGCGGCACAGGAGGTCGCCAACGAAGGCGCCGCGGGCGTTCCCCACCGTCAGCGGCCCCGTCGGATTGGCCGACACGAACTCGACGTTGACCCGCCGGCCGGACCGCGGGCCATCGACGCGACCCCAGGCAGCGGGCTCCGCGCGGGCGGTATCGAGGAACGCCTCGATCGCCGCATCGGCGAGGCGCAGGTTCACGAAGCCCGGCCCGGCGACCGCGGCCTCGACGATCGGCTCCCCGGACCCGACCGTGATCGCGTCGGCCAGGGCCCCCGCGATCGCGGCCGGCGGCCGCCGCAGCGGGCGGGCGAGCCGCAGGGCGAGGCTCGTGGCGAGATCGCCGTGCTCGACGTTGGCTGGCCGCTCGATCGCGACGTCCAGGGCGGTCCCCTCCGGGAGCGGCGGCAGGGCGCCTGACGCCGTGGCCCGATGCCAGGCCGCCTCGACCGCGTCCCGGGCCATCGCCCGGAGCGTCGTCGTCGTCGCGCCGGGGCTGGGCGCCGGCGTCGGCACGGTCGTCGCGGGATCGTGGCCTTGGTTGGCGGGCACGGGCTGTTCGGGCTCCGAGGGGCGGATCTGGAGCGGCCATCGTACCCGCACAGCGCCCGGTACCCAGGTCCTGGTACGCCGGTGCTCCTCGACAACGGAATCGAGGGCGGGTCCGGTTGGGCGTTGATGGATTGGGTCTAGTCAGGGGAACTGCAGGGCAGTACCGTTGGCGGTCCTGCGGGGGGTACTTTCCCCGTTGCACTCATGGAGCGTCCCAGTTCAGGAGGACGCACCTGGCGCGGGCGGCCTCAGTGCCGCCCCCACTCGACGGCGGGGGCCTCGAAGTCTGTTCCCCCGCCCCGGCATCGAACGAGGGCAGCGCATCGCCGCTCAACAGGGGGAAAGGAACGATCAGATGAAGTCTCGGGGATTCGCGTGGTCGATGAGCGACCGGGCGCGGCGGGGGTTGACCCTGTCGTGGCTGGTCCTTTTCGTGCTTTCGATCCTGATGCAGTACGGCTCCCTGGCCTCGCCGAACACGGCCCTGGCCGTGCACGACGACGGCGTCTTCGAGCTCGATGGCAACGCGGTCGATCAGGCCGCGGACGGTGACGACTGGGAGAACGGCACGCCCGGTGCGGCGGATAGTCTCTTCATCCCGGGCTCCGTCGAGAAGGACGGCGTCGATACGACGTACTTCGCGCAGGGTGGTTCGAAGGACCACCACGACATCGATGAGTGGCACCACTCGGCCACCGACGTCGCTCCCGACAAGGACGAGCTGATCGACGTCTTCGCCGCGGCCTACGACACCGCGGACGGCACTACCGTCTACTTCGGTGCCGACAAGTTCGACGACTCGGGCGACGCCCAGATCGGCTTCTGGTTCTTCCAGGGCGCCGTCTCGCTCGGCGCGAATGGCTTGTTCAATGGCGTCCACACCGTGGGTGACGTCCTCGTCTTGAGCGACTTCACCAACGGCGGTAGCGTCGACCTGATCTGTGTCTACGAATGGAACCCGCCGGGTGATGACATCGCCGCCGGCGTCCCGGACGTCACCGATTGCGACCTTGGCGACAACCTGACCCTGGCCGCGGCCGGCGCCGAGTGCGACGTCAGCGGACCGGACGGCTCCTTCAACGTCTGCGCGATCGTCAACGCCGGCGTCGAGGACGCTCCCTGGCCATTCGTCAACAAGGACGGCGCCACCGACTTCGGTGTCGGTCAGTTCTTCGAGGGTGGCATCAACCTCGACCAACTCTTCGGTGGGGACCCACCCTGCTTCTCCGGCTTCCTTGCCGAGACGCGGTCGTCCCAGGAGGTCGAGGCGCAGCTCAAGGACTTCGCCCTCGGCAACCTCGATACCTGTGGCTCCCTGACGATCGTCAAGGATGCGGTCCCGAACAGTCCTCGTGACTTCGCCTTCACGACCACCGGCGCTGGCCTCTCGAGCTTCAGCCTCGATGACGACTCGGACGCCACGCTCTCGAACACGAAGGTCTTCAGCGGCCTCGAGGCCGGCGGCTACACGGTCACCGAGGGCGCGGTCGCAGACTGGGAGCTCACGAACCTCGTCTGCAACGACGCCAACGGGTCCGTCGATCTGGGCACCCGGACGGCCACGGTCAACCTCGGGCCCGGCGAGCACGTCACCTGTACGTTCACCAACACCCGCTACGGCAAGATCATCGTCGACAAGGTCACGAACCCGAGCGGCTCCTCGCAGCAGTTCGAGTTCGACCCGAGCTACGGCTCCAACTTCTTCCTGACCGACGCGGCGGCGCCGAACGACTCCGGCTTCCTCGCCCCCGGCACCTACTCGGTGGCCGAGGTCAACATCCCGGCTGGTTGGGATCTCACCAGCGCGACCTGCTCCGACGGCAGCCCGGTCAACGCGATCAACCTGGCCCTCAACGAGACCGTGACCTGCACGTTCAACGACCGGCAGGACGGCAAGATCATCGTCGACAAGGTCACCGACCCGAGCGGCTCGAGCCAGCAGTTCGAGTTCGACCCGAGCTATGGTTCGAACTTCTTCCTGACCGATGCCGCGGCGCCCAATGACTCCGGCTTCCTCGACCCGGGCACGTACTCGGTCGTCGAGCTGACCCCGGACGGCTGGGACCTCTCGTCGGTCTCCTGCTCCGATGGATCGGCCAACACGGCCATCAACCTGGGCGCCGGTGAGACCGTCACCTGTACCTTCAACAACCGCCAGGACGGCCAGATCGTCGTCGTCAAGCAGACGACGCCGGATGGCTCGCCCCAGAGCTTCGAGTTCGATCCCAGCTGGGGCGGGAACTTCTTCCTGACCGACGGCCAGTCGAACAACTCCGGCAACCTCGACCCGGGCACCTATTCGGTGGCCGAGCTGACCCCAGCCGGCTGGGACCTGACCTCGGCGACCTGCTCCGACGGCAGCGCGGTCAACGCGATCGACCTCGGCGCCGGCGAGGTCGTCACCTGCACGTTCAACAACCGCCAGGACGGCCAGATCGTCGTGGTCAAGCAGACCCTTCCCGACGGCTCGAACCAGAGCTTCGAGTTCGACTCCAGTTGGGCCGCGAACTTCTTCCTGACCGACGGCCAGTCCAACAACTCCGGCAACCTCGACCCGGGCACCTACTCGGTAGCAGAGGTCAACATCCCGGCGGGCTGGGACCTGACCAGCGCGACGTGTGACCAGGGCGAGACGATCGCCGACATCACCCTCGGGGCCGGCGAGGTCGTCACCTGCACCTTCACCAACACCCAGCGCGGCCACATCGTGGTCGACAAGGTCACCCTCCCGGGTGGCGATCCGCAGAGCTTCTCGTTCACGACCGGCGGCACCGGCTACGTCGGCTTCAGCCTGACCGACGCCGCAGCCCCCAACGACCAGGAAGTCCTGCCCGGCACCTACTCGGTCAGCGAGTCGGTTCCGGCCGGCTGGGATCTAACCGGCGCGACGTGTGACCAGGGCGAGACGATCGCCGACATCACCGTCGGGCCCGGCGAGACCGTCACCTGCACGTTCACCAACACGAAGCGCGGCCATATCGTCGTCGACAAGGTCACGGACCCGTCCGGCGACCCGCAGAGCTTCAGCTTCGTCGCCGGCGGTGCTGGCTACGAGAGCTTCAGCCTGACTGATGCGGCCGCCCCGAACAACCAGGAGGTCGTCCCGGGCGCCTACTCGGTCAGCGAGAGCGTCCCGGCTGGTTGGGACTTGACGAGCGCGACGTGCGACCAGGGCGAGACGCCCGCGAGCCTGGACGTCGAGCCCGGTGAGACCGTCACCTGCACCTTCACGAACACCAAGCGCGGCACGATCATCGTCGAGAAGCAGACAAGCCCCGACGGCGCCGAGGGTGAATTCGACTTCAGCGGCGACGCCGAGGGGACGATCGGCGACAACGGCACGATCGTCGTCTCGAACCTCCAGCCCGGCACCTACACGTCGACCGAGGCTGATCCGACGCCGGACTTCGACCTGACGTCAATCATCTGTGACGACACCAACTCGTCCGGCGACCTCGGGGCGCGGACGGCGACCTTCGAGCTCGACCCGGGCGAGACGGTCACCTGCACCTTCACGAACGTCCAGCGCGGGACGATCACGATCATCAAGGACGCCCAGCCGAACGACGCCCAGGACTTCGGCTATGACGTCAGCGGCCTCGACGGCCCGATCCACTTCGAGCTCGACGATGACGCCAACGGAACGCTCTTGAACATGCAATCGTTCGAGAACGTCCCGCCCGGCGACTACTCGGTCACCGAGGGCGCTGTGGTCGGCTGGGATCTGACCGACCTCGACTGCGTCGTCATCGGCGGGTCCTCGGCCCAGATCGACGGCGCGACGGCGAATCTGACGATGGCCGCCGGCGGCTCGATCACCTGCACCTACGTCAACTCCAGGCCCTCGATCTCGATCGTCAAGACGGCCGGTGACGCCGCCGACGGCGACGTCCTGGTCCAGGGCCCCGGCGAGGTCACCTACACCTACCTCGTTACCAACACCGGCCCGATCGCCCTCGAGAACATCCAGGTCTGGGACGACAACGGCACGGCCGACCCCGGCGATGACTTCCAGGCGGACTGCCCGGCGACGACGCTCGCCGCCGGCGCCTCGATGGAGTGCTCGGCGACCGTGACGGTCAACGAGAGCCGCGTCAACGTCGCGACGGCCACCGGCGAGTCCGAGCAGGGCACCGACGTGTCCGACGAGGACGATGCCGAGGTCCGCGTCCCGGGCGTCGAGATCGACAAGTCCAACGACGACGCCGACGGCATCGTCGGCCAGGGCCAGACCGTCACGTTCACGATCCTCGTGAACGTGACCGAGGGCCCGCTCACGAACGCCGTCGTCACCGACGTCCTGCCCGACGGCCAGACGTACGTCAACGGCAGCCAGTCCTCCAACCCGGCCTCGACCTTCGCGGTGAGCCCGGACGGAACCACGCTCACCTGGACCTTCGCCAGCCTGCCGACCGGCGACCCGGCCGCGACGATCAGCTATGACGTCACGATCGACGGCGACGCACTCGGCGCCCTGACGAACGAGGCCGAGGTCTGCGTCGACGAGCCCGGCGTGCCGTGCGACAACGACGATTCAACTGTCGAGGTCCCGGCCCTGGTCATCGACAAGAGCTACGCAGGCAACACCGGTGGCACGGCCATCAACGGCGTTGGCATCGCGAAGGTCGGTGACACCCTCACCTACACCCTGGCCTACGACCTTACCGGCGGGCCGGTCCACAACGGCGTCATCACGGACACCCTTCCGGTCGGCCTGACCTACGTCGACGGCTCGGCCACGAACAACGCTGAGTTCACGTTCGTCGACTACGACGACGCGACCCGGACGCTGACGTGGCACGCCGACGAGGTGACCGAGGACGGGACCGTGACCTACCAGGTCACCGTGGACGAAGACTCGTTCGATCTCCCGCAGCCGCTCGTCAACGTCGCCACGATCGACAGCAACGAGACGCCAGAGGATGACGCCGAGGACGACGTCCTCGTCCAGGAAGTGCTCGAGGAGACCTCTCCGCCGACGCTTCCGCCGACCGACAGCATCGACAACGGCGATCAGGCTCCGAGCAGCCCGGGCTTCGGCCTGATGCTCGCCCTGCTCGTCCTCGCCGGGGTCGGCCTCGTGGCGGGGTACCTCACCCCGACGCCCGGCCGGACCCGCCGGGAGGTGGTCCGCCGCCGCTAGGGCAGGGGCCACCACCCGGACCCGACGCAGGGTCCCCGAGACCCGGACGGGGCGCACCGCCTAGTGCGCCCCGTCCGCTCCTTTTCCGGATCCGCTCGCGGCCCCGAGCTCCGCCGCGGCTGCTACCCCGGACGATGGTCCTGGTACTCCGGTGTGCCCGAGCACCGAAGGATTGAGCGGTGCTGGGCGGTCCGGTGGGGTTAGCGTGCGGGAATAGGGGTTCCGAGGTACTGGACGACCCAGGACCTTTCGGTC
>Ga0209342_10006476_pt1 | contig 11877 bp, 13 predicted proteins | sample RifCSP16_2_FD_184023 | JGI IMG/M metagenome (GOLD analysis project Ga0209342, IMG submission 184023) | Soil microbial communities from Rifle, Colorado - Rifle CSP2_sed 16_2 (SPAdes) (version 2) | ecosystem: Environmental > Terrestrial > Deep subsurface > Rock core/Sediment | place: Rifle... | reverse complement strand
TTGCGGATTGCGGATTGCGGATTGCGGATTGCGGATTGCGGATTGCGGATTGCGGATTTGAACTCCGAACTCCAAACTCCGAACTCCGAACTTTTACCACACACCCAAGACATGTACCTGTCCCACAAGCCATCCTTTTATCCAGAGAAACCTGACAAGCCATATTTTTATCTCTTGCAATACCTGCCACAGTCTTTAACATACCCTGTGGCCCACAGGCAAATATTACCGATTTTGGATTGCGGATTGCGGATTGCGGATTTTTAAATTCCGAATTCCGAACTCCGAATTCCGAACTCCGAACTAAATCCACACAGGTTCCTTTTTTACCCATTGAGCCGTCTTCAGTGGCTATGTAAACTTTTGCCCCAATTCTTTTAAAATCCTCTTTGCATAAAATATCATTCTTTGTCTTTCCACCAATAAAAACATATAAAAGGATTCGAGGGTTCGAGGGTTCGAGGGTTCGAGTAAAAGAAGAATTAGTTCCTTGACCCCTTGACTCCTTGACTCCTTGACCTTTTTTTATTATCTTCTCTGCCAGTGCTACCATTGGTGCAACACCTATTCCACCAGCAACAATAATTGCCCTCTCTATTTTTTCAGGTATCCAGAAACCTCGTCCAAGGGGACCAAGGACATCAACCTCATCCCCTTTTTTGAGTTCTGACATTATATTTGTCCCTTTCCCAACAACCTGATAAAGTATTTCAAATCCCCCCCTCTTTTTATCAATTTTGTAAATACTCATAGGTCGTCTTAAAAATGGGTCATAGGAGTTATTCACCTTTATCATAACAAACTGCCCGGGTGAAGCGACTGAGAAGTTGTCACAGGAAAATCTCATCTTATAATATTTGTCCCTTTGTGTTGTTAAAAGGGATGATGACCTTATTCTCTTATTTTTTAGAATAATTGCCCGCATAAATTCTTCATATTATACATTTTTTTAATCTCCATTACTCTAATAATTTCATTTGACAGGCATCTCTCTTAAAGCTATATTCCTCTCATATCCAAAATCATAAATCGAATTTTGGGTTATATTCAAATGGAAATCCTCATAAATTTAATCTCCCTCATCGCAAGCCTGAGTTTATTGGTCTTTTTGGGTGAAAGACTCATTGATGCCTCATTGAGACTTGCCAGAGCCTTTGGCGTTTCATCTGCAGTCATAGGGCTCACAGTCCTTGCCTATGGAACATCTCTACCTGAGTTTGCAGTTTCATCCATAGCCTCTGTCAAGCAGCACAGTGGTATCTCTGTTTCCAATATAATAGGTTCAAATATTTATAATATTGCAGTTGTCCTCGGCGCCGCCAGTATTATAAGTCCTATCTATATAAAGGAAAAGATATTCGCAAGGAGAGATGGATTGGTAATGCTCCTTGCTACCTTTCTTTTAACCTTTCTCGCCTATCTCGGCACAATAGGAAGGCTTACAGGGATAATAATGGCAGGTTTTCTCGTGTTCTATGTCTATCTTATATTAAAACATGACAGGGTTTACGGCGGAATTGAATCAGATAAAGGTATATCAAAAATCCGGGAAACAGTTATAGTTATAATATTATTGGCTGGAGTTCTCATCATCGGGAACTTTACAGTGGATTCTGCAGTAAATCTTGCACGGTCTGCGGGAGTCAGTGAGTGGGTGATAGGGGCAACAATCGTAGCCGCTGGCACCTCGTTACCTGAGACTGTTGTCTCAATCATTGCGGCAAGGAAAGGTGAATTCAGTATGTCGGTTGGAAATATTGCAGGCTCAAATATATTTAATATCCTCTGGATTCTCGGCTTCGCCTCTATCCTGAATCCACTGACAATAAATTTCAGCAAAGTTTACTTAGACATTACTTTTCTTAATTTAATAACAATACTATTTTATGCAGGGCTTCTAAAAGGGAGGCTGACAAAGGGAGAAGGAATTCTTTATATCGCAATATATCTCAGCTATATCTACTACCTGCTTTAAGTTATATTCCCCAGCAAAAACTCTTTTATCTGCCGGTGGGTGTCGTTTTTTATAAAAGTCATATTTCAAGACTTGGCTCTTTTTTTCCCTTTGCCATCCGCTTCTCAACATCTTCCTGTGAGTAAACCCTTCCCTCTGCCGCATCTTTCAGTCCCCGTTCAATCTTTTGAAGGACATAAAGGTGATAATGGATACCTCAAGCGAACAATCATCCGGTAAGCGGGTAAGAAGATTGCTAACTTCTTGTTTTACTGTTTCTATAAATTTTCCTCTTTGTTTTATGAATATGAAAAAAAATATACCACTTTTTAATCGTGAATTGAGCTTAACGGTTCAGGGCTTGCCGCTGTGCGGGTTTAAATGCTACAAAATTGTCCACCGCTACAAACTTTGAAAACCGCACTAATGTTCACTTTGCTCGTCAGGCCTCATAGCAACAAGCCCTTGTTAGCAGCCGTATTTATTTTTCTACTATTTCGTAGCGACTGCTTTTTGTCAAGAGAATACTGTTGTAGTCGTTGCTGTCGCCAAATTCAAACTGCCATAGAGAATAAAACTGCTCTCGCTTTTCAAAAAATAATGTCTTGACAGTTTTCTTGGTGTGGTGTGTCCATTGTCGGAAAGGATAAAACAGTTGGCGAATAATTGTGTTGTCGGTCTGACTGTTCTTTGCTTCAATGAGTGCAACTTGATTTTTCCCTTCATAGCCAGCGTCCACTTCTGTCTGAACACTTTCAGCAGTCAATTTTTGATTCCCAACTCTGAAAGAAAATTGTGGAGTATATTTTCTACCACGAATTTGTCAGCACAAGTGTTTCATCTTCTAAAAATGTCCGCACCAAACTTGAAGCGTAAGCATAATCAAGATGTTGCATTTCTGAATTTCCAATTTGGGAAGTGTCAAGCATGGCTAATCAATTCTTTTAAATCTTTGTGATTATACCGCTCAATTATTTTTTCATTTAACCAAACATTCAAAATTTTACCATCCCATTCTAATCCATCAAAAGGTTCAGTTGTTGTTTTGAAAAAAGAATAAATTAAATCGTATTGATGTTGCATTATATTCATAAATTTCCGATGGTTGCTAATTCAAATGATTTGGTATGAAGATTTGAAACAAAATTATAGTCAATAAATTTCACTCTTGCTTTTATATCCTTAAATGCACCGTATCCAATCTTCGTATTAAATTCTTCTTCCCTTGCAACATCACTCACAATGTAAAATTGAGAATAGAAATCTTGCAAATCATTAAACTTTAGAAGAGAATTTTGAATATCGGTAGAATGTTCAACTTCAAAAAAAGAATACGGAAGTCTTCTTTCATTAAACCATATTACATCTATTGTTTTGGCTCGGTTAACTATAGATTCAAAAGTAAAATCAAAAATAGTTTCAATTTTTGAAATAGAACTTAAAGGTTTATCAAGAAATTTTTTGTTTTTATCTTGTGGAGGAATATAAGTTGAATATCCTTTTAGATTTCCAATTTCAATTAGCAATCCTTGATAATAAGAATGATTAAACAAAACATCTTTATCAATCTTACTTTTTCCAGTGATTTGAAATTTGGTTAAAACTTCTTTTTCAAATTCTTTTAATGCCCAAAGACCAGGTTTTATTTTGAAAAAATATTTTTCATCTTGAACAATTCTTCTAATGGAAGCAAATGGAGTTTTTGATTGCCATTTAGAAACATCAACCTTTTGATTAAGAAAACCCAATGTGGCATAACCACCATTCTTTTTCATTACATCAATTACTTGTTCATATTGTGTCATAAGGATATGTTATGTTGTGTCCCGCTAATCCAAATTGTTCCTTCGGGTTTTAAAATTCTTTTACATTCGGAAATCCACTTTTCGTGAAATTCTAAATCGGCTTCAAATCCTTTACTCTTGTCCCACTTACCTTTATTTACGCTCACCATTTTCCCAGCGTAGCAAGTCACACCGCCATTAGATAGATTGTACGGTGGATCGGCAAAAATCATATCTACATAATTGTCGGGGGACTTTGCCATTACTGTCAAGCAGTCGTTTTGGTAAAGGCAAAAATCATCCGCCTTGAAAACAGGTTTTATACTTTCTGTCGTGCCGTTTTTGGCAATGTATTTTACAAGGTTTTCAAATACAAAGTTGGTTGTCATCTTTTTTAATTTCTGTCCAAAGATACTATTTTCCGGGATTAGTTTACGTCCGTCGCTGTCGTTTCCTAATATGGCTGCTAACTTGTTTATATCCAAACAGATTCAGATATACCCCTAAATTTGGGGTTGTATCCGAAGGATTTCGGATATTCCTATCTCTCCTGACCATATTCTATAATATACCTCTTTTCTGTCAACCTAAATAATGCAGTTAAAATTAGAACGCAAATGGACACAGATTTAACTGATATTTACGCAGATAAGCCTTGAATATTTATATTCAGAGAATCAGACAATTTCCTTTTTAAAATCATGCAGTTTCTGCATTCATCTGCGTCCAATTGCATTTTTTGGGTTGATGGCTCTGTAATCTCCATCATGGAAGGCATTTGAATTTGCCATATTGTTTGAAATGTTCATCAAAAGTGAAAAGCGGAAGGAATTTTTAATCTTTCCATGACGGCAAAGGTGGTGCAGTCGGTAAAACTAAAGCCTTTATCATCGTAGCGTCGAAAGATTCGCCATGCTTCGGTTATGTCTCTATCGGTAACTTGAAGTGCTGTCGTCATTATAGGGTTAAACAGTTCTTCGCCGATTTCTATTGCATGATAATGACCAAGTCTTTTTTTAAACAGGTTCAAGGTTTCAATCACTACAAGGTTAGTTGTTATCGTTGGAAATGTATTTGTTTTAACAAACTTGAGAGCATCGGGATGAAAGGCATCATCTTTATCTTTAATAGCATAATAAGCAGATGTATCAACCAAAACTGCCTTGGTAAATATCATCTATTTTCTCCCGCAAGGCTCACCATAAAGATATTTATCATGATTTCTACTTACATCACTGAGTCCACTGGATGCAGTCCCTGCAATTTTCAGAAAAGCCTTTCTTTGCCTCTCCACAAGTCTTTTAGTGGCTTCCTCATCTTCTTCTATAGGTTCTACTGGCTTAGTCGGAGAGATGGTAAGTTTAACTCTCTTATGTTCAGGAAGTTTTACTTTTTTGACAGGTTTAAAGACGCCATTTTCATATACTGCCTCTATTGTTTTAGTCATAGAATTAGCCTCCTTTCAAAGGTAGGGTATCAAAATGGGCTGTTAAAGTCAATTTTGGGTAGATTTGTCGGGGTTAATTAACTTCAATTATCTCTATCCCAACCTTGCCGATGTAATGGAGTAGTTTTAACTGCTCTTCCCAGCCGCCTTCAACTAATTTTATATGTGTTGCATCTACTTCATCCTCGCCAAGTGTAGGGTCAAGGGCAATCCATTCTCCCATATAGACCTCAGGCCAGGCATGATACAAAAAGCCATTATAGTCTTCTGAATATACAATTCCGGCTACAATCTTTGTAGGAATACCTGATGCCCTTGATAGTGCAGCAAAAAGATTAGAGTGTGACTGGCATTCCCCCTCTTTTGATTTTAGGGCATCAACTGCAGAAAATGTATCTACAGGTTTCTTATCAAGATAATCATAGACCCACTTATTAATCTTTAGTGCCTTTGATAATACATCCGTTTCTCCAGCAGTTATTTTTTCAGACCTCTTTTTTATTTCTGGATTATCAGATTGAATCTCCGGCGTCTCCTCCAAATATTTTTCAAGGTTTTTTTCTTCTAACTTCTGACTTCTGACTTCTGATTTCTGACTTTTTACCTCCATCTCCACATCATAAAATTTTCCTGCCTGATTCTTGCTCAATACCTTCTGTCTCTGGTCTTCAATAATAATATTGGGATTACTTATATTTTTCAGTTTCAATCTTAATCTCTTAACAGTGTGCGGTTCTTTTATCTCTTTTTTAGGCTTAATAAGGCTGAATGTTATCAGACTGCTGACAGGAATTATCTCCCTGTCAAATTTCAGTGCAGTATCCTTATTCTCTTTTCGGGATTCCAAGCCTTCAAGTGATACCTCTTTTATAACCTCTCCATCCTCTGTAACCCATATACCTGCCGATAGTTCTTTAAATTTTTCTTCCAGATAAAAGACCTCTTTCTCTATCCCCTCAATTTCAATCTTTTCTTTCTTTTTTATTTCTATCTGTAAAGGGACTATAGCCTGAATAGGCTCCATGAATGTTTTTATATTGTATTTATTTCCCACCTTCAAGCCGAGTTTGCTGATTACAAGCTCAAGGGCACCTGCCAGATGTGTATCATTATCAAAATCTATTGTCCTCTTTGAGACCGCACCTGCAGAGGCAATCTCCATGTGCAGCTTATTACCCTTTACAACACCTGAAATCTTCTGTCTATGGCCTGCTATCTGATTGAGCGATTCAAATCCCATTGTCCTCAAATCTTTTGTAAGATAACACTCCTGACTGAAGGATGTTTCCTGAACCTCTCCCAGAGCCTTCATCTTTATAATTGCCTTTGATATAATTTTATAGCCGTCCTTCCCCTCAAATATAACCGAGTTTGTAAAACCGAGCTTACTTCCCTTAAAATATATCCCCATCCACTTGTCACTTATAATATTATTGTATTCAGAATTTATAAAGGTAGGGTTGTCTGGCGGGGCTTTATTTTCTTTGCAAGAGGAGAGGTTGATAGGGAGAGAAAAAATATAGAAGCAAGATGTCAGAAGTAAGAAATAAGAAAAAATCTTGCCTCTTTCCTCTTTCCTCTTGCCTCTTGTTTTTTGAATCATGTTTTTAACTGTTCCAGAGCCTTTTCTGCTGCAGATTGTTCAGCCTCTTTTTTTGTCCTCCCCATGCCGATACTGCAGACCTTTCCATCAATGATTAACTCTATTTCAAATATCTTTTCATGTGGCGGTCCAAATTCTGAGGATACCCTGTATTGAGGAATTGAATACTGTTTGTTCTGAATAAACTCCTGAAGCTCGCTTTTAAAATCCCTGTGGAGCTCATAACCTGCCACCTTGTCTATCTTTTCATTTAATATATTTATGATTACTTGAAATACCTCTTTGTATCCGCTATCTAAGTATATAGCAGCTAAAACTGCCTCAAATGCATTGGCGAGGAGGGATGTCTTATCCCTTCCGCCTGTCATAATCTCGCCTTTTCCGAGGAGGAGAAATTTCCCGATTTCCATCTCCCTTGCAACGAGGGAGAGATTCGCCTCACTGACAACTGCTGCCCTTATCTTGGTAAGGTCTCCCTCTGAACCGTCTGCAAACTTATTTATTGAATAATCGCTGACTACAAGACTCAGGACTGCATCGCCTAAAAACTCCAATCTTTCATTATCCTGCAGGTTTTCACTTATATTTTCATTTACATAGGATTTATGGGTGAGTGACTGATTGAAGAGGTTTATATCTTTAAATCTGTATTTGAATTTTTCCTGCAGGTCTTCTAATTCCCTGAGTCTTTCTTCAGAAATCATAAGATTAGGGGTTAGGGGTTAGTTTTTTGCTAATCCCTAATTCTTGTGTTTTTTGAATATTATCGTAGCGTTTGTCCCTCCGAATCCGAAGGAGTTTGACATTGCTACATTTACATCTGATTTTCTTGCCGTATTGGGTACATAATCCAAATCGCATTCAGGGTCTTTTGTCTCGTAGTTGATAGTTGGGGGGATGATGCCCCTGTCTATGGCAAGTATTGAGAATATCGCCTCTACACCACCAGCTGCCCCGAGGAGATGACCTGTCATGGATTTAGTAGAGCTGACTGATAGTTTATAAGCATGTTCATTGAATACGGTTTTGATAGCCTGTGTTTCAAGACTGTCTGCGAATGTGGATGTGGCGTGTGCATTTATGTAATCCACTTCAGCTGGAGATATTCCGCCGCTCTTCAGTGCCATCTTCATGCACCTGACAGCCCCTTCTCCGCCAGGCGGAGGCGATGTTATATGGAATGCATCTGCACTCATGCCGTAACCGACTATCTCACAATATATCTTTGCCCCTCTCTTTAATGCAGATTCCATTTCCTCAAGTATTAATATGCCAGACCCTTCACCCATGACAAAACCATCCCTGTTTTTATCAAACGGGCGGCTTGCCCTTTTGGGTTCATCGTTTCTTGTTGATAACGCCCTCGCAGCACAGAATCCGCCGATGCCAAGAGGCGTTATTACAGATTCAGTTCCGCCTGCAATCATAACATCTGCATCACCCCTCTGGATAATCTTATATGCATCACCTATTGCATTTGTTCCTGTTGCACAGGCAGTAACCACGCATGAATTAGGTCCCTTTGCACCAAATCTTATGGATATCTGTCCTGATGCAAGGTTTGCTATGAGCATTGGGATAAAGAAAGGTGAAATCCTTCTTACGCCTTCCTTGAGGTATATATCATAATATTTTTCAATGGATGGCAGTCCGCCAAGTCCGGCGCCAACGAGGACACCAACCATGTCGGCATTTTCATCCGTGATTTTTAACCCGGAGTCATCCACTGCCATTATGGCACCTGCCAGTGCATAATGGATAAAGATATCCATCTTCTTAATCTCTTTCTTGTCAATGTAATCGGATGGATTGAAGTCCTTCACCTCTCCAGCAATCTTTGTAGGGAAATCAGCGGTGTCAAATTTTGTAATATGCCCTATTCCTGATTCCCCTCTACAGATTGCTTCCCATGTCTTCTCCACACCTATACCGAGAGGTGTGACCATTCCCAAACCTGTAACAACAACTCTTCTGTTCATCATAATGATGGAGGTGTAAGGATTCGAGGGTTCGAGTGAAGGCATTTACCTTTGATCCCTTGACCACTTGAATCCTTGAATCCTTGCCTTATTTGTTTTTCTCAATATAATTTATTGCGTCTTTAACCGTAGCGATTTTTTCGGCTGCCTCGTCTGGTATCTCTATGTCAAATGCCTCTTCAAATGCCATTACCAGTTCAACAATATCCAGCGAGTCAGCCCCGAGGTCATTGACAAAAGACGCTGTGGGTGTCACCTCACTATCTTCAACTCCTAACTGCTCTACAATAATCTCTTTTACCTTTTGTTCTACTGACATAATCCCTCCCTCATTCTAACTAACAACTAACGACTAACAACTAATAACTAATAACGAGTTGTAAGTTGTAGGTTGTAAGTTGTTTACATATACATTCCGCCATTTACATGGATTACCTGTCCTGTTATATAAGATGCCTTTTCAGAGACAAGGAAACATACACAATTGGCTACATCCTCAGGAGTCCCGAATCTCTCCATTGGAATCAGTTTTGTTAATTCATTTCTTGCATTCTCCGGTAATGCCTCTGTCATATCTGTAATAATGTAGCCGGGTGCTACTGCATTGACATTGACATTGCGAGAGGCAAGTTCTCGGGCAATAGATTTTGTAAATCCGATTATGCCTGCCTTTGATGCAGCATAGTTTGCCTGCCCCGGATTTCCCATTGCACCGACAATAGAAGTTATATTTATTATATTCCCCCCTTTCTGTTTTATCATATATTTTGACGCTGCCTTTGTGCAATTAAAAGTCCCTGTAAGATTTATGCCTATAACAGAGTCCCAATCCTCTTTTTTCATCCTTAAGATAAGCGAATCCTTGTTTATACCTGCATTGTTTACCAGTATATCTATTTTGCCAAACTTTTCAATACATGACTCTATTACTTTGTTTGCATCTTCAGGATTTGATACATCTGCCTTTACCACCAATGCACTTCTTCCCACAGCCTCTATCTTCTTGGCGGTATCAGATGCACTCGTAACATTTTCGGTAATAACAAGGTCGGCACCATCCTCTGCCAGTGCTATGGCAATTGACTTTCCTATACCCTTCGCCGCCCCTGTGACAACTGCAATCTTTCCTTTCAGAGTCATAAAAATAATTTTTTGCCACTGACTTTCACTGACTAAAACATTCTTTTATATTTTTATTTATTTAAAGTCTGTGTAAGTCTGTGGCTAATTAGTTAATTCTTTCAGCGTTTTCTCAAGGCTCTTCATGTCTTCCACATTGAGACACTTTATCTCTTTATTCAGCTTCTTCATCAATCCTGAAAGAACCCTCCCAGGCCCTAATTCTATTACTGTATCAATTCCATTATCAAGCATTAACTTCATCGACTCAACCCATCGGACAGGATTACTGACCTGCCGCCTTAATGAACTTCTTGCATCATCTCCGTTTCTTATTTCCCTTGCATCTACATTTGTGATGACAGGAAAGTTTAGTTTATTGAAATTTACCTTGTCAAGTTCAATAGACAGTTTTTCTTCGGCTGGCTTCATTAATGCAGTATGAAATGGGGCGCTTACTGGAAGCATTACTACCTTTTTCGCCCCTGAATCCTCAGCTGTTTTCACAGCCTTCTCTACTGCATCTTTCTTTCCTGCTATAACTGTCTGTTCAGGGCTGTTATAATTTGCAGGCTGGACAAGACCATTACTTTCTTCTCCTGAAATCTTTTTGCAGATATCCTCAATTATTCCCCTGTCCAACCCGATTACTGCAGCCATTGCACCTATTCCGACAGGAACCGCCTCTTGCATGAATCTCCCCCTCATCCTTACTATAGATACTCCATCAGAAAATCTTAATGAGCCTGCTGCAAATATGGCAGAGTATTCACCAAGGCTATGCCCTGCCGAAATAACCGGAGAGATTCCATTTTCTCTCAGCAACTCACAGGCTATTGAACTGACTATAAAGATTGCAGGCTGTGTATTCTCTGTCAGTTTTAACGCCTCTTCCGGCCCATTAAAACAGATAGAGGAGATATTGGTTTTGAGTATATCATCTGCCTCTTTGAACATCTCGGCAGCCTTTTTACTCCCGTTATAGAAATCCTGCCCCATCCCCACATACTGAGAACCCTGACCTGGAAATAAAAATGCAATCTTTTTACTCATAAATTTTTTGCCACAGACTTTCACTGACTTTTAAAACAGGTAGAGGAAAAGTTTTTGCCTTTACCCGTGCCTTTATCTTTTTTTTTAGTCTGTGTAAGTCAGTGGCTAAAATTAAGTTTTTATTCCTACCACCTTATCAATGCCGAGCCCCATGTAAGTCCGCCGCCGAAAGCCACCATAAGGATTAAATCGCCTTCTTTAATCCTTCCTTCTTTTAATGCCTCATCAAGTGCAAGGGGGATTGATACCGCCGATGTATTTCCATATTTTTCTATGTTTACAAATATCTTTTCTTTAGGCAGGTCAAGACTCTCTGCTACGGCATCAATTATCCTCTTGTTTGCCTGATGAGGAATGAGCAAATCTATATCAGAGACCTTATATCCATTTAGTGTTAACGCCTCCCTTGCAGCCTTAACCATATTTTTTACCGCTATCTTAAAGAGGGAGTTTCCTTTCATTTTTAGCAGGTGGAGTTTACTATCTATTGTTTCATGGGTCAATGGAGAACTGCTCCCGCCCCCCATCAAATACAAAAGGTCGGCGTATTTACCATCTGAATATATAAGGGTGGATATTATGCCGTCAGCCTTATTCCCACCAACACCTTTTAAGACAGTGGCAGCTGCTCCGTCACCAAACAGGACACAGGTGTTTCTGTCTGTCCAGTCAATGTATCGGCTGAAAATCTCAGTTGCAATCAGAAGAATTGTTTTGTATTTCCCACTTTTTATATATTGTTCTGCTACTGAAAGGGCATAGATATAACCTGAGCATGCTGCCGATATATCAAATGCAGCAGATTTTTTTGCGCCTATGGCTGACTGGACAAAACATGCGGTGGAGGGAAAAAACATATCAGGTGTTGCAGTGGCAACGAGGATAAGGTCAATCTCTTCAGGAGTAACACCGCCGTCTTTTAAAGCCCTATGTGCAGC
>Ga0209342_10006475_pt1 | contig 11877 bp, 9 predicted proteins | sample RifCSP16_2_FD_184023 | JGI IMG/M metagenome (GOLD analysis project Ga0209342, IMG submission 184023) | Soil microbial communities from Rifle, Colorado - Rifle CSP2_sed 16_2 (SPAdes) (version 2) | ecosystem: Environmental > Terrestrial > Deep subsurface > Rock core/Sediment | place: Rifle... | reverse complement strand
CCAGGTCTTTGCGGTCAACCCCCGCATTAATACGTTCGACGGTGATCCCTGCTATCCGGATTTAAGGTCTCTCCCGGAAAAACCGGATGGCGTCTTCATCCTGGCTAATCCCAGGGTTACAGATCAGATCGTTGATCAATGTATCGACCTGGGTGTCGATCATGTCTGGATGCACTGCATGATGGGCACCCGCCCCGGTTTGGTCAGTAGCATGACCAGTGTCTCTGGGGATGCTGTCGAAAAATGCCGGGCGAATGGCATCCAGGTCATTCCGGGATCATGCCCCAACCAGTTCCTGAAACCCGATTTTGGTCATCGCATGATGCACGATTTGTGGAAATTCCTGGGTTTCCTCAAAGTCAGCGGATAGGTTCAGGGTAATGGAGATCAAGTTTCGCGGCAGGTACCGGAAAGGGCTGTTCTTTTCTGCAGTAAGACTTGCCAATCGATCCCAGCGCAGCAACCAGTGGGTTCAACCGTTAATGCTGCTGTTCACGGCAGTCGCCATCGCTGTGCTGATTTATAGATTGATCACTACCGGAGATATTCTCGCTAATGCCACCTATATTGCTGTCGTCATGATCGCAGGCGGATTCATTATAGGTGCTTATCTGCAGTCTTACCTGGCTGCCAGGAAACTCTGGTCGAACAGGAATCTCCAGGAGGAATTAAGAGGGAAAGTTTCCAATGAAGGCATTGAATACAAACTTCAGCAGGGCAGGAATCTCATCCCCTGGAGCAGGTTCAATCGCGTCCGCAGGATGCTCAGTCTGGTTGCTCTGGTAACCAGGGATGGACTCCTTCTTGTTTTCCCGCGTTATTTCTTTTCAAACGATGCAGATTGGCAAAAATTTAATAACCTCGTGGATACCCGTGTAATATCGATGTAAAAGAGTATTTGTTTTTCAAAGGAAAAGGTGATTTATGACCCGCATCATGAAGATTCATCACGTGGCAATGGTGGTGGAGGATATCGAAACATCGCTGAAATTCTGGCGGGATGGTTTGGGATTGAACCTGGACCAGGTTCGGCATGTCCCGGAGCAGGATGCAGCCATCGCCATACTGCCTGTAGGTGAGGGGGAGATAGAATTGGTACAACCGATCGGGCAGGGATCAGGTCTTGCGCGTTACCTGGCAAAAAAAGGGCAGGGAATGCATCACCTTTGCATCCAGGTTGATCAGATCACACCCTTGTTATCGGGGCTAAAGCAGAAAGGTTTCCGCCTGATCAATGAAGAACCCGTTCAGGAAGAAAACGGGAAAAAATATGCCTTTATTCACCCGGAATCGACCGGTGGTGTGCTGGTCGAACTCTATGAGCTGCCTGCAAATTCCAAACTGAGTGAATGAACCGTGTTGGATCGATTGAATCTTTATTTGAATAAGGAATTGCAGTACGCAAAACTGGAACCAATCCTGGTGGGTGTGTCAGGTGGTCCGGATAGTATCTGCCTGCTAGATCTGCTGATCAGGTCGGATCGAAACATTATCGCAGCCCATTTTGATCACCAGTTAAGGGAAGGTTCTTCCAAAGAAGCACAATTCGTTGCCAGGATTGCCACCAACTATAAAATACCTTTTATTGCCGGATCAGGTGATGTCTCCAATTTTGCGAAAGAAAATGGATTTTCACTGGAAGAAGCTGCCCGTAAAGCCCGTTACCGCTTCCTTTTCTCCCAGGCAAGGGAGGCAGGCGCTGGCAGCATTGCAGTTGCCCATAATGCAGATGACCAGGTTGAAACAGTCCTGATGCATTTCACTCGCGGGGCTGGGTTGAGCGGTTTGAAGGGTATGACCCCTCTTACCATCCTGCCTGAATTTGATCCCGAAATCCCCCTCATACGGCCGATCCTGCATGTCTGGCGCTCTGAGATCCTTGCCTATTGTCGGGAGAAAAACCTGGAATATGTCCAGGATCCCACCAATCTGGACCAGACCTATTTCCGTAATTACATGCGTCACGATCTCATACCGGGAATGGAATCCAGGAATCCAGGCATCAAGAGAACGCTGTTGAAAAGTGCAGCCAGCCTGGCTGGAGACCATCAGTTGATCCGCGAACTTGTGGATTCCTTTTGGTCACAAGCGCTGGTTACCGAAGGGAAGGGTTTTATTGCCTTCGACTTGCCGCTCATGCGGTCGTCATCAGGTCCTTTACTGCGCAACGTTCTGCGCAGGGCAGTGGAGCATTTGAAACCAGCCAATCGAAACCTTGATTTCGATGCGGTTGAAAGAGGGGTTTCTTTTATCAATGCCAATTATTCTGTCTCTGCCAGGATCGACCTGTCGGAGGGAATGCAGGTTTTCGGCATCGGTTCGCTTCTCTACGTTGCCCATGAAGATGCAGAAGTTCCATATCAGGCATGGCCTCAATTAAGAGAGCCGTTTGAAATTGCTGGGGAACAAACCTTTGACGTGGGGGATGGATGGAGGGTACACTCAAGGGTGATCCAGAAGGACCTACTCCCGCAGGGTTATGATGCCAACCCTGATCCTTTCATCGCCTGGCTGGATGCAGCAAAAGTGGCATTTCCGTTGAAAATTCGTGTGCGCCAGAAGGGGGATCGTTTCAAACCGCTTGGTATGAAAGACGGTTCGATCAAACTATCCGATATCTTTATCAATGAGAAGATTCCCCGCCAGGTTCGGGCAGGCTGGCCATTGATCTGCCAGGGTGATGAGATCATCTGGGTCCCCGGTTATCGTTCAGGTGAAGATTTCAAGGTGACCGAAAAAACCCGCCTGGTGATGGAATTATCCCTAAACCAGCATAACTGATAAATTCATTATTAAATAAAAAATCCCCCTGTTTCACAAACAGGGGGTTGATTTCTTATTCCAGGGCTCCCGGAGGGGATAACTGCTCAAGCTTGTTCGAGATTTCCCTCCACTGGATCTTCGATATTCCCAGTTTCTGCCTGATCTTATCAGGTTCCACATTGTTGCTGATATCGATCAGTGATGATGTCCAGCGGCACATGTCAAAGGACAGGTGTTTGCTCAAATTGGCTTCATTTCCGATATCTTCCAGCAGGTATTCCAATCGCCGTGGCGACCATGGAAATAGCTGGTCCACTGGTTCATACTGTGCCGTGTACTCATTAAATGCATCCAGCCAATCCTCGGGCAGGGTGATCTTGCGCTCCTTGTACCGATTGGATGGACTGGCATAGCGAATGAAGACCAATGGACCTTTAGGAGCTTCCAGGTCTAAATGATTGAGATGGATTCCCAGGCACTCACTTTTCTTGATCCCTGTTCCCAGCAGCAGGGAGACCAGGGTATAGGGCCTGGCATCCCTTTTCGAATCCCATCGGTGTTGATTGGCAGTATTGAGCACAGCCGTTACTTCTTCATCTGTAAGGACTTCAGGCAGCGGGCTGATGACCGACCGCTGGGGGATCTTGTCCATAGGGTTGATCGGGATGACCGCGGCATTTGAAAGCCATCTGAAAAAAGCCTTCAGAGATGTAATTCTGCGTGCCAGTGTTTTTGGGCTGCATGGAACATTGCGTCCCTTTTCCAGCCAATCAAAAAAATTATTCAGATCATTGGTCGTGATTGACTCCAGTGTTTGATCAGGGGGGAGATATTCGATCAACAGTCTGATATCAGACATGAAAGCCTTAACCGTGTGAGGCGATTTTCCCTGGTCGTTTAAATAGTATTCCCAGGAATTGATCGCCGGGGTTAAAAGCGTTTCACTGGTAATTTGTCCAACCATTCGATTAGAAGGTTCAACCATGATAGCCTCCAAAGAATCAATTCTTATCTTTCGTATAGTTTAGCAAGAATCTATACGAAAGTCAATTGGCAGTTTATGGATTGATCAGTTCAGGTTTAAAGCAGGGATTGTAGTCTGCACCCAGTACCAGGGAGTAATCAACAGCCGTATCAGCGATCGGCTGCAGGATCAATGCCGACTGCGGAAGCCCCAGCAATCCCACCAGGAATTGTTGGTTGGTCGGATCTGTGGTCGTCGAGAGATCGAATAGGTACGTATTTGGAAAATTGTTCTGGTCATACGGAATGACGGCTGCCTCGAATCCAGCATAATTCAACCTCTCCATGGCGAGCCTGTCCCAGCCCAAATTTTGAGTCCCATTTCGAATCTCAATCGTGATCGGATCTGTTGTCACAACTTTGGTTGATGGAGACATGGCTTCTTTCAACATTGCCTGCAGTTCAGTAGTGTGGGGAGAAAGAACGTATGCGCCTCCTGTCGTAGTCCATGAAAAAACAAGTGGAGGACGGATATAGTAGCTGCGGATATCTGCACTATTCAATTTGAACACAAATGGCGCCAGGTCGAGGACCATGGAAAGCGATATATCCGTTTGAATCGTATCCTGGAAGTTCCCGTAAAGTTCCGGGACCTTGGCAATGCTCGAGACCTGCAGCATTTTGGCGAATACTGCCCGGAGCAGTTCCTGCTGCCTTCTTCCCCGGTCAAAATCACTGGATTTCTTCCGTGAACGGGCATACCAGAGGGCTGTTTCACCGTCCATATGGATGACACCGGGTCCGATCGTGTACAGACTCCAGTTATTTTCATCCTGCTGATCTGCACTTGGGTCGATCAAATGCCAGTCTGTGAATTGGCAGTAGACAGGTACATCAATTCCCCCGATCGTGTCCAGGATCTTCTTGAATCCATTGAAATCGACCATGGCAATATGATCGATACGTATCCCCAGGTTGTACAGGATCGTATCCCTGACCAGTGCGGGTCCCTTACCCGGATGACCTGATGTCTCACCTTTCAGGTAGGCGGTATTGATACGCTGCATCCCCTGGGTTGGTATGTAGACCCACAGGTCGCGGGGGATCGAGATCAGGCTGATCTGTCCCAGGCTGGGGCGGAATGCCGCTATGATCATGGTGTCTGTCCGGAAGGATGAAGTCGAACGAATATCAGATCCAAGCAGCAGGAAGGTGATCGTATCGTTGTCCGTAATATAAGGGAAAGGTGCCTGGTAATCCACGGGTCCCAATTCCGACGGAGTCGTCACCAATCCAGGCAGGATGGATTCCAGGTCTGGAACAGGTGTTTCAGTGGGTGGGATATAAATGGGCGTGGAAGAGGCTATTATGACATATTCATAACCCGGGTAGAGGTTATCTGATGGGAAAAATGGAGTTGGTGTGATCGTGGAATCTGGACGGTAAGTATTATTCGGAAGTCCGGATACTCCTGCTGCTGGTTGGGGATTGTTGATATTGCATGATACCAGTGTGATAACAACAAATACCAGGATCAGGCGTTTTGTCATGGTGAATTCAAAGCCTGGTGCATCACAATGCTTATTTCATCCGGAAGGGGAACCAGGACCTGTGAGCCAGTGCTGGGCTCCACCCAGTCGTATGCCTGTTCATAACCGATCACATATCGCCTGATCCCGCTAGGGTCTGATAACAGGTTCAGGGCAGGCAGAAAGCGCAGGCATGCTTCCACGCTCAGATTGGTATCGACATTGGACTTATAGGCATCAAATAACTCGGGTACCCTGTTCAGACCATCCAGGCTTAGAATTTTCATGCCTATGGCTTGTAACACTTCCTGGGATCTGCGCAGTCGGTCGATATCACTGGAGGAATATCTTGACCGCACGTACCATAGGGCAGTCTCGGCATCCATCAGTTGAGGACCAGCATAGACCGTGTAATAATTAGGATAATAACCATCCCTGGCATCAGAAAAAGTACTGCCGACATTAACGGTCACTCCGCCCAGGCTGTTTATTATGCTGCGGAAACCATTAAAATTGATCAGCACGAAGTAATCAGGTTTTACTCCGAAGTTGTATTCGATTGTCATTGCCAGAGTATTAAATCCGCCATATCCATAAGCTGTGTTCAATCGCTGCATCATCCAACCGGGGATATAAACGTAAAGATCGCGTGGAAAAGAGGTCAGGCTGACCTCACCCTCAGGGCTAAGTGTGATCAGGATCATCGTGTCGGTCCGGAAACCGCCTTCATATGGACGCTGATCAGACCCAAGCAGGAGGATATTGGTCTGTCCTTTTGGTTGCGGGATGATCTCTGCCGGCGAAGGGATACCCAGGTAGTAAGGAAATACCTGAGGTGCCGGATAATCTCCCCAGATCGGTTTTTCGACTTGGGCTGTCGGTGTTTCCAAGACTTCAGTTGTTGATGATTCGACCAGTAAAGGTTGAAATGGAGTCGCTGTCGCTGTGGAATTGGGAGCTGCCGTAATAACCGGAACCCTTGTCTGCGTTGAAGCAGCAGTTGGGCTGCAGGCTGAAACGATCATCATGATCACCAGAACCCATATGGATCCGCTTGATCTTATTAACTTATGTTCGGAAATGTACTTGAATAATTCCATATCCTTTTATTGTACCCAATATTTACCCGAGATTTGAACTACCGGTAAATATTGATTTATGGTTCCTTTCCAATTGATTCTTCTTTTACGCATGGCAGCAGTACGTTGATCGTAAATCCTCCCGATGGGAGATCTTCCGACCAGGTTCTGCCTTCCAGTTCATACACCAGCGATCGCAGCACTTTTACTCTTTGCTGCAGGTCACTTCTAACAGGACGTTCTTCAGTCTGGGATTGTTCCGTTATTGCAAGGTCTTCTGCCAATTGCGATGGAAACGGACCACCGCCAATTTTACTCATCCTAATCTGCAGCTGATTTTCAGCATCAACTGGGATGAATTTTAACTGGAATTTGATGACCCCGTTTTCACTGCAAATGTCGCTTGTGATCATGAATAGCTGGTTGATGATCTCCTGGAGAGGGTGGCATGAGATTTGCAGCTTTGGATGATCTGTAGGTGATTCCAGTTGAAGGGCGATTCTTTTTTCTTTCATGATACCGCTCGCCAGCATGATCGCCCGATCGATCAGGGAATCCAGTTCATAAAATTCATGGGCAGCATCGGTATTTTGAACGGAAATGCCTTTTGAGATTTCATCCAGGGTTTTTTTAATCGATAGGGACGATGCTTTGATCTTATAGAGGTATTTGAATTGGTTCTCTCCCAGTGATCCCATTGATTCAGACAATAACCTGTCTGTATAACCGATGATCACGATCAGAGGTTGACGGATCTTTTCATAGAATTGGGAAAGGTTTTCATCACGAATTGGTACAACCAATTTATCATTATTAGACTGCAAACCCTTTTTTTCGGAAGCTTCCAATTCTTTCTTTAATCGAGCGACTTCACCCAGCAGGAGCTTGAACTGGGCTTGATATTGCGAAATGACCAGCTCAAGGCTCTCAGCTTTTTCCTTGTTTTTATCCGTCTGAATTTCTTCAACCGTATTCCGCAATGATTCAATTTCCTTCAACAACCGCTTGACCATGACATCCAGGCTCAAGTTCTCAAAATCACGATCTGCAAACCAGGGATTTACTTCCCGGAATTCCTTTATCTCTTCAGTTGCATTACGGATTTGTATGTTTGCCTGCTCGTAAGCCTGGGTCAGGTCTGCTTGCTGGCAATGGAAATGGTAAAAAGGTCCAATTGCCAGGCAGTAGTTTTCAGCCCGGCTGACCGCCTTTTCCGTCCAGGGTTGTTTTGAATGGGGATTAAGAAATATAAATCCTTCCGGTTGGTCGCTCTTTTCCGGCTCCGGGATTGGTGCCACCAGCATACTTCCCGGCTCGGCGATGCCAAAGATATGAGCGATCAATTCCTGTAATTCAGGATATTGGCTGCCTTCCATTATTACAGCGTTCCCGCTTAATATTTTTCTGAGCACCCCTGCCATCCCGCCATCAATTTCAATGCTTTGCGATGGTTTACCTCTGGTTATCAGATCCCATCCTGATTGAATGATTAAGGATTCGTCATTTTGAACCTGGATGAGAATTCCAGATTCTGCCCCCAAACCTTTCGACATGATCCCGACCAGTGCTTCCCTGAATTCTTCTCTGTCTGAATCCATGAGAGCCACGATGGGTTGCACCAGCGCATCATAGACGTCATACTGCAATTGGTCTGAAATGACTTGGTCGGTGTTTCCTGTTCTGGATGGATGGGTTATGGGGTGAGCCAGCATGATGGGGAAGGATAATAACTGGAATAAACGTATCGTTCCGATTGGATCAGTGCTCTGGTAAAAGGTCACCAGGTAAAGGAGTTGTCCAGCCATGAGTAACCCCAGGATGAACGCTCCCAACCAGAATCCCTTCCTCCGTTTGATGAACAGGATGAATAGAGCAGCAGCGATCAGTATCGCTGTGACGATATGCCAGCCAAGGTCTGGAATGGAATGCTGGTAGAGGTTATCCCTTATCGATTGCCTGAAAACAAGACCAATTACAATGGCTGATACGGCCAGAATTCCTGTCAGAATGAAGGGGATGATAACTTTCATTTTCTGATGTTCAAAATCCAGCCAGCATTTGATGATCCAGATGGTACCGATCGATACGCAGGCATCTTCAACCAGGTGATAGGCTCCCTGTGGAATGGATGTTCCACTGGAAATCATGATCTGCAGCACGAAAGGCAGCAGGATCGTACCTGCCAGGATCGCCAGGCACAGCATCAATCCCTTAAAGTCGGAATCTAATGGCTTTCTCCTTTTTTCCCATGAACAATGAAATGTCCCTGCTATGGAAAGCATTAACACCAGGAAATAGGCGATATTTCCCGGTGGGGAGGTCAGCAGGATTAATACCCTTTCGATCATCAATTCCATAGTTTACAGGACCAGTCAACCGGTTCCACTTCCCGGTTAAATGGAATTTGTGTCTTTATTCCTTCTGAATACCATTATGGATTCTTTCCAATAACGCTGCCACCCTAGAATTATGTCATTCCTTCTTGGATATAATGAGGATATGCCTGCCTTTAACCATTCGCATAAAAATATCACCCGCTTTGCGATCATCCTTGGCCTTGGTTTGGTGATCTTCCTTCCTCGTCCATTGCTGGGTTGGAGGTATCTTGAAAATGCTGCCAGGTATGAAGCTCAAGGGAAATTCGGGCAGGCCAGTCATGCCTACGAAGAAGCTTCCTTCCGCTGCTGGTGGCAGCAGGGTCTGGTTGAAAATGCCGGCTTCGCTGCCTTGAAGGCTGCTGATGAGCAGAATGCCATCCGTTTTTTTACAGAAAGCTTTGTTTCTGGTGACCTTTCGGATCAGGGTCGCATGGCTTTGGGTGAATTATTATCAAAGGTGGGGCAGCCCGAAAAGGCTGTCACCATCTGGAAAACGATTGGAACCGGATCGGATTATGCAGCCGCCAGTTTTTTTGAAAGGGCTGCATTGGAAACAGGATTGGGTTCGTTTTACCAGGCTGCTGATCTCTGGCGCCAGGGTTTGCTGCTCGACCCTTCCAATGATCTGGCTCGTTACAACTTGGGATTGATCCTGGCAGCGATTGAACCTGTGGAAGCGATACCCGAGCTTGAACAGGTCTCTGGCTTGCAGGCGGAATTGATGGCAAAGGCATCTCAACTCGCTGCTGGTCTAAGGGAAACAATCCAATCAGATGACCTGGCTTTCCAACTTGTCGGAAGTGGCAGGTTGCTTGCTTCCATCCAGGAATGGGAACTGGCTTATTTTGCTTTCCAGAACAGCATCAACCTGAACCCGCGTTATTCCGAAGCCTGGGCATGGTTGGGTGAATCCGCTCAACAGTTGGGTAAAGACCCTCTCCCAGCTCTCCAAAGATCCCTCGAGTTGGATCCCGGCTCCATTACCAGTCTTGCTTTCAATGGACTCTACTTTCGAAGAAATGACCAACCGGAAAAAGCGCTTGTTCTTTATGAAAAAGTGGCACAGTTGGATCCCGCGAATGCCACCTGGCAGATCATCCTCGGAGAGATCCACGCCAGGGCAGGTGATTTCGCTACAGCATTGGATTACTTCCAGGCAGCGGTTGCGACCTCACCCCTGGAAGTTCAAACCTGGCAGGCAATGCTTGACTTCTCCATCTATTACCAGGTCTATGTCGATCAGGTGGCATTGGAAGCTGCCATCCAAATATTCAAGCTGGAACCTGATAGTTGGATTTCTTTTGACAATATGGGTCAGGTGATGATGTGGACAGGCAAATATGACTTCGCCGATTTTTATTTTAAGAGATCCATTGAAATCGACCCTGACCAGGCAGCGAGCCATCTTCATCTCGGACTGTTATACCTGCTTATTAACAGGGACAGCGAGGCAATTCCAGAGCTTCAAAAAGCGCTTGCTCTCGCGCCTGGTTCTCCTGCAGGTCTTCAGGCAGGACAACTTCTTGATCAATATCCCCCTTGATTTTTCCTCCTCTCTGGTAAAATTAATCTAATATGAAAATGATCAGGTTCATCCCGTTGGTTTTGCTCATATCGTTAGTGTTAACTTCCTGCTCTTTACCGTTGATAACCAACTTGATCACTCCTTCCGGCGGTATTCTGTTCGAAGATGATTTCTCCGATTTTTCCAACGGCTGGTCGCGTGTACTTGAACCCCATGGACTGATGAATTACGATGCCGATGGGTATCGTATGTGGGTTAATACACCCGGTTACAACTACTGGAGTACGGCTGGTCAGAATTTCAGCGACGTCAATATAGAGGTGGATGCCACCCGTCTTTCCGGTCCCGAAGAGAACCGTTTTGGGATCATCTGCCGTTATAAGGACGCTGAAAATTATTACTTCTTTATCATATCCAGTGACGGTTATTTTGGGATTGGCAAGGTGTTCCAGGGGCAGACAACCTTGATCGGTCAGGATATGATGACTCGCAATGCCGGCATCCTCCCGGGTGAAGCGCTCAATCACTTGCAAGCCAGTTGTATTGGCGACAATCTCTTTTTCTACATAAATGGGTTGCCAGTCGCCATGACCACCGATGGAGACATTTCTGAAGGTGATGTAGGATTGATCACGGGGGCTTTCGAAACAGCTGGCGTGGACATTCTGTTTGATAATTTCATCGTAAAGAAACCATAACCATAATGAAGATCTACCTGGATAGTATCGGCTGCCGCCTCAATCAAGCCGAGATCGAAGAAATGGCGGTCAAATTTCGCGCCGCAGGACACGAGATAGTTGCCTTGCCTGATGGTGCAGATCTGGCAGTCATCAATACCTGCACGGTGACTGCCCGGGCAGCTTCCGATTCAAGGCAAAAAACCCGCCAGGTTAATCGGTCGGGAGTTGGCGGGATAGTCCTGACTGGCTGCTGGTCCACTGTCGAACCGGGAAAAGCAGCTGCCATGGAAAATGTCAGCCGCATTGTCCCCAATGAAAGCAAGGATCATCTGGTAAGTGAAATTCTGGCTGAGGCTGATCCCGTTTTTGATCTGGAACCGCTGGCACGCCAGCCTATTCCGGGAAGCCGAAAACGCACCCGGGCATTCATCAAGGTTCAGGATGGATGCAATAATCGCTGTGCATTCTGCATAACTACCGTAGCCCGGGGTTTGGGAAGGTCGAGACAGATTCCCGAAGTGATCCGAAGCATTCAAAGTGCTCTCCAGGGAGGCTCACAGGAGGTGGTTTTAACAGGTGTTCACCTCGGATCATGGGGAAAGGATCTTCACAAGGGCGAAAGGCTGGGAGACCTCGTGCAGGCAATTCTTTCCCAGACCGATATCCCCCGCCTGCGCCTTTCCTCCCTCGAACCATGGGATCTGTCTGCTTCTTTTTTTGAGCTTTGGCAGGACGAACGCATGTGTCGGAATTTGCATCTCCCGCTGCAATCCGGCAGCGTAATTACCCTTAAGCGCATGACCCGCAATGTCACACCCGCATCCTTTGCTGCTTTGGTAAGTTCTGCCCGCCAGGCAATCCCTGGAGTATCCATCACCACCGACCTGATCGCCGGTTTCCCGGGTGAAACCGACCAGGAATTTGAAGAAACCATCGATTTTGTTCAACAGATGCAGTTTT
>Ga0209342_10006472_pt1 | contig 11884 bp, 10 predicted proteins | sample RifCSP16_2_FD_184023 | JGI IMG/M metagenome (GOLD analysis project Ga0209342, IMG submission 184023) | Soil microbial communities from Rifle, Colorado - Rifle CSP2_sed 16_2 (SPAdes) (version 2) | ecosystem: Environmental > Terrestrial > Deep subsurface > Rock core/Sediment | place: Rifle... | reverse complement strand
GAACAGTTAATTCAAATTTTTCACTTTGGGAAAATAGCACTAAATTCTCATTGTTTTTATGAGTACATGTAAAATTGTAAATTTTTTCGGCAATTCTCAAGAAGTAAACATTATTTACCGTTTCAAGTATTTCGAAGTCTAATTCTTCACCATTGAAAATTACTTTTGAATCGTTTATAAAATTAAGTTGAATTTTCTTTTCATTTATCGAAACAATGTACTCACTCATCGTTTTGCTCAATCCATTTGTTCGAGTCAGCGCCTGATTTCTTTTGAAGCATGCTAGTTCGGAATTTTAACTGACCAGCAAGTATGGCTGATGCTTTGAGGATATCTGTATTGCTCTTAGGCGAATCAAATAATATTTTTTCTCTTTCAAGATAATTTATATCAAATTCACCACTGATGAACTTTTCGCTGCTTAAAATATTCATTAAGAACGATATATTATTTGCAATACCAGAAATATTGTATTCCCCAAGTGCTCGTAAAATTTTCTTAATTGCTTTTTCTCTATCTGAATCCCAGCAAATTACCTTTGATACTAATGGATCATAATAAACACTAACTGCAGAACCTCGCCGAATTCCTGAGTCAACTCTTACTCCCGGACCTGATGGTTCGTAATAAGTCGAGATATTGCCTGTTGATGGTAAGAAATTATTTTGGGGATCTTCAGCATAAATTCTTGCTTCGATTGAATGATTATTTATTTTGATTTCATCCTGCGTAAAAGATAATGGTTTTCCCGCTGCGACTGCAATCTGTTCTTTAACCAAATCTTTTCCCGTAATCAATTCTGTTACGGGATGCTCAACTTGAATTCGAGTATTCATCTCAAGAAAATAAAAATTCTTCTTAGAATCCATAAGAAATTCAATTGTTCCTGCATTATAATATCCACATGCTTTAGCTGCCTTTATTGCAGCCGATGTAATTTTCTCACGCGTTGCCGAATCAACAAAAGATGAAGGAGCTTCTTCAATAATTTTCTGATGCCGACGCTGAATTGAACATTCACGTTCAAACAAGTGCACGTAATTTCCGAACTTATCACCAAAAACCTGAACTTCAATATGCCTGGGATTATTGATATACTTTTCAATATAAATATCATCATTTGCAAATGATTTTACAGCTTCCCGTTTAACAGCTTCAAAAGAAGATAAGAATTCTTCCTCCAAGATTATTTTTCGCATGCCTTTTCCACCACCGCCTGCGACCGCTTTAAGTAAAACCGGATAACCGATTTGCGAGGCAAGCTTCATCCCTTCATCTGAATTTTTAATCGGCGTTATCGCTCCGGGAACAATAGGAACTTTATTTTGGCTCATCAAAGTTCGGGCTTCAGTTTTATTTCCCATCATGCGTACAGATTTAGATGACGGACCTATAAATGTAATACCTGCATTTTCAACTGCGTGAATGAAATCGGAATTCTCAGAAAAGAAACCATAACCTGGATGAATTGCATCGGCTTTAATTTTCTTTGCGAGGTCTAATATTTTGTTTTTGTTGAGATATGATTCGCTAGCTGTTGAAGCACCAAGGGAATATGATTCATCAGCAAGAATAGTATGTAAGGAAGTTTTATCAGCATCAGAGTAAACGGCGGCTGAAGTGATCCCAAGCTCTTTGCATGCTCGTATTACTCGTACCGCAATTTCACCCCTATTGGCTATTAATATTTTCTTAAACATTAACCCTTCTCGAACGATGAATTAAGTTAAAACTATTTTAGCTCGGCAATGGTAATTCCATCTCCGCCCATATCAACATGTGCAAAATGAAATTCCTTAACCTTGTCGTGGGATTTGAGAATCTCCTTCACAAATTTTTTCAACACGCCCGTGCCTTTTCCATGCAGAATTTCGACTCTTGTCAAACCTGAAACATAAGCATCGTCAATAAATTTAATCACTTCAAATTCAGCTTCCTCAGGTTTCTCACCTCTAATATCTAAACGATATGCCGGATTTGCAACTGATAATTTAACAAAATTATCCTGAATTTTATTCTCTTTTTTAGATTTTGACAAATCGCCTAACGAAGCTTGAATTTTCAAGCCGCCTGAAACTAATAATGCTTTATCCTTATTAATTTCAATTATTTCACCTGCAGTATGAGTATTTTTTATCTGAACATAATCCCCAACCGTAAGAATTTCATTTTCATCTGCAACATCTAAAGCTTCCGAAAAAATACTCTCGTTCTTTTCTTTCAGTTCTTTGATGATGACTTTCGAGGATTTAATTACGTCTTTATTAGCATTTGATTCTTTCAAATCCTTTATGATTTTTTCAAATCTCTTATTTAAATCCTTAAGATAGTTTTCTGCTTCAGTTTTCGCTTTCTTGATAATCTCTTTTTTATCTTTATTAAGTTTATCAATGTTTTCTTTATAATAATTTGAGAGTTCATTTAACTTAATATTTTCGACTTCAGCTTTACGAAGTTGATCTTCCAATTCTTGAGACTTTGCTTCCAAAGCTACGAGAAAATTCTCGATGTTCTGTTTATTTGAATCAAGATAATATTGTGCGGTCGTCATTAAATCTTCATCCAAACCAATTCTCTTAGCAATCTCAAAAGCGTAGCTTGAGCCGGGAATACCCTGTTTGAATTTATAGGTTGGTTTGAGATTCTTATGATCAAACTCCATTGCAGCATTTTCGAAACCAGACATATCATGCGCAATTATCTTTAAATTACCATGATGCGTAGTGGCAAAAACTAAAGATTTTTTCTCCTCAAGATGAATAAGAATTCCTGCAGCTAATGCCGATCCTTCTGCCGGATCAGTTCCGGTTCCGATTTCATCTAATAAAATTAAAGAATTGCTTGATGCAGATTCCAAAATGTGATTAATATTTGAAAGATGAGAACTAAATGTGGAAAGATCATCCTCGAGTGATTGTTCATCGCCGATATCAACTAAAATATCCTTGAAGTAATGAAAGTTTGAATCCGGACTGCATGGAATATGAATTCCGGAATTGATCATCAAATGCAGTAGCCCGATTGTTTTTAACACAACAGTTTTTCCGCCTGCATTTGGTCCAGTAATCAAAATTACATTTTGTTCAGCAACATTTACTGTTAGTGGAACAGTTATTTCTCTACCAAACTTTTTAAGAAGAATCGGGTGTCTTGAATTTTGAATGCATATCGGATTTGAATTATCAATGGTAGGAAAACAGCCGATAATTTCAATCGAATATTTAGCGCGGGCAAAGATTGTGTCTATCTCTGTGACGGCATTTAGAGTTTTACGTAATTCAATGTTAACTTCACCAATTCGCTTAGTTACTTCCTTAAGTATTCTTTCTATCTCCCTTTTTTCAGCAAAGGTTAGAGAGATAATATCATTATTTAGTTCGAGCGTTTCTTCTGGCTCAATGTATACAGTTTGACCGGTTGATGACTCTGAATGTATAAATCCGCGTATGTGTCTTTTGTGTTCAGCTTTGATAGGCAGGACAATTCGACCATCTCTTAGAGTTACATAATCTTCTCTTACTAAATTATCCTCTTTAAGCTGTTTAACAATTTTATTGACAGACCGAATCAGATCCTCTTTGCGTGAGGAAATCTCCTTTCGCATATCATGCAGCTTAGGACTGGCATTATCCTTAATTTCACCATTTTCATTTATTATTCGCTGGATATAGTTCTCAAACGCTTTATCAACAAACAAATTGTGACTCAGTTCGTTTAGAGGCGAATTTTTTTCGGTATTAGTCTTTAAGAATTGAAATAAATTTCGCGAAACCACTGCGAGTTTTAGAATTTCAAGTATCTTTTTAGCTTCAAGCAAAGCTCCTTCAATGGCGCTTTGCGAAAGAGTATTTTCTAAATTAGGTAAATAATCTATTGGAGGATTAGCAAGCTTTATCAAAATGTCTTTTGCTTCAGTTATCAGTTTACCTTCCTTGATAATTTCAGGTAAACTTGTAAAAGGAGAAATAGAAAGTACTTTGTTCTTTCCCGCTTCAGTTATGCAATAATTTGAAATGTAGTTTAAAACTTTGACGAACTCTAATTTATCAAACACTGATTTAGAGTTCATCAGATTGAGTCTTTCTCGTTTATATAATCTTTGATGATTTTTCGTGAGTCCGGAGTGTACTTTTGCAGGTAATCTATGGTTCTGGGAATTATACTATAAACCGGAAGATAAAGAAGAGAAGATTGCGCTGTTTTTTCAGCCGGTATATCAAATATTTTCAGGATGATAAATACGGCGCTTAAAAAAAAGATGACCTGAATTAAACCGACTATTCCGCCAAGAATTTGATTTAATAGATTGTTTACTTTGTCGAATGGGTGAACAACTCTTTTTATGAAGGCAATAATTATCATGATGACAAGAAAAACTACAGCACCGCCAATTATCTCAGAAAGATAAAATTCTATTCCCAGCGCAGATTCAATTAACCGACCAAAAGGTACTGCGAATAAGACCGCTAAGTAAATCGCAATTGCCAATCCAATCAACCCAATTAGCTTTCTGATAAATCCGTCTTTGTAGCCGAGAATGAATCCAATGAGCAGAGCGACAACAATTATAATGTCAAGAATTATCACTTTTCAGCTTAAGAATTTTTCAACAATACTTTTAACTAATTTACCGTCGGCTCTACCTTTAAGCTCTTTCATCACCATTGGCATAAGTCTGGGAAAGTCCTCTTTTGATTTTGCTCCGACTTCAGACGCAATACGTTTGACTTCAGAAGTGATCTCATCTTCACTAAGTTGTTTTGGCAGATAGTCAAGAAGTATTCCGAGTTCTCTTTCTTCCTTTAAAGCTAATTCTTCTCTGCCCGCATTGCGAAATTGTTCTATCGAATCTTTTCTTTTCTTTACGGCTGTGCTTAACATTTTCACTTCATCATCTTGATTTATTTCTCTTCCAATTCCGCTTTTTTCAAATTCGAGTATTAATGCCCTAATAGAACGAATAGTTTCCAGCTTAACTTTATCACCGGATTTCATCGCTTCTTTAAGATCCTGGTTTATTCTTTCTTTTAAATTCATCTTATTTCCTGTTAAATAGAAAAGGCAGGCTTTGTACAAACCTGCCTTTTAAAATAATACGTTGATTTAATAATTATATTTTAATATTAGTTGAGTAATTTATTCTTAAACAATAAGCTTTTCTAAGTTCTTGCTGAATATCTGTTACCAGTCCCATCTCCTGATTTCTGTCAACTCTCATTGATATGATAACATTAGGAAGTTCCTGGCGTTTTTTGTACATGATATCCTGAATTTCTTCAAGCTTAACTATACTGTCGTTAACTTGAATTCTTCCAGTGCTTCCAACCCAGACATATGAAACCAATCTCTTATTTTCAATTTTCTCTATTGCTTGAGCTTCAGGAAGCTTGAAATCAACAAGAACATCAACTTCTCTAAGAGTAGTTGTAACCATAAAGAAAAGTAGGAGCATAAAAACAATATCGGGCATGGAAGCGGTCGGTATTTCCTGTTTTGTGTTAGCCCTTCTTTTTTCAAATTGCATAAAACTTACCTCCTAAGCATTTACTTCTTTATTGATTCCGGTTCAGCTAAAGATATAATAATTGGAATTTTATCCTGAACCTTTTTTTGAGATTCTTCATCCAGATCATTATACTTCCTGCCGAAATTGGAATTTGAATATTCATCCCTAGTTTCGAAATATGATAGCTTAACCTGATCTAAGGTTTGAATATAAAGGTTATAATTTGTTTTTCTATCTGTTTTCAAAGAGACAATTAATTTTTTATTTGCCGGAAGCTCAATTTTTGAAATGATTCTCGGCTTTAATTGATTTTTAATCTGGAAAATTGAAATTGGAGCTCCATCCAGCAGAACGTCTCCATTTTCATTAACCAGAAGTGCTGCCATTCTTTCCCTTGAAACAGGAACAATATCAGTTTCCTCAATGGGCTCGGGTAAAGCTAAGCCAATTCCTGTATCTACATCAATTACAGTTGCAACTAGGAAAAAAAGCAGTAAAAGGAATGCTATATCTGCCATGGATGCAGTAGGAATTGAGGCCTCTTTAATTTTTCTTTTCTTAATCATTTCATTTTTTCAAATAATAATAGGTAAATATTACAAAGGAAGAAATTTCTATTTCTTTTTATTCAGTTCGTATAGAGCATCAATTAATTCAACTGAACTTTCTTCCATATCGCCAACTAATCTATCAATTCTCGAAACAAAATAATTATAAAATACTTGTAGAATCATTGCTACAACCAAACCAAATAGGGTTGTAAGAAGTGCTACAGAAATACCAGAAGCAACAATTGCCGGAGAAATCTGAGCGGCTTCCTTTATAGCGTCAAATGCTTCAATCATACCTTGAACTGTTCCGGTAAAACCAAGCATAGGGGCAATTGTAATAAAAGTTGAGATCCAAATTAATCCTTTTTCCAAGAATCCCATTTCAATGCCGCCATAAGTCATAATTGCTTTTTCAGCAGCGTCAAGCCCTTCGCCTGCTCTCAACAAACCAGCATGGAAAACTGAAGCAATCGGTCCGCGCGTATTGGCACAAACTTCTTTTGCCGCTTCAACACCGCCTGAATCCAAAGCACCTTTAACTTTAACAATAAAATCTTTTGTGTTAACTCTTGCTCTTGATAATGTCCACATTCTTTCGAAAACGAAAGCAAGACCGAGAACCAAGCATGCAAGAATTGGATGCATGAATATTCCACCGGCTTCATACTTTGTTGTTAGCCAATTTAATACTCCTGTATTTTGCGCGGTTTGAGCAATAGCACCCAGCATTGAGTAGATAGCAACTGCAATTTCCATAGAGAATGACCTCCTAAATAAATAATGTTAATGAATCAAAGGAAAGTTTTGTACAATTCTTATAAAATAACTTGACTACAATAATCATTTCAAAAAACAAAGTCAATAAGAATTTCGTTATGTTTTTTAATAATTTTACTATTACTTCTAAACTTTTAAGCGATCTTTCAACGTGATTACATTACCGCTTATATAACTAAAATTACTGAACAATGAATACACAACTTCACCAATTTCTTCAGGTTTAATCCATTTGCTAAAATCAGCATCTGCCATCCAGCTTCTATTTGCCGGAGTGTCAATAATAAAAGGTGAAATAGCATTTGCACTTAAATTTATTTTTTGTCCTTCAATGGCTAAAGTTTTTACCAAATGAACTAAAGCGCTTTTTGAAACACCATAAGCACCTTTCATTGCTTCAGGATTTTCGGCGGTATATGCAGCAGTTATACAAATAGAACCGCCTGCTGATGCTTTCACTAGCCAAGAAAAATGTTTTGCTAATAAAAAGTTCGCATTTAAGTTCAAGCTAATCATTCGATTCCAATCCTCAAGCTTTGTCTCCCAGATTGTTTCCCCTCCCCAAAATCCGCCAATTGTAGAAAATAAAAAGTAACAAGTATCTCTATCCGGTTTAATCTGGCTGAAAGCAGAAATAACGTTTTCTTCTTTGGTTAAATCTTTAATTTGAACGTTCACCGTTTTGTCTATTGATATTTTATCATCAAGAAGCTTAGAATCAAAAAGATAAATTTTATCAAAATCCTTTTGTGATAACACTTTTGTAACACCTTTTCCCAAAGCTCCATTAGCACCGAAGATCAATAATTCCTTTCGCACTAATCACCTCAAAATAAATTTTGCTGAAACAGAAAAATGATCGCTGTATCCCCCCAAATAACGATTACCTCCGTATGTCGGAAACGGGGTGCCTTTGTATTTTCCTGAACGTGTTGCGACTAAATCATTATTAAAAATTGAGAACGAATCGCATAAGTAACTTAATCCTTTTTGCATTATGAGACCTGAAGAAATAATTATTTGATCGAATAAATTCCAATCACTGCGAAAGCTGAGTGTTCCTAAACCTTTCTCAAAAAGATTATAGGATAAATTGTAAAGTTCTTTTCCTGGTATATCAACATTTTTTGCATTTATGGGATCGCATTTGAAAGGATCTGCACCAAGGGTTTTTAGAATTGACTCATCAACCGGTTCATCATTGAAATCACCCATGATAATTATTTTTGCAAAACCGTTTTTATCAAAAATTCTATCGACTTCCCTTTTCAAAACTCTTGCAGCTTCAATTCTTTTATATTCTGTTTCACTTGCGCCTCCACGTCGTGATGACCAGTGATTAACGAAAAAATGAATCTGCTCTCCGTTTTGATTCTGCAAAACAGCATGCAAAATTAATCTTGTTGGTGAGGAACTTAATTTTTTAATTTCATAACTATCAAATGCTATAAGCTTAAATTTATCAGCGTTATAAATAAAACCGCAATCTATTCCGCGATTATCGGGAGACTCAGCATAGGCAATTTTATAATTTTTATCATCAAAGTATTTTGATACTAATTTTTCCAACACAGCTTTATTTTCGCATTCTGCAACCCCAATAGCATCCGGTGCATTGTAGTCATTCATGGATTTAATTGCACGAGCTAAATTGTACATTTTCTTATCTAACCTATCATTGGTCCATTCTTTTAGTCCATCAGGTAAAAATTCCTGGTCATCTTTGTTGGGATCATCAATTGTATCGAAAAGATTTTCGAGATTCCAGAATGCTACGAACAAAGTATCTGTTTTGACCAGAGGTTCGGCTTTGCATGACGACACTAATACGAATAAAAATAAGATTAACGCTTTTTTCACTATCGTCAAACTCATAATATCACATTAAAATTAATTGAACTAATATAAATATTGGCAACAGAACGATTATAGAAAACTTAAACATATAGCTGAAGAAATCCGGCATTTTAATATTGTTCTCTTCTGCAACAGCTTTAACCATAAAATTAGGCCCATTACCAATGTATGTCATTGCTCCGAAAAATACAGCGGCAGTACAAATTGCTTTTAGAATTTTCTCGGGGATTCCAGCGACCAAAACCGGAGCAGATTGCTGCAATCCTAATGCAAGTGAATGAAATGTTACTGCAGTTGGTGTGTTGTCAAGGAAACTGCTTAATAAACCAGTGAAGTAATAAAATTGAGTGGTTGAAGAAACACCGAGACTTTTTGCATTCGATTCAAGATAAAGTAAACATGGAACCATTGTGATAAAAATACCAAGAAAAAGGTACGCAACTTCTTCTATTGGTCCCCAAGTAAAGTTGTTTGAAGTCCTTGTAATCTTCGGCGTGGTTAGCATTGACAAATAAGCCATTACAATTATCGCAAACTCACGAATGAATTTGAAATAATGATTGGTTTTAATGAATGGAAGATATTGTTCATTCAGAAATGCTACGGCTAATATTACTCCGATGAGATAGTAGAAGTTTATTCTGCCTTGAATTCTAATTGGTCTAATAGCTGTCTTATCAATTTGTATTGCAGTTGGTTTCTCTTTCTTGTAAAAGTAACTATCAACCATAAAATAAAGAATTAAAAGTAGTGCATTGGTTAAAAACCATTCTAAAAAAAGACCGAAGAACCAGGTAAACGGAGCTCCGCGCAAATACATCATAAAGAGTGGAGGATCTCCGAGCGGGGTAAGCAATCCTCCGCAGTTAGCAACAATCCCGATGAAAAACAAAATAGTATGAACTTTAAATTCTCTTTCCTTATTAGTTTGAATTACCGGACGAATTAATAACATGGCAGCACCGGTTGTCCCCATAAAAGATGCAAGTACTGCTCCAATTCCTAGAAACAATGTATTGATTTTTGGTTTTGCCTCTATGTCGCCGGTTAAATAAATGCCGCCCGTAATGATGAATAATGAGCCAAGAAGAATTATAAATGGAATATAATCGAAGACAATTGTATCAAATAATTTTTCAGTTAGACCTGCTGAAAGCAAATAAATTATTACCGGGATGCTGAGAAGCAAACCAATAATTAATTTGTTTTTATTCTTTTCCCAATAATGATTTAAGGTTAGCGGAAAAATGGCTATTGAGGCAAGCATGAGCACGAATGGCAGCATACTTAATTCGGGAATTTGTACAGAAGAATATTCCATAGCTTAAATTATTTTTAATAATAAATGACCGGTGTAAAGATAAAAATATTTTTTAGAATTCAATTCGAGTTGCCACTCCATGTAACTTGCGATAATTCAGTTTGTAGAATGCAACAAAGTGCGGTGTAATTTTCTTAAGGAAAGAATAAATCCTTAGGAATGGTCTTTTAGTTGAAATTTCTTCAATGCCATAAAAAATTACTTTCTCATTTATTCCAGCATCTTTAAGAATTTTCGGAATATTAACAAATTCCATGTACCCGCAACTAATAATTAATCCTTTAAGTCCCGGGGCAATTTCTTCAACCTTGGTCACGTTTATTCCATAAGGATAATCCGAAGTTGAAATAGATACAAAAATATTTTCTTCATACATAATGTTTGTGCGCAACATACAATGAACCACGTAAGGCGGAACTTTCTCTAAATTTTTTGTAAGAAATAATGCCGTGCCTTTTATATTATTTCCCAAACTGTAAATCTGATTATAGCTTTCGAGAAAAAAGTCTATAGATAGAGACCTGAACGCTATTTGTAAATTTTTATTCCCGATTGTCCATAGCATTATCACAAAAAAAGGTATGGAAGCAATAATCAAAGACCAGTAACCCCCATGAGGAATTTTACTAAATACGGCATACAAGAAAAACGAATCAACTACAAGAACAAAAATTGCAGCATAAAATTTAATTTTGATTCTACTCAGCTTGAAAATCCAAATCATAAATATGGCACTTATTGTCATAGTAGCTGTAACGGCTAATCCATATGCAGCGGCAAGATTCTCAGATTTCTTGAATAGAAATATTATTGCAATCACAGCGGCTAAGAGCATCCAATTAACTGCACCAATGTAAATCTGGGATTTCAGATGAGTTGATGTGTATTTAATTTTCATAAGTGGAAAAATTCTTGTTGTAATGCCTTGATAAATTAAAGACATTACAGCGCTTATCATTGCTTGAGAAGCTATGATCGTAGCAAACAAAGCAAGAAAAATGAATGGTATATAAAGAACATCCGAAAATTTATGCACCATTTCAAAAAGTACAAAATTTGATTTACCATATTGTGCAAGGTAAGCGCCTTGACCAAAGTAATTAATTACTAACGCCACAAAAACAAAATACCAAGCATGCCTGATTGGTTTAGCTCCGAGATGACCCATATCGGCATATAAAGCTTCACCTCCAGTAGCACAAAGTATTACTTCACTTAAGATAAAAAACCCGGGTAGTCCGTTATGCAGCAGGAAATCAATCGCATAATACGGGCTGATTGCCATTAGAACATTTGGGATTTTAAAAATATAAAACATGCCAGAAAAGAATAGCGATAAAAACCATAATATCATTATTGGACCAAACGATGATGAAACTTTATCGGATCCTTTATGCTGAAATGCAAAAAGTATTATCGTGATACCACAAGTAATTAATAAGATTGTTTCTAAGGTAATTTTTTCAAGACCGGGAAAAAGCCTCAATCCTTCAACTGCCGAAAGGATACTTATCGCGGGAGTTATCACTCCATCACCCATCAAAAGCGAGACACCAAGATATCCGAGATAAACTACAAACAAACCCCTTCGTCCTTTTTTAACTTTTGAACCGAGAATTTCTTTAAGAACAATTATTCCGCCTTCACCTTTTGTACTTAAGCTCATTGCAAGCCATGAGTACTCAACTGTCACCAAAACAATCAACGCCCAAAAGATGAGCGATAAGACTCCCATCACATTTCCAATTGTGGGAGCAGTAAGGGTGAAAATGACGGTCAAAGTGTAAATAGGACTTGTACCAATGTCTCCAAATACAAGTCCCATTGCTTTTATATTCTCGAATATTGATGACGTGCTATTTTTCTTTGCCA
>Ga0209342_10006469_pt1 | contig 11887 bp, 10 predicted proteins | sample RifCSP16_2_FD_184023 | JGI IMG/M metagenome (GOLD analysis project Ga0209342, IMG submission 184023) | Soil microbial communities from Rifle, Colorado - Rifle CSP2_sed 16_2 (SPAdes) (version 2) | ecosystem: Environmental > Terrestrial > Deep subsurface > Rock core/Sediment | place: Rifle... | reverse complement strand
GAACTGCCCTACGGCGGGAGTCCCTCCTGGCAAATCTTGAGTATTGGCCGAACCATAATCGACAATCAGCTCACCGATCCGGAACGTGTTCATCACAGGTCCGAGGCTCGCAATGGTCCCTTTGACTTCAATTTCATGGCCGGCGCTGGTGAAGGAGGCAAGGTCAATGCTTCTCACCTCAACACGCGTCGCATGGATGTGCCCGGTAACATCCCTGAGTCCACTAACTTCAATCACATTGCCCGGCGCTAAAGGCAACGTGGTGTAAGGAGACTGATTCAGATTCCCGTCAGCCGGCGTGGACGCCGTCGCAACCACGGTCTGACTATCGATCAGCACGGTCTGGCCCGCGGCCACGATTGTCGACTGTCCGCCCACATTAATTGGGTTCGGACTCATAGTTGTAACCGGCCCGATGAGGTTGTTGCGGTAGGTGACGGTCGTCGCCGTGCCTGTGGTATCGCTATCGAACGTACCTGCGACCTCAACCACCATGCCGAGCTTCAGGCCGCGCTTGTCGTCGGTGTCATCAGATGGTCTGACGACGCCGTCTTCTGTAACGGCGCTATTCACGACGTTAAAGTGCACGTTGTTAACGACGATGCTGCCGAACGCAGCGATCGAGCCGTAACTCACACCCGTGCCGCCGGTACCGCCGCCGGCGGTGCTGTAGCCGCCGTCTCCGCCGCCGCAGGCGACGATCGCCAGAAGTGTCCCCGCCGTCAAACCGAGCTTTCGAATAAGCGCCAAGTACATATCAGACCTCCTCCGGCTGTTTCTCGAAGTGCTCCTCGAGATCGTCAAACCCGCTCCCGGCACCCATGCCTCCCGTGCCGGCCTCGGATGAATTCACGTCGCGACCGCGTTTCGACAACTTCCGTTCCACCTTTTCCAGCAACGCCTGCGCTTGCTCCGCGCCGAGGACGACGATCGCCAGAAGCGTCCACGCCGTCATGTTCAGGTTCCGAAAAAGCGCCATGTACATATCAGACCTCCTCCGGCTGCTTCCCGAGGTTTTCCTCGAAATAGTAAATCCCGATTCCGGCGCGCATACGCCCCGTACCGGCTACGGATGAATTCACGTCGCGGTCGTGCTGCGACAACCACTGATCCATCTTTTCCAACAAAGCCTGTGCCTGCTCCGCGCTCAAGGAGCGGAACGCGTTAACGGCCTCGGCGGGCAGGTTGTCGTACATCACCTTGCGCTGGAACATCGGGTCGGCGGCGCCTTGCTGCAGGTTGTGGTCGATCGTATAAGTCAGGTCCGCGACATCGGTTCCGAGGATCTCGATCTTGTCGAGATCGCTGGTGCGCGGAATGTAGGCGCGCGCCAGCAGGCGGATGCGTCCATCCTCGAGACGCTCGGCCGTACCGACGCGCAACAGCTCATCGAGCACCGCCCGCGCCGGCACATCCCCGCTGTAGCGCTTGACCAACCGGCTGAAGCTCGCGTCCCCCTCGTCCTGGCTCAGGGCCAGCGGGTTGCCGGCGGTGTCCGTGAAGTCCCGATCCCGGACCCAGCCGGCAACTACCCGGGCCGCGCGGTTGTAACGCTCGACCTCTTTCGTATCTTTCGGCTCGCGGATGTTGAGCACACGCTGGACCTCTTTGCGCGAAAGCCCGGACAGGATGGAAACCCTGGAAACCGTCTGCTTTTTCCCGGGAATCCCGAACTCTTCCATACCGACATCCACATAAACCCGCTTCGCTAAGTCAGCAAAAGCGTTAAAAGACATGCCGTTACGCAACAAAATACGAATCAGGGGACGCAACAGCTTGATGACTGCCGCTGACAGCGTCTGGGTGTACTTTGTTGGTGCGCTCATACATTTGGGAATATAATCCCAAATATTAGCGCAGTCAATACCGTTCATCAGAGAACAGCCTGCAGATGCGCGCAGGTTGTCCGGAGACTGCCTCGGCAACGCCTACCGCAAGCTGGTACCCGGAAAGCGACGAGCTGGCGACATCGGGGAAGCTTCGAGTCGGGCAGGCATGTTCGCCCATCATGCCGTCCGGCCCTTAAGCGACCCTTAAATCAAGGAGCACTTGGCAGTAACGCGCCGATAAGCGGTCCGCCGAAACACAGACGACCGGCCACGGGGGACGCACGAGTTGAACTTGGCTGGGGACGGCGCGCTTCAAAAACTGCCGGGAGTTTCCGATCCCAAGAATCGCACCGGTTGGGATATGGATAATGAGGTTACAAAGGCAGTAACTACAAGATACTTACGCTTGGCTACTTGGGTTGTTTCCGGTTCGTCTTCTCGCGTTCCTGGATTACCTCGTATTCGGCCTCGATGATCTCGGATGATCTCGGGCGGTGGGGCCGCCGGCGCAACCACCAGAGCCGCAACCCGATCACAAGCGCCGCAACCGCGAGCAGCGCCAAAAACAGCGCGAAGAAAAGAACGCCGAGCGCGAGCGTGGCGAGGACCGCCGGGATCAGGATGAGCCAGGCGAGCCAGCCGCGCGCGAAGAAGCGCCGTGGCGACTGCAAGAGCGGATCCTCGGGAGCCATACGCATTCCTCAGGCGCCGCCGCGCTTGCCGCGGCCCACGGGGCTGCCGGGTTTGGCGCGGGCGTGCGGATGCGACTTGTTGGCGCGGGCCGACTTCGATAAGCGCGGCCGGTCGGCGTACACCGTGTGGAATACCTTGTACCCGCGCCCGCCTTCCGGGGCGTGTCCCGTGCCCGCGGGCTGGTATGCCGGCACGAGCTGATGCTTTCCAGGACCGATCAGGTCGACGCGACCCATGCGCTTCAAGGCCGCGCGCAGCACCGGCCAGTTGTTGGGATCGTGGTAGCGCAGGAACGCCTTGTGCAGCCGGCGGATCTTGAGGCCCTTGGGAATGAAGACGTCCTCGCTGGCATGCGTCACCTTGCGCAGCGGGTTCTTGCCGGTGTGGTACATCGCTGTGGCGCTGGTCATCGGTGTCGGCAGGAAGGCCTGCACCTGATCGGCGCGATAGTTATTGCACTTGAGCCAGAGTGCGAGCTCGAGCATGTCTTCATCGCTCGTGCCCGGGTGCGCGGCGATGAAGTACGGAACCAGGTACTGCTCCTTGCCCGCCTCCTTGGAATACTTCTCGAACAGCTCCTTGAATTTATAGTACGACCCCACCCCGGGCTTCATCATCTTCGCGAGCGGCCCCTCGCGCAGGTGCTCGGGCGCGATCTTGAGATAGCCGCCGACGTGGTGCGTCACCAGCTCCTTCACGTACTCCGGCGACTCGACCGCAAGGTCGTAGCGCACGCCGGAGCTGATCAGAACCTTTTTGACACCCGGCACCGCCCGCGCGCGCCGGTAGAGCCGGATGAGCGGCGCGTGGTCGGTAACGAGGTTCTGACAGATGTCCGGGTAGACGCACGAGGGCTTGCGGCAGACGGACTCGATTTCTTTGCTCTTGCAGGCGATGCGGTACATGTTGGCCGTGGGGCCGCCGAGGTCGGAGATGACGCCGGTGAACCCGGGCACCGCGTCGCGGATGGTTTCGATCTCGCGGATCACGGAGTCCTCGGAGCGCGACTGGACGATGCGGCCTTCGTGCTCGGTGATCGAGCAGAACGTGCAGCCGCCGAAGCAGCCGCGCTGGATCGCGATCGAGAAGCGGATCATCTCGTAGGCCGCGATCTTCGCCTCGCCGTAGCTCGGGTGCGGCACGCGCTGGTAGGGAAGCTCGTAGAGCGAGTCCATTTCCTTGGTCGTGAGCGGGACGGGCGGCGGGTTGAGCCACACGTCGCGGTCGCCGTGGCGCTGCACGAGCGCGCGGGCATTGCCGGGATTGGTCTCGAGATGCATCACGCGCGAGGCGTGGGCGTAGAGCACGGGGTCGGCGGCAACCTGCTCGAACGATGGCAATCGTACCGCGGTGCGGTCGCGGTCCTCCGGCGTCGGCCGGCGTTTATGGAACTGGACAACATTAACCGCCGGTGCCTGCATCGGCGCCGAAGCGGCACGCATCTCCTCCTCGGTTGCGTAGGGATTCGCCGCCGGGTTGAGCGGGCCGGGCGTGTCGACGTGCGTGGAATCTATTTCCGTCCAGCCTTCGGGGAGGGCGTTACGGACGAATGCGGTGCCGCGCACATCGGTGGTGCTTGAAATGGGCTCGCCGGCGGCCAGCCGGTGGGCGATCTCGACGATCTGACGCTCGGCATTGCCGTACACCAGGAGATCCGCCTTGGCGTCGAGCAGGATCGAGCGGCGCACCTTGTCGGACCAGTAATCGTAGTGGGCGATGCGCCGCAGGCTCGACTCGATGCCACCGATGACGATGGGCACGTCGCCGTAGGCCTCGCGGGCGCGCTGCGCGTACACGATCACCGCGCGGTCCGGGCGCTTGCCGGCGACGGCGCCCGACGTGTAGGCGTCGTCCGAGCGGATCTTGCGGTCGGCGGTGTAGCGGTTCACCATCGAGTCCATGTTGCCGGCGGTGATGCCGAAGAAGAGATTGGGCCGGCCGAGCGCCCTGAACGCCTCCGCGCTCTTCCAGTCGGGCTGGCTCACGATGCCGACGCGAAACCCCTGGGCCTCGAGCGCGCGCCCGACGATCGCCATGCCGAAACTCGGCAGGTCCACGTAGGCGTCGCCGGTGACTAATATGATGTCGCAGGAATCCCAGCCGAGCGCCTCCATCTCGGCGCGCGACATGGGCAGGAACGGCGCCGGCGTCAGGCGCTTCGCCCAGTACTTGCGGTAGGAAAAGAGGTCGCGTGCGGTTTGCATGGAAACAACCGATCGGGGTAATGGATAAGGGTGAAGGCGCTGAAAATCAAACGGCGGATTTTTGCTGGGCGCAAGTATAACCCAGTTAGTGTCCCCGGCGGGCGTGTTATGCTTGAAAGCATCGATTATTGAGGCGGCATGAATCGACTGAACATCTGCGACGGCTTATGTCTACCGTGACCCAGAATTGATGCCGTCCTGCCGCCTCAATAATCGAGAATTCATGATGATTTTCGTTATTGGCCCGGCACATTCATGGCGCCACCCAGGCCAGAAAATGCTCATCGCTTGCCGCCGTGGTTCAAGAGTGTTCGTGCCGGGTCAATAACCATCGGGTCGCCCAGGGATTGCCCCATGAGCCAACCGCAGCCCATCCCCGCCCGCACGCTCCCGGACAAGGCCGCCGTCGCCCGCGCCTTGCGCCAGTTCCTGCCGCCCGCGGGGGTGCTCACGGACGAGGAAGACCTGCGGCCGTATGAGTGCGACGGGCTCACGGCCTACCGCAAGCTCCCCTGGATCGTAGTGTTGCCCGATACCATCGAGCAGGCGAGCCGCGTCCTGCGGCTGTGTGACGAGCGGAACATCCCCGTCGTGGCGCGCGGCGCCGGCACCGGACTCTCGGGCGGCGCGCTGCCGCTCGAGGACGGCGTGCTGCTCTCGCTTTCCAAGTTCACCCGCATCCTCGAGATCGATCCCGAAAACCGCACCGCGACGCTCGAACCCGGCGTGCGCAACCTCGCGATCACCGAGGCCGCCGCACCCCTCGGGCTTTACTACGCGCCCGATCCCTCCTCGCAGATCGCCTGCTCCATCGGCGGCAACGTCGCCGAGAACGCGGGCGGGGTGCATTGCCTCAAATACGGTCTCACCGTGCACAACGTCCTCGGCCTCAAGTTTCTTACTATGGACGGCGAGCTCATCACGCTCGGCGGAAAGACACTCGACAGCCCCGGCTACGATCTGCTCGCACTCCTGACGGGCTCCGAGGGTATGCTCGGCGTCATCGTCGAGATCACGGTGAAGCTCCTGCCCAAGCCCGAATATGCGCAAGTCGTGCTCGCTGCCTTCGACAGTGTGGAGAAAGCGGGCGAGGCGGTCGCCACCGTCATCGCGTCGGGCTTCATTCCCAGCGGACTCGAGATGATGGACAACTTTGCGATCCGTGCGGTTAACGAGTACGCGCGCGCGGGTTACCCCAACGAGGCCGCGGCGATCCTGCTCTGCGAGCTTGACGGCACCGCCGAGGAAGTCGCCGAGGGCATCGTGCAGGTGCGCGAGCTGCTGCTCGGCCGGGGCGCGACGGAGGTCCGCGCCTCGCGCGACGAGGCCGAACGGCTCAAGTTCTGGGCCGGGCGCAAGAACGCGTTTCCGGCGGTCGGGCGCATCGCACGCGACTACTACTGCATGGACGGCACCATCCCGCGCAAGCACATCGGACAAGTGCTGACCGCGATCGGCAAGCTCTCCCAGGAGTACGGCCTGCCGGTCGCGAACGTATTCCATGCCGGCGACGGCAATCTGCATCCGCTCATTCTGTACGACGCCAATCAGCCCGGGCAGCTCGCGCGCGCCGAGGAGTTCGGCGGCCGGATTCTCGAGCTCTGCGTGGCCGTCGGCGGGACGATCACCGGCGAGCACGGCGTCGGGGTGGAGAAGATCAACCAGATGTGCGTGCAGTTCACGCAGGAGGAGCTGGCGCAGTTCCACGCGCTCAAGGCCGCGTTCGATCCCAAGGGCCTGCTCAACCCCGGCAAGGCCGTGCCCAAACCCGCGCGCTGCGCCGAGTTCGGGCGCATGCACGTGCACGGCGGCAAGCTCAAGTTTCCCGAGATGGAAAGATTTTGATAAGAGCATTCACCGCAGAGGGCACAGAGAGCACAGAGAAAAATATAGAAATATAGAACCGACCCCATGACAAACAACGCCGACATTTCCCAAAAACTCGCCGACGCCGTACGCGAAGCCGCGGCGAATCATGCGCTGCTTGCCATCCAGGGGAATGGAACAAAGGCGTTCTACACCGGTGCGCTTTCGGGCACGCCGCTCGACGTCACCGGCCACCGCGGCGTTGTTTCCTACGAGCCCACCGAGCTCGTCATCACCGCCCGCGCCGGGACGCCACTCGCCGAGATCGAGGCGGCGCTTGCGGAACGCGGTCAGATGCTGGGTTTCGAGCCGCCCTATTTCGGTGAGGCCGCAACCCTCGGCGGCACCATCGCCTGCGGCTTCTCCGGCCCGCGCCGGCCTTACGCCGGGGCGGCGCGCGACTTCGTGCTCGGCGCAAAGATCATCAACGGCAAGGGCGAGATTCTCCGATTCGGCGGACAGGTGATGAAGAATGTCGCCGGCTTCGACGTCTCGCGCCTGATGGTGGGCGCGTTCGGGACGCTCGGGGTGCTGCTCGAAGTCTCCCTCAAAGTGCTGCCAAAGCCGGCGCGGGAGCTGACCCTCGCCTTCGAGATGAACGCGGCCGAAGCCGTCAAGCAAATGAACGCCTGGGCCGCGCAGCCGCTCCCCCTGTCCGCCGCCTGCCACGCGGACGATACTTTATATTTTCGGCTGTCCGGAACCGAATCGGGCGTGCGCGCCGCGCAGGCGAAGCTCGGCGGCAACGCTGTCGAAAATAGCGAAAGATTCTGGCGTGAGATTCGCGAGCACCGGCTCAACTTTTTCCAAAACGGTTCGCCGCTCTGGCGCCTTTCAATCCCAAGCGCCACGCCGCCGATCGACCTGCCGGGCAAATGGCTCACCGACTGGGGCGGCGCGCAGCGCTGGCTCAAGTCCGACACACCAGCCGCAGACATCCGCCAAGAGACGGAAGAAGTTGGCGGTCATGCAACCCTGTTTCGCAGTCTCAACCAGAAGCGGGCGCCTCTTGCTGTTCTTTCACCCGGGCTTATTTCGCTGCACCGCCAGTTAAAGTTGGCATTTGACCCTCATGCGGTATTGAACGCTAATTCCGGTTAGCAGCCATCGAATTTGATGTAACGCCAACAATGATCCAAAATAACTCAACTACACGAAGGCTTGTGGATGCCGGGGATGAGATGCAGGGAGGTTAAGTTCAGCGGGCACGCTCTGCGACGCATGTTTGAGCGCAGAATCAGCGTGGATGACGTGCTCGCCGTAGTTGCTTCCGGGGAAGTCATAACCGAATATCCGGAAGATGCTCCTTTCCCCAGCTATCTGATACTGGGCTTCGTGAGATCGCTCCCGATACACGTTGTCGTGGCAAAGGATAAACTGAGCGAGACGTGTCTCACCATTACAGCTTACCCACCGGACCCCGCCCAGTGGAACGTCGATTTCAAGACCAGGAGAACGCCATGAAATGCGCCCTCTGCAAACAAGGTGAAACCAGGCCCGGTCAGGTAACGGTCACGCTCCAACGCGGAGAAACGACGGTCATCTTCAAGGGCGTTCCGGCGGACGTGTGCGAAAACTGCGGCGAGTATTATTTGTCCGAGAACGTCGCGAAACAGGTCATGCAGCGCGCGGAAGAATCCGTGAAAAGCGGCACTGAAGTGGAAATTCTGCGGTTCGCGGCCTGATATTGACGCGCCACAAGAAACAAATACCCGACCGCGCTGGCATATTCATGCGCCAAAGGGGCATTCATGAATAACGTTCTTGCCATGTTCTGGAAATCCATCCTCGCCGGAATCGGGTTTGCCGTTGGCGTCTTGATCGTGTTTCTTGCCGTATCGAAGTTCCTTGATGTTGGCGGAACAACAATATTGCAGGGGCATGACCTTGAAGAAAACATTCTTCCAACTGTCAGTGCCACCCGCACAACCGATGGCCATTTAGTTATCCTTGGGAGTCTTGAGAATTCCTACCAGTTCACGATAGAGAATGTTTCACTTTCTGGCTCCGTCTTCGATGGCAACCAGCTAATCGAGCAGTGCGTGGGGAATGTCCAAGGGCAAGTAAAACCAAAGGAGAAGACCCAGTTTGTTATGAATTGCATGCAAAAATGGAAAGACATCAATACGCTAAAATTAACAATACAGGTGAAGCCGCGCATGGCGTTCAAGTCCAAAGGCGCATAATCGGGTAAGGACCGGCTTCTAACCACGGTGAAGGCACGGTGAAGGGTAGAGTAGAGGGCAGGAACACCGTGTTCCTGCCCTCTACTCTACCCAACCTCACTCGAACCTCACCCATGCCATATGTTACCGCCCTTCTGACAAGGCCCGTGTTGTTATCCCCGTCCATGCAGGCCGTGATATTAAGTCAAAGACTCTGCATGGCATTATCGACGATATGCGGATCACACCTGAAAAATTCAAAGAGCTTTTATGATGCTGCCCGACCCGTCGTTCCACCGGACCTCGGTCTCGCTGGCGCGGGCTCTCGGCCGGTGAACTCTGCGTTATCCTTGACTCGCCACCAATTCCACCCAATGTCTCACCGGTACAGTTGAACCGCTTTGCAGATGCGCGAGGCAACCGATATTGGCGGTGGCGATGACATCGGGGTGTCCGGATTGCAGGGCGTCGACTTTGTTTTTGAGCAGTCGCTGCGATAACTCCGGTTGCAGAATGGAATAAGTCCCCGCCGAGCCGCAGCAGAGGTGCGCGTCCGGCACTGGCGTGAGCGTGAAACCGAGCCCGCGCAGAATCCCTTCCACCACGCCGTTGAGATTCTGCCCGTGCTGGAGCGTGCAAGGCGAGTGAAACACGACCTTCATTCCGGCCTCGGCGGGTTTGAGCGCCGAGAGATCCTGCCCCGCCAGAATCTCGCTGATGTCCTTCGTGAGCTCCGAAACCCGCCTCGCCCTCGCCGCGTAATTCGGATCCGCTTGAAGCAGGTGGCCGTATTCCTTCACGTGCGCGCCGCAACCGCTCGCGGTCATGACGATGGCCTCGCAGCCCGATTCGGTATGCGGCCACCAGGCGTCGATGTTGCGGCGGGCGAACGCGAGGCCCTCCTCGACCCCGGAGGTGTGGTGGCAGACCGCGCCGCAGCAGCCCGCGCCCTTGGCGGCAATCAGGCGGATGCCGAGCCGATCGAGCACGCGCGCGGCGGCGGCGTTGATGTTGGGGGCGATGGCGGGCTGGACGCAGCCTTCGAGCACGAGCATCTTGCGGATGCTTATGGCGCGAGAAGCTATCCCCTCACCCCTGCCCTCTCCCGGAGGGAGAGGGGGATAAGCAGCGGCGGTGCGTCGATACCGCGGGATTTTGCGTTTGAGGGATGGCGGCAACAGGGGACGGGAAAATTGACCGAGCCGCAGCAGCGGGGTGAAACGCGCGGGATAGGGGGTAATTTTCCGCAGCGCCCAGCGGGCAAACCGGTCGGACCAACGCCGTTTTACTTTCTCCTCGATAAGCTCGCGCCCGATGTCCGCGAGCCGCCCGTACTGCACGCCCGAGGGACAGGTGGTCTCGCAGTTGCGGCAGGTGAGGCAGCGGTCGAGGTGCGCGAGCGTGCGGCGGCTGACCTCCGCGCCTTCGAGCATCTGCTTGACTAAATAGATACGCCCGCGCGGGCCGTCGAGCTCATCGCCCAAGAGTTGATACGTCGGACAAGTGGCGTTGCAGAAGCCGCAGTGTACGCAGGCGCGCAGAATGGCGTCGGCCTCGCGCCCCTGCGCGGTGTCGCGGATGAAATCGGCGAGCGCGGTCTGCATAGAACCTGCCTCAGAAATACTTTAAACGCGGATTAACGCAGATTTTTATTAGGGATGACCGCAGATACATGAAGAACGTGGTGAACCAGCGTTTATATCTTCAGGGAATCTCTAAGAATTCCCGTTATTCACGGGTACATCCGGCCCAACACAGCGCCGCAGAGGCACGAAGCTACTTAAACAGAAATGGATTTTCTCTGCGTGCTCTGCGTTCTCTGCGGTGAAAAACATCTTTAGAGGTTCCCTTCAATTATCCGCGTTCATCTGCGTTTCAAGTTCTTTTGAGACAGCTTCTAGACACAAACGATACACGATTGGGCGGCCGATGTAAGCGCCGGTTCAGGCGCGCGGGGCGGCGCCTCTCCGCGCGTCGGCTGCGTGACTGAGGCGCTCGAACACGGTCGCCAAAGCCTGATCGTCGCCCACGTTGCCGGGAAAGATCACAACCATCAGGTCCGGGAAACGCGGATGGTCCGCCGGGCAGCGCACGACCGATACGCCGGGCAGGATCTGGCCGAGGAGCCGCGCGGACCGAAGTCCGAGGCCGTCGCTCAGCACATCGTTCGAGGTGATGCCGCCCTTGCTCACGAGATAGCCGAGCGTGCGCGGTAGGTTGCGCACGACGTTCATGAGAAAAGCCGAGACCTGCGCCCCGAACTTGAGTCTCTCGGCGCGATCGGCGAAATCGCGCTCCGTGCGGCTGGTGTAAATCACCGGCGTCATGCCGGCGCGATGCGTGTGCTCGATCTGTCCGACCAGGGAAAGGAGCATGCGGTCGGCTTCCGCAGGTATCCGCCCCACATCCACCTCGAAGGGAACCACGTCCGGCCGCCCGAGCAGCGCCTCGAGCTGGCGCGTGCTGCGCGGCACGTGCGAACCCACTACCACCGCGCCGGCCCGGCCCGCAAGGGCGTACCGGCCCATGCGCTCGGGCGCCACCGGCTGCGGCGGCAGCCGCGCGAGCGAGGTGAGCAGGCTTGCGGCGCTGCGAAACAGAAAGCGCTTGCCCGCGGCGACCGCGCGGCGCACGTCGTCGGTGAAGCGATCGAGGTCGCTCTGGGTCTCGGCGTCCACAACCGCGCAGACGTCGCCTGTGAACGCCATCAGCCGGTCGTAGACACCGGCGCGGATGTCCGCCAGCACGAACCGCGCCACGGTGGAGGCCTTGATGCGGCCCTTGGTCTTCTCCTCCACGTAGTCCGGCAAGAAGCTGTGGCGGTAGCCGAACACCGAGTCGCGCGCGAATTCGGTCTCGTGCACCGGAATCTCGCGGCCCTCGCTGCGCAGATAGTGCACCGAGTCGCGCGTCACGCGCCCGCCCTCGAAGAAGGCCGGCACGAGGAAATGCGCATCGAACGGCCCGAGTTCCGCGGCGATCGCGTCGGTCTCGATCGGGTAATGCCCGCGCAGGGTCGAGTCCGAGCGGCTGACGAGGATCGGGTGGATGTCGCGCCCGGCGAGCGCGGTCTTTAAGTTGCGGCAGACCTCCCGCACGATCGCGCCGGCGCGGGCGGCGTCCACCCCGC
>Ga0209342_10006466_pt1 | contig 11893 bp, 7 predicted proteins | sample RifCSP16_2_FD_184023 | JGI IMG/M metagenome (GOLD analysis project Ga0209342, IMG submission 184023) | Soil microbial communities from Rifle, Colorado - Rifle CSP2_sed 16_2 (SPAdes) (version 2) | ecosystem: Environmental > Terrestrial > Deep subsurface > Rock core/Sediment | place: Rifle... | reverse complement strand
GACACCAAGGGCCCGAAGACGGCGAATGACACACCGGCGCAGTTCGCGCAGGGGGAGGCGGCCCGGGCGTTTCCGGCGGCGTGGCCGTCGCAGCTCGACACGCTGCTGGCGGAACTGGAAGAATTGACGCGATCGACCCCCGTCGAGCCGATCGTCGATCGGGCGGTGGACAACCAGTTGGTCCAGGTCCGGCTGGGAATCGCGTCGAGCCTGTTCACGGCGTTGCGTTACAAGCACCCCCCGACCGCGGCCCACGCGTTGCGCGTGGCGCTGAGCTGTTCGGCCTGGTGCCTGCGGATGAATCTGCCCGACGCGCGGCGCGACAAAATCGAAATCGCCGCGCTGTTGCACGACCTGGGCGTGATCGGCGTTCCCGACGGCATCCTGCGGAAACCGGGACTTCTCGACGCGGACGAAGCGATCATCGTCGAGCGCTCGCGGCACATGAACGTCGAAATCCTTCGCGCGTCGTGCGCCGACGACGAGATTCTGTCGATCGTCGAGAACGTGTCCGCCCGCTACGACGGGAGCCGGCCGGGTTATGACGTCTCGGGCAAAAATATCCCGCTCGGCGCGAGGATCATCGCCGTCGTCGAATCGTTCGACGCGATGACCAACGAGCGGGTCTTCCGTCCGGCCGCATCGCGGGAGTCGGCGATCGCCGAACTGTTTGCCTGCGCGGGCGGGCAATTCGATCCGGAATTGGTCCGCCGTTTCGCGGAGTTCGCGCGCGAGGACCAGGCGGCCGCCCGTCGCGACGCCGGAGAGCGCTGGCTCCAAACGCTCGACCCTCGCGCCGTCGAGCATTATTGGCGGCTTCATCATGCCCCGTATCCGACCGAGCAATTGGACCACAAGCGGGCGTTCGAGACGCGGCTGCTGGACAACATGCACGACGCGGTGGTGTTTGTCGACGAGCACCTGTCGATCCAACTTTGGAACTCGGGAGCCGAACGAATGACGGGCATCGCCGGCCGCGGCGTGTGTCAACGCCACTGGCTGCCGGAACTGCTCAATTTGCGCGACGAAAAAGGCAACGTCATCGAACCGAACGATTGCCCCGTCGCCTGCACCATCCGCACCGGCGTGCAATCGTTGCGCCGGCTGGTGATCTGGGGGCGGAGCGGGCGGCCCGTGCCGGTCGACGCCCACGTGATGCCCGTGCTGGACGAAAACGGCCGTTCGCTCGGCGCGATCCTCATGTTGCACGACGCGTCATCCGAAATCTCGCTCGAACTGCGCTGCCAGAGCCTCCACGCCAAAGCGACCCATGATCCGTTGACCGACGTGGCCAACCGGGCGGAATTCGATCGGGTCCACGAGATGTTCATCGCCGCCCATCTTCAGCGGCGTCTTCCGTGCAGCCTGATCATCTGCGACCTCGACCACTTCAAGCTGGTCAACGACAACTACGGCCACCAGGCGGGCGACGAAGTGATCAAGGGCCTCGCCGGCGTCTTGAAGAACGCTTGCCGCACGGGCGATCTCGTCGCGCGATACGGCGGCGAGGAGTTCATCCTGCTTTGCACCGACTGCGACAACGCCGCCGCCGCCCGCCGCGCGGAAGAAGCCCGTTACGCCTTGTCGCGGGTCGTCCACGAAAGCCTCGGCGAGCGTCGCGTCACGGCCAGCTTCGGTGTCACCGAGATCCAGCCGGGCGACACGCCCGAAACCATGTTCCGCCGCGCCGATCGCGCGTTGCTCATGGCCAAGGCCCGGGGACGCAACACGGTCGTCCAGTTGGGTTCCGGCTCCCACGGCTCCTCGCTCGGACGCGAACTGGGGGCGGCCTTGTCGCGCGTGGCCGACGGGCGGACCTTGATCGAACAGGATCTGCTCACCGCCGCGCCCATGTCCGTGGCCGTCGAAAAGCTCCGCGGTTTCGTCGCCGACCATTGCGCTCGAATCCTCGAGGCGGAACACAACAGGGTCTGCCTGCAAATCGACCACCGGAAGGTCGGACCCCGACGCCGCCGGGGCGACCGCATCATGACGTTCGTCATGGAACTTGAATTGACCGACGAACTGGTCAGCGTCAGCGGCGAACCGAGCGACGACCCCTTTCGGTCCCAAAGGCCCGTCTATCCGAGAACCCGCGTCCACGTGCTGGTCGGCCCCAAGGCCAAACACAGCCGGCGCTCGGAGGACGTGCTGGCACGGGGGCGAGAGGTGCTCGTCAGCCTGCGATCCTATCTGATGGCCACCCAAGAGGCGTCGAACGAGGGCAACCCGGCATGGCCGGCCCACCCAGACGCGATGCCGACGCACTCGGGAGAAGGGCTTCTCGAAACGACCGAGCCGACGGGCCACGGCGGCGTGCTCGAATGGTTTCGGCAGCTTCTTCCGTGGTGAATACTAAGCGAGGGCGGATACTAGGACGCCCTCGCTTGCGCTTCGGGTTAGTAGGGGTGCGTTCGCAGCAGTGACAAAAACGGGACAGGTCCGCTATTGGCAAAATAGGCAACTATCCTGCACTTTCTGAATAGGTGCTGCTAGGAACGATAGCCTGCGGACCAATCGCAAAACGCCCCCCACCCCAGGCATTGCCCCTTCGTTTTCTAAATTGCCCAGCTTCTCCGCCGGGGCGACCAACTGGCATTGACCCCCGTCTCCAGACTCCTATAATCCCGCCCGCTTCGGAGGCGGGGGCCCGTGTCGCGCACGCGCGCCGCTGGACTCGAAAGGTATCGGGCAACCTATTTCGTTTTTCGTCGCCAATCACAAGGAAACCTGACCATGCGATTCTCGTCATTCGCCGCGTGTCTGGCCTTCTCGGCACTTTTGGCATGTCTGTCGGGATGCCAGTCGGGTGGAACCGCTTCGTCCGGCGGATGGAGCACGTCGAGTTGGAATCCGGCCACCTGGGGACGGCCCCAATCGGCACTGGCCGACGCCGGACCCAAGAAACCGTCCGAACTCTCGACGCCCTCGCTGACCGTTTCGCCGGGCATGGAAACGGCGGTGGCCTCGACGAAGTCGCCTTCGACCGCGTACCCGAACACGGCGGCCAGCTTCAACTCGCCAACCGGATATCCCGATACCTCAGCCTATCCGAGCACGTCGGCTGCCACGGCCTCGACAACCGGCGCGTCCTATGGAACGCCCCAGTCCGGCTACTACGGCAGCCCGGCCGGCGCGACCGCCGGCTCGACGACGCCCAGTCCGACAACCGTGTATCCCATGTCCGGCGCGCCGGCAACGACGACGAATCCGTATCGTGCGTCCGCCAACGATCCGTATGCGGTGGCCGGTGGCGGCTATCCGCCCGCGGCCGCCTCGTCAGGCGCCACCGATGCCCAATACACGGCCAGCCTGAATTCGTCGGCCGGCCAGGAAGCGGCGATGCAACGGTCCAACGATCCGAACAGCCGCTGCTACACGGGCCCCCCCACCTCGGCCCAACCGGCGACGCCGACGGGCGCCTACGGCTCGAACGCGAACCCCTACGCGACGTCCACCGCGGTTCCGCCGCCAACCAGCGGCGCGGGAACTTCGCCGGACGCCGCGCCCGGCAGCGGCTACAGCCCGGTCGTCAATGGTCAACCATGGAACGCCGGCAATTACTCCTCGGCCGCGCAGCCGTACACGCCCGGTGCGACGGGATATTCGGCGGGCGCCAACGGCTATGCGCCCGGGTCGGGCGGCTACTCGCCCGCGGCGAACAATTACTATTCGGCTCCCGGCGGCGGTTCCACCGGATACGCCGCCGGCTCGACGCAGCCCCCGGCCAGTTCGAACGCGACGGGCGCGAACCCTCCATCAACGACCAGCCCCGCCGCGACGTCCGGCCCATGGACGCCCGGCAGTTGCACGAGCTATCCCGCGTCCGGGACCAACTCGACAAGCGCGCCGACGACGAATGCGTCGCCAACGAACACGGCGCCGACGTCGTCGCCTTATAGCCCGTACCAGTCTTCCTATCCGTCGGGCACTTCGACGGGCGGCTATTCGCCCTACGGCGCGGGCAGCTCGTATAGGTAGAGAATTTCCGCGGGGTGGGGCGACGATCGTCTTCGAAACGCGGCGGCGCTTCCGACATTTTCAGGGACGATCGTCGCCCCACCCTACACCTTTTTCGTAGACGATCGTCGCCCCACCCTACGCCGTCTAAGAAGCTGATTCGAGACTTTCCCAGAGCCCGAACACGTTGCCTTCCGTGTCCAGACAAACGGCGAAATAGCCGTGTCCCGGCACGAGCGTCTTGAGCATCACGACCCGGCCGCCGAGCGATTCGACCTTGTGGACGTACTCGTCCACCGACGAAACGCCGATGTAGTTCGTGATGGGGTGCTGCGGCGTCTGTCGGGCCATCATTCCGCCGCACAAATTGGCCGTGCCTTCCTTCTCGCACGTGTCGATCATGTAGTATTCGGCCGGGCTCTTGTCGCCATAGGGCTCGATCTTCCAGCCGAAAAGATCCGCGTAGAATTTTCTGGCTCGGGAAATGTCGTCGGCCGGGATTTCAAAATGAACGATGGTTGGCATGGGCTGCTCCTTCTTATTACTTTGGTCGGATGGACGGTGAAAGGTGACCGAAAGGGCCTGGCGGTCCACGAAGCCGGGATAGGCCTACTTAGAATATGTACAAAAGTATATATACATCCCTCGCGATTTGTCAAGGGGGTTACGGGACGCAAAAGACTTCTCAACCGCGTCAAACTGACGTAGCGGGCGAAGGACTCGTGGGAAAGCGAGATGTAGGGTGGGCATCGCTCACCAAAGCACAATATCTTGTGGTGGGCGGTGCCCACCCTACAAAAATTCACAACCACTGAGAAGAAAGAGTCCGACTATTCCACCGGCTTGCCGAATCGCGAGCGATAAACCGCTTCGCCGTGTTGCCGGGTGCGGCGTTCGAAGTGGGTGCGGTAGTCCATGTCGTGCTGGGGCTCTTGCTCGGCGACGTCGAAAGGGCCCTCCAGTCGCGTGACGGCGGCCAACAGGTCGAGCGACGTTCGGAAATACTCCTCGACGTCGGTCCAGAAGTGAAACGCCCCGCCGGGCACGAGCACTCGCTGGGCGTCGAGCACGAAACGCTCGCACAGCACGCGGCGTTTCTTGTGGCGTTTTTTCCACCACGGGTCGGGAAAATACACATGCACGGCCGCGATCGATTCGTCGGGCAGCACTTCGGAAAAGATGCGCATCGCATCGCCGTGGACGACCACCGCGTTTTGCAGGCCGCGATTGGCCAGCGCGGCGGCCGAAAATTGGGCATATTTCGCGACCACTTCGATGCCCAAGAAATCAACTTCCGGACGGGCCGCGGCCGCGCCGCACAGAAAAAGACCCTTGCCCGAGCCGACCTCGACCTCCAGCGGCGCCGCGCGGCCGAAAAGCGTCTCGGGCCGCCACGGCCGGGGCAGCGCGTCGAACGTCGTCAGATGACGTGACAGGTCGATCGACGGATTGGGTTTTCGCAAGGCGCGACGGGGCATTGGCGGTGGTAGTCGGTAGTCGGTAGTCGGTAGTCGGTAGGTGATATCGCGGATTCTTTGATAGCCGCGGGCGGAAGCCCGCGGACGGCGGCCGATCGACCGTCTTACCATCGTGGCCGCGTGTCGCGGTCGTCGAGGATTTGGACGTCGATGATGCGGTCGTGGGAGTCTTGGGGTATTTCTCGCGGTCGCGGTTGCCGGGTCGCGGTTGTCGGGCGATTGAGACCCAGCAACATCCCCAGCACCGGCATCATGGCCATGCCGGCGAGGAATCCGCCCACGTGGGCCCAGAAGGCCACGCCCCCGGCGCCGTAGGCGAGGAGAACCAACTGCAATATAAACCAGGCGCCGAGCACGGCCAGCGCGGGCAGGTCGACGACGGTGATGAAAATGACGATAAACACCAGCGTATGAACGCGTGCCCAGGGCCACGTGATGGCGTAGCCTCCCAACACGGCGGCGACCGCGCCGGAGGCCCCGATCACCGGCATCAGACTCTCCGGATCAATGACCCAATGACAGGCCGAACCAACCAGCCCCCCAACGAGATAAAACAAAAGGAACAGCACGTGGCCCAACCGGTCCTCGACGTTGTTCCCAAAAAGCCAGAGAAACCACATGTTGCCCAGCAGATGGCCCCAGCCAGCGTGCAAAAACATGCAGCTCACCAGCGAGAAGAGAATCTCGCCGTGGTCGGGCTTCAGTTCGACCTGCTGGCGGACCATGACGCGCCCGAGGCGAGGATGGAACATCGTCGCGTCGCGCGGGACAAAAACGGATTGCGGCCGGCTTAGTTGGGCGATTCGCGCCGGCACGAAACCGAAGTGCATCGTGACGTCGTACCGTTGGGCCGGAGCAAGCTGAAGAAACCAGAGGAAGGCGATCACATTGACGGCCACGAGCCCGTAGGTCACCACGGGCCTGCGTCGCGTGGGATTGTCGTCGTGGAAGGGCAGAAACATGTGATGCTACGCTCGTTCCGCCATGATTTCGTCGACCGGCAGAGGGATTCCCTTGAGCACCCCCTCGCAAACCAGGTTCTCGCGGACGAAGCACTGGAACTCGCAGGTGAGCATCAGACGCCGAACCTTCAGCAGCCGGACGACGATGACGAAGCGATCGCCGGGCCGGACCACGCCGCGGAACCGGACCTCTTCGAGGCCGCCGTAGCCAATCATCTGGGCGTCCATCAGCTTGTGCTTCAGCGCGTAGAAGCTGGCCGCCTGCGCGGCCGCCTCGCACATGATCACCCCGGGCATCAAGGGCATGGCCGGCATGTGGCCGCGGACCCAGAAGTCGTCGTGCCCGAGATCCTTGTAAGCCACGCAGATCGCGGTGTCGACGTTCTCGTAGCAGATGGCCGTCAATTGGGCCATCTCGAATCGCTGGGGGTTGTAGCGTTGGATCTCGGCAAGGTCGGCGACGACGTGATTCAGATCGTATTCCGAGGGTTCGAGAATAAGCGACTTTTTGACCACGTCTTACTCCTTGGCGATAAATCAGGATGCCCGTTCCCGAGACGGGAACCGGCATCGAGCGGGTAGTTCATTTGTATGGAAGACACAGGCGCCGGCGAACATGCGCCGCGCGGCGGTTCCTGGGAGAATCCCGGACTACGTTTTCACGCGTTGCCGCTTCTGTTTACGCATCTTGCTGTTGGCAGGCCGTTTTCCATGATTGGCTTTTTTGACTTTTCGACCCGGTTTGGCCATGACAATAGACTCCCGCGAGGTTTTCGTGGTTTTGGTTTATTAGAATGATCAGTTTTCGAGTATTCTTGAATCGTCCGACAGCCCAATGGGCATCGGAACCCCTAAGTTTACCCGGCCAGGGAGCGTATGAGAAGGGCTCGGCGACGTTTCTGGTAGGTCAGGCTGTGCCTGACAGCCATGGCAGAGATGCATTCCCTATTCTGTCAGGCACAGCCTGACCTACACCTAATTGGGAGGGCAGTTATCGGCCGGCGGCCCGTTCGGCCGGCTCGCGTCGCACCATCTCGGGCACGGCGTGGGGGCTGGTACCGCGGTGGGGGAGTGGGACGTGGTGGGGGCCGTGGCCCGAGGCTTTTCGAGGGTCGCCGCGGTCGAGTTCGGCGTCCGGTTCGACCTGACGGCGCCGCGTGGCCCAGGCCAACAGGGCCGGCAACATCACCAGCGAAGCGAACAAGCAGCAGCTCATGCTGAGCGTCAGCACGCGGCCGAGGCTCTGAAGGCCCTGGTGGCTGGCGATCATCAGGCTGCCGAAGCCCACGATGTTCGTCAGCGAGCAGACCAGTATCGCGTTGGCCGTCGAGGGGGTCATCCGATAGGGACCGCTCCGCTGGCGGCGGAAATCATGGAGGACGTGGACCCCGTTGTCCACGCCGATCCCCAGGATCAGCGGCAGCACGATCATGTTGGCCGGATTAAGCGGAATGTCGAGCAGGCCCATGATGCCAAGAAATTGGATTAGACCGATTCCCAAGGGCAGCATGGCCAACAGGGTGTAGCGGAGACTGCGGAAATCGAGAAAAAGAATAACCACGATGACGCCCAGTGCGTACCACGCCGTGTTTTCGTAGCTCGCCTTCATCCGTCGCGACGCTTCGTAGGTTTGCAGCGGATTGCCGGTCGCCTTCTTGTCCACGGTTCGTACATCCTCCACGAACCGCTGCATCTCCTCCATGTTCCAGATGTCCGACTTGCTATAGACCTTCATCAAGTACAGGTCGCCCTGGTCCTTGTGACTCACCAGTCGAGTCACCAGGCTCTCGGGCAGATCGTCGAACTTGGGCGGTTCGGGATTGGTCACGCCGCGAAGCTGGAAGAGCCGGCTGAGCAGGTCGCCCGCCATGCCGTGCTGAAATCGCCGAAGACGCTCGTAACACTCCTGCTGGGTCATGCCGCGCAGCGCATTTCGGGCCTGCGCCAATTGATGCTGGATCCGTTCCGCCTGGGGGCCGACGCCGACGAGCAAATGGGCCCGGGCCAGCGCCTGGCCGAGTTGGTCGGGGGGATCGACGGGGATCTCGGGCGGCCGCTCGGGCAGGCCGTCGAGCTGACGCCGGATCCGCTCGATGATTGGCCGCTTCTGCTCGTAGCCGAACAACGGCAGGTACGTCGAGATGTCCTCGACCCGATCGATCGACGGCATCTTGAGAAACGCCTCCTTGCGTTTCTGCAACTCCTTGGCGTCCTTGGCGATCGACAGGGCGAACCACGCGCTCTGATCGGCCTTTTCGAGCAGGGCCTTTTCGAGTTCCACGCTCTCGAGCCCCTTGGCCTGGAGGTGGAGCAGATTGTGATCGTAGCGGAGCCACACGAGTCCGACGCCCAGGGCGATCGTGCCGACCGTGCTCGCCACGACCACCAAACGCGGCCAGGTAAACAGCGGCCGAAGCCACGTGTCAACGTCCAACGGCTCGGGCATGGCCACGTAGGTGCGCCGCGCGTCGCACAGGCGAATCATCGCCGGCAACACAATGAACGTCGCCGCGCAACACAGCAAAATGCCGCCGCCGGCGATGACGCCCAACTCGGCCACGCCGCGAAAATCGGTGAATCCCGCCAGGAAAAACGAGGCGGCCGTGGCCACGCCGCCGGTGACGATGCTCGGTCCCACGCTCCTCGACGTGTCCACGAGGGCCTCGTTGACGCCCAGCCGCCAGACGCGGTTTTGCAAATAGCGGGCCACGTAGTGGACGCCGAAATCGCCTAGCCCGATCACGATCGACGCGAAGGCGATGCTCAAAATGTTCAGGTGGCCGATCGCCAGCGTGATGTAGCCGAACGACCAGATCATGGCGATGCCCAACGTGATGCCGGCCATCAACGGGTGACGCACGCCGCCGAACCCGGCCACGAAAAGACACACCACGCCGAAAAACGACAGAACCCCGGCCCAGGTCATCGCCGATTGGCTGGTTCGCATCTCGTCGTTTTCGAGCACGGGCAGACCGGTCAGGCCGATCTTGACGCCCGGATATCGCGTCTCGGCCCGCGCGGTCAGTCGGCGCAGCTCGTCGATCGCCTTGCTGCCCGGCGCGAAGGCGCCCTTTTCGCCGTCGGGCACCAGACGCAGGAGAATCAGCCCCCAGCGTCCTTCGTTGGTCAGGAAATAGATCGAGCCCGGCTCGCTGAGGGATTCAAAAATCGCGGGCATCTCGGGCCAGGGGGAGTGGTAGCTGCCCGGTTGCGTGAGCGCCGTCAAAAGACTCGACGAAAGCCGGTCCATCGTGGCCAACGTGGCCTCGCGGCGATAGGCGAAACGCGGGTCGTGCAATTGCAGGCACGCCTCGTCGAACATGTTGCTCACGTTCAGTCGCGCCCATTGGCCGTTGATGATCGGCCGGACCTCGGCCAGGAACGGTTCGATCGGCATCAACTGCTCGGGCTTCAGATAGTAGAGCCCCTTGCTTCGGATTTTCGAGAGATCCAGTTGGTGCAGGACGGCGTGAAACAGCCCGTTCTCGCGGATCAGGTCCGAGGAAAGTTCTTCGAGCACCGGCACGACCTGCCGGCGGTCGGCGCCTTGGACGACCACGACGACGTCGTCCTGGTGGCCGAATTCGTTGATGTACTCGATCCAAAGGCGGTTGTGGCTGGCGCGCGGATCAAGCAAGTCGAGCCGGTTGGTGTGAAACTCCAGCCGCTTGACCGTAAACAACGCCGCCAGGACCGTCAACGCAATCGCCAGGGCGAGCACCGCGACCGGATAGCGCAGCACCCCGCGCGTGAACCAGCCCAAGGGGCCCGCCAAGAACGAGGATTCCGCCGCCGGCGTCCTTTCCGCGGTCATCGCGTGATTTCCAGGGCGATCAAAGCATCCATTAACAGACTACTCTTCGAGGGGATGTCGTCCGCTTCCACGGTTGTCAAGCATCGACGCGGTCCGACACACTGGGCATCCTGTCCGAGCAACTCAATAGCGGGCCTATTGTAAACGGTCTCGCACGATTCAAAAAGAGCGATTAGCCCGACCCGGCAAACAGGGTTGTTCATGCAGGCTGGGGTGGTTTACTAACGTCCATGCCAGTTTGATGCGCAATAATACTATAGTACTGCGGCATGGTGGGGCGACGATCGGCCTTGACGTTTGGCGAAAGCTCGTGCCGATGTGAAGCCGATCGTCGCCCCACCCTACATTCCTGGCCCGACATGCGAGCGAGGCCCACAACACCAACCCGACACGCAAGTGAGGCGATAATGGGCAAATGGGGCAAAATTTCAGGGGGTCCCTCGCTTGCGAGTCGGGTTGGTGTGGCACACTCGTCGTACAAAAGTCCCTTTGTGCCTCATCGGGTAAGCGATTATAATCAAGTCTGTCAGCGTGACATTCATTCCACGTCCGTCGGACGTATTATCATTGCCGTTCATCCCGAGGTGCGTCTGTCGTGCTTACTGCTCGACCCAAAATCGCGGAATTGGTTTTTCGAGTCTACGGCCGGGCCCTTCACCCGGAGCTTTTTGAAGTCTACTCGTCGCGCACCGTTCGACGGGGCAAGTACGAGGCGAAGATCGATATCACCAGCGCCGGCCACGTGGTTTGCTGGCGCTATGCGGGCCTGACGTTGACCGAGGTGGCCACCAGCGCCAACCATCCGCTGCCCGAGCGTCGCCGGCTTCTTTCGGCCAAGCTCCGCGGCGATCGCAACGAACACGTGCCGTGTCGCGGCGGGGTTAGCTACAACGTCCATTTCGAGCTGGAGTCGGTCGCTCCGGAGGTCTTCTGGATGTTCCAGCAAGAGCTGGCCCAGGATGACCGGCACGAGGGCATTCTGCACCGATTCGCCTCCAGTGGGCGCATGGCTCTGGGCGGGCTGAGCTATATCAGCGCCGAAAGCCGCGATCGCCGCCTCGTGGTCCAGGCGTTCCACACCTTCCCGGACGACTACGCCATCGTCAAAACCCAGTCGGTGTTCCAGATTCCTTGATGGAAATCGACGGTTAGCCGTCGAGCCCGCCCGACGTCACGAGTTCCTGCAGGGTGGGCACGGCCCACCAATGGACGGGGGGTTCGCGAAGTATCAAGATTCCAGTATTTGTGTGCTCCCCGGTCGTAGTTTTTTCTAGCCCAGGCATTTATGCCTGGGGAAACAGAGAAAATAATAATCTTCCTCTCTTCTTAGCCCCTTTAGGGGCGTTGACGGTTCGTAACGCCCCTAAAGGGGCTTGAAAAAAAGTTTAAAAGAAAGCCATCTCTCCCCAGGCGTAAACGCCTGGGCTAGAGAAAACTCGATCTTGCCCCACCATGCTTCATCAGACGAAAAATATTTTTCGACCGTGTCGCCGTTAAGCAATGCCTTTCAGTGCTGGACGCTCAAGCCGCATGGGGGCTACAATAAGAGGTTCTAATAAGCAGGCGTCCGACTGCGGTTTGTTATCTTCCCGCGGCGTTGGAGCCTCTGACAACGGAGGGCCACGCTCCGTCGTGGCCGCGGTCTGAAACCGCGACTAGTACGTTCACCCTGTTCCTAT
>Ga0209342_10006464_pt1 | contig 11894 bp, 10 predicted proteins | sample RifCSP16_2_FD_184023 | JGI IMG/M metagenome (GOLD analysis project Ga0209342, IMG submission 184023) | Soil microbial communities from Rifle, Colorado - Rifle CSP2_sed 16_2 (SPAdes) (version 2) | ecosystem: Environmental > Terrestrial > Deep subsurface > Rock core/Sediment | place: Rifle... | reverse complement strand
CTTCACCGCCGCCGCCACCGCCTTCTTCGCCTGATCCACGTAGCTGCCGATGTCGATCTTGGAGGTGTCGAAGTCGACGTAGACGTAGCCGGCGAGGAGGCCGTTCTCGTTGCGGATCATGGACGGGCCCTGGACGAGCTTCACGTCGGCGATCTCCTCCATGGGGATCTGGCCGCCCCGCGGCAGGGGGAGGAGCACGCGCTTGAGCGAGGGGAGGTCCTCGCGGTAGTCGCGGGCGTAGCGCACGTTGATGCCGTAGCGCTCCCGCCCTTCCACGGTGACGCTCTGCTCGTCGCCGCCCACGGCGGTCATCACCATCATGTTGGCGTCGTCGATGCTGAGGCCGTAGCGGGCGAGCTGGTCGCGCTTCAGCACGAAGTCGACGAAGTAGCCGCCCGCGACCCGCTCGGCGTAGGCGCTGCGCGTGCCCGGCACCTTGGTGAGCGCCGCCTCCGTCTCGAGCGCGATGCGCTGGATCTCCTCCAGATTGGCGCCCGAGACCTTGATCCCGATGGGCGTGCGGATGCCGGTGGAGAGCATGTCGAGGCGGCCCTTGATGGGCATGGTCCAGGCGTTGGAGATGCCGGGCAGCTGTAGCGCCGCGTTCATCTCGTTCTTGAGCTCGTCCTCCGTGATGCGGTCGCGCCAGAACGGGCGCAGGAACCGCTTCATCCACTCGGGAGCCCACGACGAGTACCAGCGCGGCGTCTCGCGCCACTCCCGCTCGGGCTTGAGGATGATCGTGGTCTCCATCATCCCGAAGGGCGCCGGGTCCGTGGAGGTATTGGCCCGGCCGGCCTTGCCGAAGACGCGCTCCACCTCGGGGAAGGTGCGCAGGATCTTGTCCTGGAGCTGGAGGGCCGCCTGCGCCTCGGCGACCGACATGCCGGGCTGCACGGCAGACGGCATGTAGAGGATGGTCCCCTCGTTCAGCGGCGGCATGAACTCCGAGCCGAGCTCGAGATACACGGGGACGGTGAGCGCGACGAGCGCGACGCTCGCCGCGATGGTCAGCCTCGCGTGCCGGAGGACGAATCGGCACGGGCGCTCGTAGATGCGATGGAGGAGGCGGCTGATGGGATGGCCTTCCTCCGAGTAATACTTGCCGACGAGGGCGTGCGTCGCGAGCCAGGCGAGCGGCTTCGGGCGGAACCGGAAAGGCTGGATGCGCGCGAACATCATCCGCATCGCCGGGTCGAGCGTGACGGCGAGGAGCGCCGCGATGGCCATGGCCAGGTTCTTGGAATAGGCGAGCGGGCGGAAGAGCCGCCCTTCCTGGTCGACCAGGGTGAACACCGGCATGAAGGCGACGGCGATCACGAGGAGCGAGAAGAAGACGGATGGTCCCACCTCGAGGAGCGCCTCCAGGCGCACCTCGTGGAAGTCGCCCTTCGAGCCGCTCGCCTGCCAGTGGTGGATCTTGTTGTAGGCGTTCTCCACCTCGACGATGGCGCCGTCCACGAGCACGCCGACGGAGATGGCGATGCCGGCGAGCGACATGAGGTTCGCGTTGAGCCCCATGAGGTACATGGGGATGAACGCGATCGCCACCGACACCGGGATGGTGACGATGGGGACGATGGCCGAGGGCACGTGCCAGAGGAAGACGAGGATGATGATCGAGACGATGATGATCTCTTCGACCAGCTTGTCCTTCACCGTGTCGATGGCGCGATCGATGAGCTCGGAGCGATCGTAGGTGCTGACCACCTCCACGCCTTTCGGGAGCGAGGGCCGGAGGTCCTCGAGCTTCTTCTTCACTCGCTCGATGACGTGGAGCGCGTTCTCGCCCTGGCGCATGACCACGATCCCGCCCACGACGTCGCCCTGGCCGTCGAGGTCGGCGACGCCGCGGCGCATCTCGGGGCCGAGAGACACCTGGGCCACGTCCTTCACGGTGACGGGCGTGCCGCCTTCGCTGCGGAGGACGAGCTGCTCCAGGTCCTTCAACGACTTCACGTAGCCGCGGCCGCGCACCATGTACTCGCGGCCGGAGATCTCGACCAGGCGGCCGCCCACGTCGTTGTTGCCCCGGCGCACCGCCTGGATGACGGCATCGAGGGGCAGCTTGTAGGCAGCGAGGGCGTTCGGGTTCACGGTGATCTGGTACTGCCGGACCTGGCCGCCGACGGTCGCGACCTCGGAGACGCCGGGGACGGACTGCACCTGGTAGCGGAGGAACCAGTCCTGGAACGAGCGCAGCTCGTCGGAGGAGTGGGCGCCGGTCCTGTCCACGAGCGCGTACTGGAAGACCCAGCCGACGCTGGTCGCGTCCGGGCCCAGCTCCGTCCTCACGCCTTGCGGCAGCTGCGCCGTGATCTTGGACAGGTACTCGAGCACGCGGCTGCGCGCCCAGTAGGTGTCGGTCCCGTCCTCGAAGATCACGTAGACGTAGCTGAAGCCGAAGTCGGAGAAGCCGCGGATCGCCTTCACCCTGGGCGCGCCGAGGAGCGCGGTCGTGATGGGATAGGTGACCTGGTCCTCGATGATGTCCGGGCTGCGATCCCAGCGCGAGTAGACGATGACCTGGGTGTCCGAGAGGTCGGGCAGCGCGTCGAGGGGGATGTTCCTCATCGTCCAGACGGAGAGGGCCAGGACCACGGCGACCGCGGCGATGACCAGGTACCTGTTCTCCGCCGAGAAGCGGATGACGCGCTTGATCATCTACTTGCCTCCCATCGTCGACAGGGAGGCGCGCAGCCGCGACTCGGAGTCGATGAGGAAGTTGGCGCGCGTCACGACCTGTTCTCCGGCGCCGAGGCCGGAGAGCACCTCCGCGAAGTCCGTCCCCGTGACGCCGAGCTTCACCTCCCGCGGCTGGAACTTCCCCTCGCCCAGCGCGACGAAGACGACCTTCTTCGTGCCGGAGTCGATCACCGCGTCGGCGGGGATGCGCAGCCCTTCCCGCGCCCGCGCCCGCAGCGTGACCTCGCCGAACATCTCCGGCCGCAGCTCGCCCGTGGGGTTGGGGAAGGCGAGGCGCACCTTGGCGGTTCGCGTCTTGGGATCGAGGATGGGATCGATGAAGATGACCTTCCCCTTGAACGTCCGGTTGGGAAAGGCCTGCAGGGTCAGCGTGGCGGCCATGCCGAGCTTGAGCCGCGAGAGGTCGGACTCGTAGGCGTCGGCGAGGACCCAGACCTCGCGCAGGTCGGTGACCTCGTACGGCATGTCGCCTTCCTGCAGGCGGTGCCCCTGGACCACGTCCTTCTTCGTCACGACCCCTGTGCTCGGAGAGTAGAGGGTGAGCGTCTTACGGGGTTCGCCCGTCTTCTCCAGGCGCGCGATCTGCGACTCGGGGATGTCCCACAGCCTGAGGCGCTGGCGCGCCGACTCGACCAGGTCCTCGCCCGCGCTGCTGGACAAGGAGCCGGCGCCGAGGGCCTTCCGGGTCCGGAGCGCCAGGAGGTACTCCTGCTGCGCGCTGAAGAGCTCCGGACTGTAGATCGCGAAGAGCGGGTCCCCGGCCTTCACGAGCTTGCCCACGTAGTCGACGTGGATCCTCTCCACGAAGCCCGCCACCTTGACGTTCACGTGATGCACGCGCGTCTCGTCGACCGCCACCCGCCCCACCGTGCGCCAGCTCTCGCCGACTGCGCCCGACGTGACCGGAGCCGTGCGCAACCCGATGATCTGCTGCCGCTGCGGGTCGATGTTCACGGCGGCGAGGCCCTCGACCTTCGACGACCCGTCGCCGGAGAGCTCGTCCTGGTAGACGGGCAGATAGTCCATCCCCATCTCGTCCTTGCGCGGCACGGGCGAGGTCTGCTTCGGGTCCATGGGAGATCGGTAGAACGCGACCTTCCGCTCGCCGGGCGGCTTCTGCTCCGTGCCGGTCCCGGCGTCCTGCGCGGTTGCGGGCACGAGCTTCATCCCGCAGATCGGGCAGTCGCCCGGATGATCCGACACGATCGTCGGGTGCATGGGGCAGACGTACTTCGGCTTCGCGGCCACCGTGCCGCGGTCGTGAGCATCGCCACCGCCGCGCCGGGCGAGGAGGGTGCCGCCGATGCCGAGGGCGACGCCCGCTGCGAGCGAAAGCGCGAGCGCTCCGGAGCCGAAGCGGCGCCTGCCGCTCGAGCTCCTGGGGGTTCCTTGCGTGTCGCTCATGTCCTCTCCGGATTCGTCGCGCGTGCCTTCACATCCCGCCGCCACCGCTCGCCGGCTGCGATGCAGACAGCTCCGGCGCGCCGCCGCTCGAGACCGGCGAGCGCGCGCCCATCCCGCCGGAGGCGGATGCACTCCGTCCGCTCATCCCGGCGCCGCCACCGGCGCCCCCGCCGACATCCGGAGCGGGATCGAGGCTGAGCTCTCGCTGCGCGATCGCGACTCGCTGAGCCTGCGCGAGCGCATCGAGGTATCCGCCCTCGTCGGCGATGAACCCGCGCATGACCTCGATGACCGACGCAAACGTCTCCTTGCCGACCCTGTACTGCGCGGTCGTCGAGCGAACCGCCGTGTCCGACTGAATGAGCAGTCCCTCGCGGTAGAGCCGGATCGTCTTGAGGAGCGCGTCGAGCACCGCGAGCCGATCCCGCGTTCGCAAGAGCAAGATCTGGCGGATCGACTCCGCGCCCTGCGTCGTCGCCTCTCGCCGGCTCTCGTTCTCCGCCACCGCGCGGAACTGCTTGCGACTGGCGAAGATCGGCAGCGAGACGCCCACGCTCGCCGTCCACATGGGGTCGAGGCCGCCGCGGGGCATGATCCCGGCGCTCACCGTGAAATCGGGGTAGCGCTCGCGGCGCGCGAGCGAGACGCTCCGCTCCGCTGTCGTCACCGACGTTCGCGCCTGCGCCAGATCTGGACTGCGACGCTCCGCATCCGCGAATGCCTCCTCGACGGAGGGAAGCGGTGGAGTCCCCACCTCCGAGATGCGCCGCGGCGTCTCGATGGGCTCGTCGAGCGGGTGGACGCGCAGCCGGTTCAACGCCTGTACGCGCGCGCGCTCCGAAGCGTCGAGCGCCAGCCGCTGCTGCAGGAGTCGCGTCCGCTCGAGCTGGGCCCGGATGAGATCCGACTGCGGCACCGCGCCGACCTCGTAGCGCACTCGCGCGACCGCCTCGGCCTCCTTCCAGAGCACGTCGAGGTCCCGCAGGAGCTGGAGCTGGCCGCGGACGAGGAGGAGGTCGACGTAGGCGCGCTCGACCTCGGCCACCGTGGTGAGCCGGATCCGCTCCAGGCCGGCCTCGGCGGCGCTGGCCGTGGAGCGGGCGACCTCCTCCCGCAGCCCCCGCTTGCCGGGCCAGGGGATCGGCTGCGTCACCATCACCTGCCAGAAGCTCGTCTCCATGTTGCCGATCTCGATGCGCTGGAACCCGTCGTTCTGGATGCCCAGCGTGAGCGTGGGGTCGCCGAGCGCCCCCGCCTGCGGGATGCGCTCCCTCTCTGCCGCCAGCTCGGCGCGGGCGCGCGCGTACTCGGGGTTCTTCTCCAGCGATTCGCTCACGAGCGAGGCGAGGACCGGGTCGCTCTCGACGGCCGGCGGCTCGGCGCCGGCGGCGAGCGGTGCGCAGACCATGAGCGTCAACAGGCACGGCTTGCGCCGGGTCATGAATGCTCCGTGGATCGAAGAACCTCGCGCAAAGACGCCAAGCAGAGAGGGCTTTGCGGCTTGAGCCTCGCCGCCTTCCGACGCTGCTCGCTACTTCGCCTCGAGGACGCCGGCGATCATGTCCATGCCGCAGGCGTACCTGTACTCTCCTGGCTTCTTCGGAGTGATGCTCACGGTCACGGGCTTCTCCAGCGGGAGGTCCTGCTTCACGCCGAAGTCCTTCATCACGATCTCGGTCGCGCACGTCTGCTCTGTCTTCCGGGTGACGACGAGCTTCACCGGCTGGCCGGCCTTCACCGTGACCCGGCTCGGCACGAAGCCCTCCTTCGTCACCGCGAGCTGTACCACCTGGACACCGTGGTCTCGCGCCGTGTCGTGAGTAACCCCATGTGAGGTGCCTTCGGTGGCGGCGGCGGGGCCGGCGGCGAGGCCGAGGGCGGCGATGAGCGCGAGGGGAACCCTGGGAGTCAGCATGGTCTCGAGGTCTCCTTGTGAAGGGCCTGGATCGGGTGCCAAGCACGGGCTGTGCCATACCCGGCGCAACCGCAGCGCGCGCTTATCGCGGCTCGTGAGTCGATGCAAGGGAGCATGATCTGTGATGCAGGGGGTCACGGTCCGCGCTCGATTGGGGCTTCCGCGCTCTCCTGGGCCCGCCCGGACGTGCGCCAAGCGCGCTGCTGGCCGCGACCGGCGGCCCCGATCACTCCGTGACCGCCTCGGTCACGCCCCGCCTGGAGGGTACGACTCATGATCGTTCGAGAAACGCGGGGAGCTCCACCTTCCTTGCACGCGGCGCGCCCCTTGCTAGATGCCAGTATGTGCTGGGAGCCGTGCTGTCGAACTGGTCAGGGACCGCCCGGAAGCTCTTCCTCGGGTTCGGCGCGCTGGTGCTCGTCTGCGCCGCGTCCTCCTATCTGACGCTCGCCGGGCTCGGCAGGATCCACGCCGCGCTCGACCAGATGAAGGGCGAGGAAGAGCGCGTGCGCCTGGCCCTCGAGCTCGCGAGCGCCGTCCGCGATCAGTACGCGCACCAGGCCCACACGATCATCATCGGCGACGAGAGCCATCTCGGCCTCTACGGGCAGGCGCAGGGGCGGGTGCTCGCGCTGACGAAGGAGCTGCGCGCCGAGGTGCACGCGGGAGAGGAGCAGTCGCTCATCGACGAGATCGACGGGGCCAGCGGAGAGCTGGACGCCATCTTCCGCCGCCGGATCGTACCGGCCGTCGTGCGGGGCGATCGACCCTTGGTCCAGGCGGAGCACGCGCGCGCGCAGCTCGTCGTCACGCGCATCCAGGAGGCGGCGGAGGGGCTCGTGAGGCTCTTCGAGGCGCGGATCGCGGCCGCCCGCGCCGAGGCGGCGGAGGTCATCGGGCGCACCCACTACTTCATCTTCGCGCTCCTCATCGGCACGCCCGCCCTCGCGGCGGTTGTCACTTACTCGATCGGCCGCTCCATCGCGCGGCCCATCGGCAAGCTCCGGGAGGGCGCGCAGCGCCTCGGGTCGGGAGACCTCGACACGCGCATCGAGATCTCGACCCCCGACGAGTTCGGCGCCCTGGCGCAGCAGTTCAACGCCATGACGGCTGCGCTGAAGGAGCACCAGTCGAAGCTCCTGCAATCGGAGAAGCTGGCCGGCGTGGGACGGCTCGCCGCCGGTGTGGCACACGAGATCAACAACCCCCTGGGCGTCATCCTGGGGTACGTGCGCCTCATGCGGAAGCGGGCGGACGCCGCCACGGACGAGGATCTGGCGGTCATCGAGGAGGAGACGCTCCGCTGCAAGGAGATCGTCGCAGGGCTCCTCGACCTGTCGCGGCCCCAGCAGGTGGGCACTGATCGGGTAGAGCTGCGAGAGCTTTGCTTGGAGGTCGTGGCGCGCCTCCGCGAGGCGAAGCTCCTCGACGGGGTGCAGGTCGAGATCGAGGGCGCGGCGAGCGCGCTCGGCCACCCCTCGAGGCTTCAGCAGGTCCTCTCCAACCTGATAAGGAACGCCGCGGAGGCGGCGGGGCCCGGCGGACGGGTGACGGTCGGGGTCGAGCAGGGCGTGGAGCAGGCCCTGGTGGCCGTGCGCGACAGCGGGCATGGTCTCGACGAGACCGCTCTCGAGCGGCTCTTCGAGCCCTTCTTCACGACCAAGGACAGGGGGACGGGGCTCGGCCTCGCGCTCTCGCGCGCGATCGCCCGCGCCCACGGCGGCGACATCGAGGCGGCGAACTGGCCCGGGAGCGGCGCCGTCTTCACGCTGCGCCTGCCGCGGCTGGAAGGAAGAGCGTGATGCCGAAGACGCGCGTGCTGGTCGTCGACGACAAGGAGAACATGCTGAAGCTGCTCGAGAAGATCCTCGCCGACGGCTACGAGACCACCACCGCCGGTGACGGGTCACGCGCGCTCGCGCTCGTGGCGAACGAGAGCTTCGACGTGGTCGTGACCGACATCCGCATGCCCGGCGCGGGCGGCTTCGAGGTGTTGCGGGCCGTGAAGGCGCGCTCGCCCGCGACCGAGGTGGTGATGATGACGGGCTACGGGACGATCGCCGACGCCGTCCAGGCGATGAAGATGGGCGCCTACGACTACCTCGAGAAGCCGTTCGACCCAGACGCGGCGGCGCTGGTCGTGGCGCGCGCTGCCGAGCGCAAGCGGCTGAAGGACGAGGCGGCGACGCTCCACCGCGAGCTCGAGGGCGCCTACGCCTTCCACAACCTCGTGGGGAAGAGCGCGAAGATGCGCGAGGTCTACTGCCTACTCGAGCAGGCGGCGGGGCTGGACATCACCGTGCTCCTCCTGGGCGAGACGGGGACCGGCAAGGAGCTCGCCGCGCGCGCCATCCATTATCACTCGGTGCGGAAGGCGCGCCGCTTCGTCGCGGTGAACTGCGGGGCGCTCCCGCCCGACCTCGTCGAGAGCGAGCTCTTCGGGCACGCAAAAGGGTCGTTCACTGGTGCCGCGGGGGCGAAGGCGGGCCTCTTCGAGGAGGCGGAGGGCGGGACCATCTTCCTCGACGAGGTGGGCGAGCTGCCGCTCCAGACACAGGTGAAGCTCAATCGCGCGCTCCAGGAGAAGGAGATCCGGCGCGTCGGCAGCAATGACCCGGTCAAGGTCGATGTCCGGGTCATCGCCGCGACGCACCGAGAGCTGCGCGCCGAGGCCTCCGCCGGGCGCTTCCGGGAGGATCTCTTCTACCGGCTTCACGTCTTCCCGGTGCGGCTGCCGCCGCTCCGCGAGCGCCTGGAGGACGTGCCCCTGCTCGCGGCCCACTTCCTCGAGAAGCACGCGCGGGCGTTCCGGCGGGATGTCACGGGGCTCGAGCCCGACGCCCTGAAGATCCTCACGGGATACGCATGGCCGGGAAACGTGCGGGAGCTCGAGAACGCCGTCGAGCGGGCGGTCGCCGTCGCCAGAGGGCCGCGCATCACCCCGGAGGACCTCCCAGCGGAGCTGTCGGCGCAGCCTGGCGCAGCCCCCCCTGGCTCCGAGCTCGCCACCTTGCCCTACCGCGAAGCCGTGGAGCAGGTCCGCGAGCGCTTCTCGCGCGAGTACCTCCTCTCGCTCATGCGCGAGTTCAAGGGGAACGTGACCAAGGCCGCCGAGCGCGCGCGCGTGGAGCGGGAGACCTTGCACCGGCTCCTCAAGAAGCACGGCATCCGGGGCCACAGCTTTCGGGAGGACGAGTAGATGGGGCGATCGCTCTCGTTCCTGCTGGGGTTCGCGACCGCGGTGGTGCTGGCCGCCGCCGCGGCGCTCGCGCTATTCCACGGTGGGATAAGCGCTCGACCGGAGCCGTCGAGGCTCGAGGCGCGGCTCGCGCGCGCCGTACGGCACTGGGCCATCCCGGCCGAGGCTCGCGAGCGGAGGAGCCCCGTCGTCGCGACCACGGCGGCGCTGGCGGACGCCCGCGCGCACTTCGCCGACCACTGCGCGAGCTGCCACGGGAACGACGGGCGCGGGGACACGGAGATGGGCCGCGGCCTCTACCCGCGCGCGCCGGACATGCGGCTCCCCGCGACACAGGGGCTCTCGGACGGCGAGCTCTTCTACATCATCGAGAACGGGGTGCGGCTCACGGGGATGCCGGCGTGGGGCGAACCCGGCGAGGGGCGGGAGAGCTGGGAGCTCGTGCACTTCATCCGCCACCTGCCGCGGCTCACGCCAGAGGAGCTACTCGAGATGGAGCGCCTGAACCCGCGCGGTGCCAGCGAGTGGCGCGAGCTGGAGGAGGAGGAGCGGTTCCTGCGCGGCGAGGACGAGAAGCCGGGCCAGGGAGGCCGTCACGGGCACTAGGAGAGGAAACCGATGAGACGCAAGTACCTGGCGGCCTTCGCAGCCGCCGCCATCCTGTGGGCACCGGTGGTGACGCGCGCGCACGAAGGCGGGATCGACGCGAGAGGCGTGGTGAAGGCCATCTCCGACGATGGCCTCACCATCAGCACGAAACATGGGGACGAGACCTTCGCCCTGACGCCGAAGACTCGGTTCATCGCCGGGAAGCGTCCGGTCACGCGGGGCGAGGTGCGCGTGGGCGATCGGGTGGTGGTGCACGCGAAGCGGGGTGGCGCCCGGCCGGAGGCTGCCGAGGTGAGGGGTGCCGCTCGCGAGGTGGATCCCGGACGGTAGCTCATGGCCCGCCAGGGCACGCGAGCGCCCGTCTGGTGCGCGAGCAGCGGCGCAGAAGCAGCGTATGCTTTGCAGAGGGAGGCCGACATGCAGACAGCAGTGGCCTTACGGTGGCATGGTGTCGATCCCTCGGAGGCGCTCGCAGCACAAGTCATCGATGACGTGGCGCGGCTCGAGCGATTCTGCGAAAGGATCACCGGTTGTGTCGTCACGCTGGAGGGCCTGGGCAAGCACCACCGCCAGAGCGGTTCGCAGTACCGGGTCCGTATCGAGCTGACCGTGCCCGGCGGCAAGGTCGTGGTGGGGCGCGATCCCCCGAAGACGTCGGCTCATGCGGACCTCTATGCCGCGGCGAAGGGGGCCTTCCGCGAGGCCCGCCGGCAGCTCGAGGACTACGTTCGCCGGCGCGATCAGCGGGTGAAGGCCCACGCCCCGCCGTCCACGGGAGAGGTCGTGCGCCTCTTCCCGGGCGGTGGCTACGGGTTCCTGCGCACGGAGGACGGCCGCGAGATCTACTTCCACGAGCACAGCGTCCTCGGGGGCGCCTTCTCTCGCCTGAAGGTGGGCAGCCGGGTCCGCTTCGCGGAGGAGCCCGGAGACGAGGGACCGCAGGCGAGCACCGTTCGTCCCCTCGGCCGCCGAGCCGCGCAGCCGGCTGGATGACATCGTTCGTCCGGGGCCTGCCCAGACGCGGTGACCCAAGCAGGCAATTGCCTAAATCACGCCGCCGGCGCGTTTTAGGACGCGGAGCCTAGAGGAGCGAGCAAGGGGGATGACATGCAAGTCCAGGAAGTGATGGCGAGAGCGGTATTCACCAGCGGTGTCGAGGAGCCGCTCAGCGCTCCGGCGCGCCTCATGTGGGAACGAGACATCGGGTCCGTGCCGATCATCGGCGCCGACGGGAAGCTCGCCGGCGTCATCACCGATCGCGACATCTGCATGGCCGCCCTGTTCACCGGCGAACCGCTCTGTGCCATGCCCACCGCCGAGCACATGTCGAGGCAGGTCTTCACGGCCAGGCGCGACCAGAGCGTCGAGTCGGCCGAGCAGCTCATGCGCGAGAAGCAGATCCGCAGGCTGCCCGTCGTCGACGACACCGGGGCGGTCGTCGGCATGCTGGCCCTGGGCGACATCGCGCGCGCCGCCGCGGCGCGCGGCCGCAAGGCCATCGGGGTCGACGAGCTCGCCGCCACGCTCGCAGCCGTCAGCCAGCCGAGGGCTGTGGGGGCGCGGGCGACGGCCTGATCGGCGCCCGAAGCACGCGAGCGGGCGTCCCCGGAGGACCGTGATGACCGCCGCGCTCACATCGTGACGCCCGCCGTCACGACCCGATCGGAATGCGTCGAGCCGGACGGGCCCGTGGGTGCACCGGGCCCGCTGGCGCGTTCGGGCCGCCGTCCCAGCGGGCCTGGTCCGCGCCATGCACACAATCGAATCAAGGAGGGAGACCAGACATGAGGATCGGGCGAATCGCAGCGGCAATGGTGGCAGGCAGCGCGGCGGTCTTGCTCTCGGCAGGTCCCGGCTTCGCGGCCGAGGCCGCGCCCGAGGCGGCCGGGCGCGTGGTGAAGCTCCCCGAGACGGCGAGCGACCACCTCGCGATGGCCAAGGAGTACGACGAGAAGGCGGCGGCATGGCGGAAGGAGGCCGAGTACCACCGCGAGATGGCGGCGGCCTACAAGAAGGAGCGCCCCGACTTCAAGGGCGGCGCGCGCAACCCCTGAAGTCGGG
>Ga0209342_10006462_pt1 | contig 11896 bp, 4 predicted proteins | sample RifCSP16_2_FD_184023 | JGI IMG/M metagenome (GOLD analysis project Ga0209342, IMG submission 184023) | Soil microbial communities from Rifle, Colorado - Rifle CSP2_sed 16_2 (SPAdes) (version 2) | ecosystem: Environmental > Terrestrial > Deep subsurface > Rock core/Sediment | place: Rifle... | reverse complement strand
CACGAGCTGACGCTGCCGGAGATGGCCATGCTCGCCGCCCTGCCCAAGGCGCCCTCGCGCGACAACCCGCTGAGCAATCCGGAGAGCGCGCTGGAGCGGCGCAATTACGTGCTGCAGCACATGCTCAATCTGGGATTCGTTGACGAGAGCACCATCAAGGAGGCGCTGGCCGCGCCGCTGACCGCGAGCAAGCACGCGGTCAAATACGATGTCGACGCGCCGCACGTCGCCGAGATGGTGCGGCAATACATGTTCGAGGCCTACGACGAAAAGACCTACGGCGAGGGCTTTCACGTCTATACCACCATCAGCGCCAGACACCAGCAGGCGGCGAACCGCGCGCTGCGCAGGGGCCTGCTCGAATACGAGCGCCGGCATGGCTACCGTGGGCCGGCGGGGCGCATCCGGCTGCGCGGCGAGCTGGACAAGGGTCAGTTGGATGAGACGCTGAAGGACTATCGCGTGACCGGGGACCTGCTCCCCGGCGTCGTGCTCAAGGCGGAGGACAAAACCGCCACGGTCTACACCCAGGACGGCGACATCGTCGAGCTGGGGTGGGACGGCCTGTCCTGGGCCCGGGCCTATATTGACGAAAACACCATCGGGTCGGCGCCCAGGAGGGCCGCGGACGTCGTGCGCCCGGGCGACATCATCTACCTGGAGGCGGCCGGCGAGGCCGATGCGTCCGGGAAGACCGTGAATTTCTGGCGCCTGGCGCACATACCGCAAGTCGCCGGCGCGCTGGTGGCGCTGAACCCCGAGGACGGCGCCGTTCTGGCGCTCACCGGCGGGTTTGATTTCTACCAGAGCAGCTTCAACCGCGTCACCCAGGCCGAGCGCCAGCCCGGCTCGAGCTTCAAGCCCTTCATATTCACCGCCGCCCTGGAGCAGGGGTTCACCGCGGCGAGCACCGTGAGCGGCGCCCCGATCGTGATCGAGGACGCCACGCTCGAGGACGAGTGGCGGCCCGAGGACTACAGCAAAAAATTCTACGGCCCCACGCGCCTGCGCAAGGCGCTCGCGCTCTCGCTCAACCTCGTCGCCGTGCGGCTGCTGCGCGCCACGGGCGCCTCGTACGCCGCCGATTACATGGAACGCTTCGGCTTCGACCCCGGCAAGCTGCCGCACAACCTGTCGCTGGCGCTGGGCACGGCCTCGATCACGCCCATGCAGATGGTGTCCGCGTTCGCGGTCTTCGCCAACGGCGGATTCCGCGTCCAGCCCTATTTCATCGCGCGCGTGGAGGACGCCGGGCACAATATTCTGGAGCAGGCTGATCCCGCGGTGGTCTGCCGCAAGTGTCCGGCGCCGCCCGCGCCGCAGAGTCCCGCGCCGCCGGCGCCGGAGCGCGGAAAGATCGCCGCCGCGGAAAAGGACAAGAATGCCGCCCCGCCGGCCGCGCCCCGCGTGCTCAGCCCGGAGATCAGCTTCATCATGACCAGCATGATGCAGGACGTCATCCGCGCCGGGACCGGGCAGGCGGCGCTCGCCCTCGGGCGCAGGGACCTGGCGGGCAAGACCGGCACCACCAACGAATACCGCGACGCCTGGTTCTCCGGCTTCAACTCGGGTCTGGTGGCCACGTCCTGGATCGGCTTCGATCAGCCGGCCTCGCTCGGGCGCGCGGAGACCGGCGGGCGCGCGGCGTTGCCGATCTGGATTGACTACATGCGCGTCGCCCTGGAGGGCGCGCCGGACAAGCCGCCGACGCCGCCGGCGGACGTGGTCAAGATCCACGTCAACAGCGAGACCGGCAAACCGACCGATGCCCGCGATCCCGAGGCGATCGAGGAATATTTCGTCAAGGGCACGGAGACCGCGACCGGCGCGCCCACGGCCGAACAGGAGGCGCCGGACAGTGCGACGCCGGAGCAGGCGCCGGAGAATGCGCGCGAGCGGCTTTTCTGATGGGTGCAAGTGACCGTGGCGGCAGGCGCGCGAAACACCAGGGCGGCGGTCCCGACCTGGACCGCCGCCATATCTGCGCCGAGGCGGCGCGCATCATGGCCGAGGAGGGCGTGGGCGATTTCCACGCGGCCAAACGCAAGGCGGCGGAGCGCCTGAACCTGCCGGCCGGCAAAAACCTGCCGGCCAACCACGAGGTGGAATCCGCACTGCAACAGTATCTGCGGCTGTTCCATGCCGGGCGCCTCGCCCGTCACGGGCGCCGGTTGCGGGAGATCGCGGTCAAGGCCATGCGTTTCCTGGAGCGGTTCGATCCGCGCCTGGTCGGCGCGGTTTTGAGCGGGACCGTCACCGGCGCCTCGGAGGTACAGCTGCACGTCACGGCGGACACCCCGGAGGAGGTCCGTTTCCTTCTGCAGGAGCACCACATACCCTTCGACCAGACGGAGCGCCGGTTGCGTTTCGGCGGCGAACGGCTCGAGGCGCTGCCGGCCTATCGCTTCGTGGCGGACGGCGCCGTCGTCGAGCTCTGCGTTTTCAGCCGCCGCGGCGCGCGCGAGACGCCGCTCAGTCCGGTGGATGGGCGGCCGATGAAGCGCGCCAACATCAAGGAGGTGGAGGGGCTGCTACTGCGGGCCAACGAACCTTTGTGACCGCGCGGCTGTGGAAGTTATGACTAAGTATGATTATTTGCCGCAAAGACGGTCGCTCCTGCGCCTGTCATAAGGCAGGACGAACGAGCGCAGCGAGTAGGGCTACAGGTTCGCGCCCGCGACATTCGTGCGTCCTGCACAGCACAAAGGGCGCAAAGAAAAACATCGGATAATCAAAAGGGAACCTCTAAAAATTCATAAATGTAGGGTGGATTAAGCGCAGCGAATCCACCGAATAGCGCCAAACAATATGATTTTGTTGGGTTCGCCGCTTACGCGGCTTAACCCAACCTACATGAGAGGCAATTTTTAGAGGTTCCCAAAAGAAAAAATCTTTGTGTTCTCTGTTGCACAGGGACGTACGAATGCAGCGCGAGACAAGATGTCGGGAGCGACCGCCTTTACGGCGAATACTTCTTCTTCAGAAGTTCCCCGTGTGCTCTTAATCCGAGACGCGGTTGCGGCCCTGTTTCTTGGCGCGATAGAGGGCCGCGTCGGCCGCCTCGATCAGCGCCTCCAGCGTTTCGAACGGCCGCATCTGCGCCACGCCGAGCGAAACCGTGGCCGACGGCAGGATGCTCTGGTCGGACATGACTATCACGGCCTCGCTCACCGCCTGGCGGATGCGCTCGGCCGCGATGTGGGCGCCCTTGATATCGGTGTCGGGAAGCATGACGGCGAATTCCTCGCCGCCGTAACGCCCCACCATGTCGGTCGGGCGCACAATGTTGAGCATGGTCTGCGCCACCGCATACAGCGCGTGGTCGCCGGCGATGTGGCCGAACTCGTCATTGAATGTCTTGAAGTGATCCACATCCACCATGATGACGGACAGCGGCTTCTGGTTCATCGAGCTGCGCGTCACCTGGCGTTTCAACAGATTCATCAGCCAGCGGCGGTTGTAGAGGCCGGTGAGCTCGTCCGTGGCGGCGTGGCGTTTGTACAACTGCTGCAGCCGCTTGCTTTCGGAGACGGCGGAATTGTTGTTGCGCAGCCGCTGCGCCAGACTTACGAGCATGTTGCAGGCCACGACGTGGGAGGCATGGATCAGCGACCAGAAGATTTCCTGGTCAATGACCAGCAGCCGCGACGTGGTATCGGCGATGACGAACGCCGCGGTCGGCTTCTGATCAATCACGGACAGCTCGCCGACGCTTTCCCCGGCATCCACGATGCCGATCGGCTGGTTGTCCGGCGCGTCCAGGTGGATCCGCAGGCGGCCCTCGAGCACCGCGTACAGCGCGCGGTTTGTCTGTCCCGGGGCGAGCAATATCGCGCCGGCCTCCAGTTCGCGTATGGGGCAGGCGTGCAGCAGGCCCTCGACCGCCTCGCGGCTGGCGTTGGCGAACAGCCGCAGGCGCACGATGTCTTCGCCGCTGATGGTGTCCCTTCGCGTCGTTCCAGCGTTCACGCTCATGGCCTTCCGCCCGCCTGATTTTGCCGCTCCGCCGGGGAGCATCGTCTCATCCCCCTTGGCTTTGCCGGCGCCTGAATCCGTATTTTTTGGCATACGTCATTAATGGTAGCAAAAGCGGTGCCAGCCGCCGGGTCAGCCGGGCCCTTCTTATGTGTATGAAAAGGCGCGGTTTTATTCAGGAGGATTACTGTAAGAAGACCGTCCCGTTCCGCCCCGGGGTCGTTGGGCGCGCATGCCCGCGGCGCGCGGGTGACGGTCGGCGTCACGACAACGCCGCTGCCGGAGGCCGTGCGGGCGGGGATTATTTTTGCAGCTCGGCGATCAGCCGCTGGGCCTCGGGGACCAGAGGATGCTTCGGGTTGTCCTTGATGAAGCCGTTGAGCGCCACGAGGCCCTTATCCTTCTGGCCGCTCGCGCCGTGGGACAGGCCGGCGCCGAACTGGGCGTTGGGCTTCAGGGTGCTCTTGGGATAGGCCTTGAGAAAATCATCGAACGCCTTCGCCGACTGCGGCAGGTCGCCCGCGTCGGCCAGCTCTTGCGCCTTGTTGAAGGCGTCCACTTCCTGGGCGTAGGCCGGGTCGTTCGCACGGTCGCCCTTCCAGTAGGGTTTGAGTTGGCTGGCGGTGCTTTCCGCCCCGCGTACGCCCGCCACCTGGGTGGTGCGGCCGGCGTCCGTGGTGCTGAGCCTGGGCCCGTAGGAGCGCAGCTTCGCCCACATCTCTTCCATTAGCCGCTTGAACGGGCTCTCGCCCTCCACCTTCTGCACCACGGCGCCCGGCGCGCGCGCCTTGTCGGCCGTGCGTTCGGCGTCCGCGGCCAGGGCGGACAGGGGGAAGAGCATGAACAGCGCGATGAGTGAAATCGGTTTCATGGGATCACCTCAGCTTCCAAGCAGATTCTTCAGTGATTTGTACTGGTTTTCGAGGTCGCGGTTCAACGTGACCGCCTCGTTGAAACTTTCCACGGCCTCCTTGATTTTGCCCTGGCGGTAATAGGCCAGCGCCATGTTGAGCTTGATGCCGCCGTCGGTCGGGTCGAGCTGGCCGGCGTAGCGGTACGCCTCCAGGGCGCGGTCGTAGTCATTCAAATTATAGTAGATATTACCGCGGCTGTTGTGCGCCGCGCTGTTGGTGGGCTCGGCCTCCAGAATCTGGTCCAGCTCCTTGAGCGCCAGGTCGTGCAGGCCGTTCTTGGCGTACAGGATGGCGATCTGGATCCGTGCCTCCTGGTCGGCGGGGCTGTTCTGCGCCATGGCGCGGTAGGGGCGCACCAGGCGGTCGAGGCTCTTGGTCAGCAGGATCGAGCGCTCGCGCTCGATGCGCGCCCGCACCCGCTCGGTCGCGGGCGGCTCGAGTGTGAAATTCGCCGGGGCGAGCGTCACCGGCATGTGGCGCGCCCAGGCGTCCTTGACCGGAAGCAGCTTGAGCCGCCCGGTGGTCTCGGCCTCGCGGTATTTCTTCGCCCCCTCGGTCCAGGCCTCGGAAAACGAGGTCGCGATCATGGTCGCCTCAAGCGGGACCCACACCTCGCCGTTCCGCAGCACCAGCAGGTCGTTCTGCAGGCTGATGAGATCGCGGCTCTTCGCCGGCAGCCCGGTATTGAACATGAGGAACAAATGGCCCGGGATATCCACCAGCGCGGTCTCGAGGCCGAGATTCTCCAGGGCCGCGCTCAGCAGCACCGACAGATCGTCGCAGTCGCCGGTCTTGAGGCGCAGGGTCTCGCGCGGAAACTGCACGTAGTCCACCTGATCCGCGCCCAGACGCGAGTAGGGGGTGTTTGGGTCCACCAGGTAACGTATCCCGTGCGCCGACATGAGGTCGAACATGATCATGGCGGTCACTAGGTTGCGGTTGAGCGCCGTCTCCTCCTGCGGAAACTGGCCGACGCCCTGGCGCACGAAATCCTTGAGCGTCTCGTCCTTGGGCGTGATGAAGGAGCCCACCAGCAGCGGGCTGCTCCACAGGATCGCGTTCTTGCCGTAGATGGTCATGGGGCGGGTGATCTCGACCGTGTCCTGGCGGCCGTCCTGGAAGTAGGCGAGCTTCACCTCCACCTGCACGCCCGTGTCCTCGTCAATGCCGAGGATCTTGTTGTTGAAGACGGCGGTCAGCGGCACCTCCAGCGTCGTGCCCGCCTTGAGCGCCGGCAGATCCATGGTGCCGGGGAAGTCCATGTAGCCCTTGATGTGGAACGACAGCTTGAGGCCGCTGTATTCCGCGGGGCCGACGTTCTTGAGCTTGACCGAGCCGAGCGGCTCGGTGGCGTATTGTTTGTACGCGGCGGAGAACACGCGCTTGAGCTTGAGGTCCTGGAGCACGATGCGCGGGGCGGTCTGCTTGAACTCGAGCGATTTCTTCTTTTCCGCGTAGGCCGCGTTCAGCTGCATGGTGTTTTCCTGCGACGGATTCAGCTCCGCCGCCCGGGCGAGCGCCCTGATCGCCTGGTCGAACAGGCGCCGCTCCAGGTACATCGCCCCCAGCAGCTCGTGCGGGCGCGAATTCGTGGGGCCGAGCAGCGCGGCCTTCTCGAGGTGCGGCTGCGCCTGGTCATAGGCGTTGGTTTCGAGGTACACCGTCCCGAGCTTCAGCTGCGCCTCGGCGGAGGCGGGCCTGAGCTTGAGCAGCCGGGTGAGATGACCGATCGCCTCGCCGTGTTTTCCCTGGCGGTGCGCGATGTCGGCCAGCAGCAGGATCGGATCGGTCTGTTTGGGCGCGAGCTTGGCCGCCTCGCCCGCCTGGAGCGAGGCGTCCTTGAGCCGGTCGGACGCGGCGAGCGCGAGCGCGAACGCATACCGTGCCTCGTAATGGCCCGGCCGCAGGGCCACGGCGCGCTCGAAGAGCGGCGCGGCGTCGGCGTGCCGGCCGTCGTCCTGGAGCAGCCGCGCCAGACGGTGGTTGGCGTCGAACGAATCCGGATCGGCCTTGGTCGCCTGGCGCAGGGCGTCAATGGTGCCGGACGGATTTTTCAGCGCCGTCTGGGCGTCGGCCAGCGCGATCCAGATGGAGACGTTGGCGGGGTCCTTCGCGCCGGCGCGGGTCAGGGCGAGCGCCGCGTCCTGGTATTGTTTCTTGGCGAGCGCGATCACGCCGAGCAGATACTGTCCGGCCGCCTCCTGCTCCGGGCTGCCGGACATGGAGATGGCGATGGAGTGGGCCTTGTCATGGTTCTTGAGGGCGATGTGGCTCTGCGCCGCCCCGAGGCGCGCGCCGGCGTTCAGGTCGTCGAGCGCGAGCGCCTTCTCGAAGCGCTCGATCGCCTCCTTGTGCATGTTGAGCGCCTGGTAGGCGAGCCCGCTCTGTACCCAGCTGGCGGCGCTGGCCGGCGCCAGCCGCACGGCCTTGTCGAACTCCGCGAGCCCTCTCTGGACCGCCCCGAGCCTGACATAGGCCTGGCCGAGCAGGAAATGCGTCTCCTCGCCGGTCTTTCCCTGCTTCACGGCCTTTTCCAGGCAGTCCACCGCGCCGACGGCGTCGTTGAGCAGCAGATTCAGCCGGCCGCACAACACCAGCGACTGCGCGTCGCTGCGGCGCTCGGCGCGGGCCTTGTCCAGCAGCGCGCGCGCCGGCAGCAGCTGCCGGCCGCGCAGCAGCGCCTCGACCTGCAGGTTCACCGCCACGGCCTCGAAGCCGGTGATCTTGGCCAGGTCCTGGGCGAGCGCCAGGGTTTCGTCCACCCGCCCCTGCTCCAGGCGGCTGCGCCCGAGATATTCCAGCGCGTGGCCGTTGTTCGGGGTCTCCTGCTGGGCCTGGGCGAGGATCTCGGCGGCCTCGGCGTAGCGCTGCTCCTGGAACCGGCGGTAGCCGGCGAGGAAGCGGTCGAGGCGCTCGAGCGACGGCGCCCCTTCCACGTCGTTATTGCTGACGGCGCCCACGCGGTAGAACAGATAGTCCTTCCCCGGCGCGGGCGTGAGGGCGGCCGTGTTTTGTTTGGTCTCGAGCAACAGTTCGTAGGGGCCCTTGGCTTCGCGCGCGCCGTAGACCCGGTAGCGCTCGATGAAGCTGCCCGGCGCCTTGCCCCAGCGCAGGGCGGTCTGCTGCGGCCCGCCGTGCACGATCAGCCCGCCCACCTGCGCCGGCACTTGCAGGTAGTTATAGGTCTGCAGGCGCCGGCGCCCGCTGTCGTAGACGGCGAGCGCGGCCTTTTCCGACTCGAGCAGCGTGAGGGTCGCGGCCCTGGTCATGCCCACGCCGCGCTCGAGCTGCGCGCCGAAGGCGAACAGCAGGCGCGGGCCGCTGTAGATGCGCACGCTGTTGTCGTTGACGGCGGTGGCGGCGAGCACATACAGATTGTCGTCCTGGTCCAGGGCCAGGCCGTGGATCTGCCGGAAGCGGTGCGGCGCGGACTCGCCCTCGCCGAGCTCGTACAGCAGCTGGCGCTCGGGCGAGAACACGCGGATCCGGTTGGCGCCGTTGTCGGCGACGTAGAGGTTGTTCTGCGAGTCGAGCGCGAGCGCCGCCGGCTGTTTCAGCACCGCGCGTTCCTTGGTGTTGGCGATCTTGGCGAGATAGACGCCGTCGCGCGAGAAGATCTGGATCCGGGAGTTGCCGGTGTCGGCGACATAGATGCGGTCGCCGAGGCAGATCCCGCCGGGGGCGTCGAATTCGCCGTCGCGTACGCCGCTGCGGCCGATGACGAATTGCGGCTTGGCGTCGTGGCCGAGAAGCCGCACCCGGTCCCCGTCCACGATGGCGACGGTTTTTTCATCCACCGCGGCGAGGCGCGGCTCGTCATAGGGTCCGCCGAAGGCCTCGGCCTTGCCGTCCGCGCCGACGCGCAGGACCGTTTTTTTCCCGCGCTGCAGGCAGAGCATGGCGCCGCCGGGCAGGGGATAGGCGGTGTCGCACGCCGGCGCGTTCTCGCCGGCGGCGATGGCGGGACCGCGCGCGACCAGCGGCAGTTTCGGCCCGTCCGCCGCCGGCGCCGCGACCGGCGGCAATTGGTAGATCTCGATCTTGAGGTTGCCGCTGTCGCCGACCACCAGCCGGCGCTCGGCGGTGACGGTCATCGCCGTGATCTCGGCGAACTGGCCGCGGCCCGCGCCCTTGCTGCCGAACGCCAGGGCCGGCTTCGCGTTTTTCCAGTCGAGCTGCAGGATCTTGCCGTTGTTGCGGTCGGCGGCGTACAGCTGTCCATGGGCGTCAACGGCGATGGCGCTGAAGCGCGGGGTGCGCTCGGCGTAGCCCTTGAACTGCTCGGGCGTCAGGCGTTGGAGAAACTCCCCGACATGGCTGTATATCGAGATCCGCCCGCCCTCCTTGTCTTCGAGCACGTACACGCGTTCCTCGGCGTCCACCGCCACCTGGATCGGAGCGCTGAGGCGGCCGGATTCGGGGAGATGCTGGCCGAGGACGAACAGGAACAGACCGTCGCGCGCGAACACCGAAACCCGGTCGTTGCCGCGCTCGGCCGCGTACAGCCGCCCGCGCGCGGAGACGGCGAGGCCCGCGGGACCGTCGAGCCGGCCCTCGTTGCTCCCCGGCTCGCCGATCAGGTAACGCGCATGGCGCTCCCGGTCGAGGGCGGCGATCACGTCGTCGCCGCTGTTGGCGATGGCGAGCGTGCCGTCGTCCAGGCGCGCGATGCCCGCGAGCTTGCCGGAGCGGAACACCTGCTCCTTGCCCGCGAGGCGGTGCGCCTGCTGCGCGGACGGCGTGAATACGACGAGCGCGCCGGACGCGGTGTCGGTGACATAGAGCGTCCCGTCCGGGTCGAGGTGGACGCCGCCGATCTCCGCGAATAATTTTTTGCTCCGCTCGCCGGCGGTGTAGGTTTGCAAGAGCTGGATGTCGCCCTCGGCGGCGACGCCCGGCGCGGGCGCGAGCAGCAGGCGGAAACCGACGGCGGCCAGCGCCGCCAGCGCGCAGGCACGCGCCGCGCGCTTTCGACATCGGCCGGGATTGTCACTAAAATGCAGCAGAACAGGGGAGGCCATAAACCATCCTTTAATTTACTTAAGGATAAGCCATTTTCAATGCCAGGTCCCCGCGCAAAATCCGTCCCGCGAAAATTCCCCGTCTTCCTCGGCCTCGCGCTGACATTAACGGTTTTAATTATGTACCTGGCGGGCAACCCGCTGCTAGAGGCCATGGAGCTCAAGACCTACGACATGCGCCTGCGGGCCACGTCCCCGGAAAAACCGGCCGAGAACGTGGTGATCGCCGCAATTGACGAAAAGAGCCTGGCGGCCCTGGGCCGCTGGCCCTGGAGCCGCGCCACCATGGGCCGGCTCGTGGGCCGGCTGGACCGGCTCGGCGCGCGCGTCATCGCCTTCGACGTTTTCTTCTCCGAGGCCGAGAACAGCGGCCTGCTCGACCAGATCGCCCGGCTCGAGGCGGAAAAGGGATACACCGAGGCCAACAGCCCGTACACGCGCATCCGCGAGGCGCTGGTGGCGGACAGCCAGCTGGGCCGGGCGATCGCGCGCAGCGGCAGGGTCGTGCTCAGCATGGTGTTTCTAATGTCCGAGGACGAGACCCGCCACTTTTCGATGCTGGACGCGCGCCGCGCGCTCGCCGCCGTGGAGGACCAGGCGATCCACGCCATCAAGGACAGCGGCGGCGGGCGGCTCGATTTCCCCATGCGCGAGCCCAGGGGGCTGCTGGTGAACCTGCCCGAGCTGCGCGCGGCGGCGAAATACACCGGCCACATCAACAGCCTGCCGGACCGGGACGGCGTGCTGCGCTGGGTGCCGCTGGTGATGCGCTACCAGGACCGCTTTTTTCCCTCGGGCGACGTGCAGGCGGTGCGCGCCTATCTCGGCGCGACGAAGCTCACGCTGCATACGACCGCCTACGGCATATCCGCGCTCGCGATCGGCGACCGCATGATCGAGACCGACGAGTACGGTCAGGCGCTGATCCGCTATTACGGCCCGGAGAAGACCTTTCCGACGTTCTCCGTGGCCGACATCCTCGACGGCCGTGTCGGGCCCGGGCAAATCAAGGACAAGATCGTGCTGATCGGCGCCACCGCCAAGGGCATCGGCGACGTCCGCGTCACGCCGTACGGCACGGCCTTTCCCGGGGTGGAGATCCGCGCCACGATCGCGCAGAACCTGCTGCGCAACGACTTCATCCACCGCCCCGGATGGATGATGCTGCTCGACCTGGCGGTGCTGCTCGGGGTCGGGCTGGCGCTCAGCCTGCTGCTGCCGCGGCTCGCGCTGCCGTCGGGCGCGGCGTTGACCCTGGCGCTGTTCGCGCTCGGCGTCGGCGCGGCGCTCTATTTTTTCCACGCGCGCCTGATCTGGCTGAACGTGGTCCATCCGTCGGTGTTGATGCTGTTGCTGTTCATGTCCTCGACCATCGTCAAATATTTCACCACCGAAACCGAGAGGCGCCAGATCAAGTCCGCGTTCCAGTTCTACGTGCCGGTGAAGGTGGTGGACGAGATCATGCGCGACGTCGGCCGCCTGCGGCTCGGCGGCGAGAAGCGCGAGCTCACGGTGCTGTTCTCCGACATCCGCGGCTTCACCACGGTCTCCGAGACGCTGTCGCCGGAGGAGCTGGTCAAGTTCCTCAACGTCTATCTCACCGAGATGACCGAGCAGGTGTTCCGGAACGACGGCCTGCTGGACAAGTACGTCGGCGACGCGATCATGGCGGTGTACGGCGCGCCGATCCACCGGCCGGATCACGCGCTGCTCGCCTGCCGCACCGCGCTCGACATGATGCGCGCGCTGCGCGACCTGCAGGCCCACTGGCGGCGCGCGGGCAAGCCCGCGCTCGACATCGGCATCGGGATCAGCACCGGCCCCATGGTCGTCGGCAACATGGGGGCGCAGAACCGCTTCGACTACACCGTCGTCGGCGACGCGGTCAATCTCGGCTCGCGCATCGAGGACCTGAACAAGGTCTACGGCACCCACATCCTTTTGAGCGAGTTCACCTTCCGTCAGGTACAGGATGAATTCAGGAAT
>Ga0209342_10006460_pt1 | contig 11899 bp, 9 predicted proteins | sample RifCSP16_2_FD_184023 | JGI IMG/M metagenome (GOLD analysis project Ga0209342, IMG submission 184023) | Soil microbial communities from Rifle, Colorado - Rifle CSP2_sed 16_2 (SPAdes) (version 2) | ecosystem: Environmental > Terrestrial > Deep subsurface > Rock core/Sediment | place: Rifle... | reverse complement strand
CCGCCTGTCACGCCCTCGCGTCGGGGGCGGGCCCGTGCGTGCGTGCGCGCCCTGAGCCTTGCGGGAAATTCGGGCCAAGTCCGTACGCAGCGGGAGCGTCAACGCCGGCGTGCGGGATCGCCGAGGAAGTCCGCTTGCGCCCGCAAAAAGCTCTGGATCGTTGGTCCCGGTGCCTTGAAGCGCCTATGCCGCGCCGCTAGCGTTTTCCCTCGTCGCTCGAGAGGGAGAGCGCGTGCGGTTCAGGCCGCGCGGATCATGTCGATTGAGGTGGGGTGCAGCAATGACGACGCTTCAGGCTTCGGCTCAGAAACAGCTTCGCCAGCTCGTCGAGAGCATCGAGCGGCTCGAGGAGGAGAAGAAGGCGCTCGCGGGCGACATCAAAGAGAAGTATCTCGAAGCAAAGGGCCTCGGCTTCGATGTAACCACGCTGCGCCATATCGTGCGGCTGAGAAAGAAGAGCAAGACCGAGCGCGAAGAGGAGGAAGGCCTGCTCGAGGTCTATATGCACGCCCTCGGCATGCTGGATAGCGTGCCGGGCGGCGACGCACAGCGCAGGATGATCGCGGCCGAGTAAGGCGCGGTGCCGCGCTGGAGAGAAGGGTGCGCCTCGGTCCGATTCGGCGCTCGGCCGAGGCGCTAACGACGGGCTGAAGCCGAAACTTCGACCCCGCCGTGTGGTGTTGGCGGTTCAAGAGCGGCCCCGCTCGCCGGTTGGCGGTCACGCCCGCGTCGCCGGCTCAATTGAAAGCCAGAAATCGCGGCACGTTGACTTGGCGCCGGGACTTGGCGCCCGTCGAGCGCAGGACGGCTCTCGCTGAATTGGCGCGACAGTAGACGGGCGGCCAAATAAGCGCTAATCGTATTTTGTTTCAGTATCGATCAGGCTTACTGATGGCGCACGTAACGCTGAGGCAGTTGCGCTACTTCGACGCGCTGGCGCGCGAATTGCACTTCGGGCGCGCGGCCGACGCCTGCTCCGTCACCCAGCCCGCGCTCTCGATGCAGATCCATGAGCTCGAGCAGAGCCTCGACTTGATCCTGGTCGAACGCACCCGGTCCGGCGTGCAGCTCACCGACAAGGGGGCTGCGCTCGCCGAGCGCGCCTCGCGCATCCTGGGCGATGTCCGCGATCTCGTCGCCTATGCCCACCATGCCAACCGTGTGCTCTCGGGCGCGCTGCGGCTCGGCGTCATTCCCTCCGTCGCGCCCTACATGCTGCCGCCGCTGCTGCCGCTCCTGCGCGAAGCCTACCCCGACCTCGAGCTGCACGTGCGCGAGACCCAGACGGTGCCGCTGACCCAGGAGCTGCTCGAGGGCAAGCTCGACGTGCTGCTGCTCGCGCTCCCGGTGAAGCATCCCGACCTCGAGAACCTGCGCCTGTTCGAGGATCGTTTCCTGCTCGCGGTGCCGAAAAACAGGAAGCTCTCGGGCCGCGTCCGCGCGACCAAGGAGCTGATCGAGCACGAGCACCTGCTGCTGCTCGAGGAGGGGCACTGTCTGCGCGACCAGGCGCTCACCTACTGCAGCCTGCAGCAGGTCGACACGGTGAATACGTTCGGCGCGTCGAGCCTGTCGACGATCGTCGAGATGGTGGCGGCCGGCTACGGCATCACGCTGCTGCCGGAGATGTGCCTCGGCATCGAGGAGCGCGGACGCGATCTCACGCTGGTGCGGTTCGTCGAGCCCGAGCCGTTCCGCACGATCGGCCTCGTGTGGCGCTCGACCTCGCCGAGAAAGCGCGACTTCGAGGAGCTCGGCCGTCTGGTCGCGAAGGCCTGGATGGCTGGGCCGCTCGCGGCTGGGCGCGCGGGCCGGCGCCCGAAAAAGGCGCTCAGCGCGGCAGCGTCTTGACGGTTCGCTCGGCGAGCCCGTGCGGGGGGCCGCGCGCGGTCTGGAAAGGCAGGTAGGCGGGATTTTTCGGCCTCTGAGCTGGCGACAGCGATCGGCCTAGTAGAGTTCCAAACATGCGGCGTCGTCACGCGCGAAGGCGGCAATGGCCTCGGCGTGATTGCGCAGCATCGCCTCGATGACAGCCGTCGGCCGATTGCCGCGACGCAGCCAGATCACCTTCGGCGGCGGGCCGCCGCAGCGCCGCCAACTCGGCGAAATCGGCATCCAGCGTGACGAGCATGAAGCCGTTCGTTGCGGCAAAGTCCCAAATCGCGCCATCATCCGCCTTCTCGAGGCCGACAAGCCGCACTTGGGTGGAGACCGGAAAGAGTTCGGCCAACTGCCGGCAAAGCTTGAAGCTCAAGTTCTGGTCGAACAGGAGCCTCATTTGGTTGTGATAAGGCGCCGCTCGCGGTCGGCCGCGTAAGCGAGGCAGGCGCGGATGTCGTCCTCGGTCAGCTCCGGATAGTCAGCTAGGATTTCGGCGGGCGACATGCCGGCGGCGAGCCAGCCGAGCACGTCGGCAACCGCGATGCGCATGCCGCGCACGCACGGCCGCCCGCCCCGCTTGCCGGGCTCGATGGTGATGATGTGCCGATAGTCCATGCCGACGCCTCGCGATCGCCTGCAAACATAGCAGGACGCGGCTGCGCGGTCACCCGGCGAGCGCAGGGAATAATGGCTTGCTGTAGCTCTTGTTTCATTTGACCGGTGGAAGGGCACACGAGCGCACGATGAGATCGGAAAGGTGCTTTGCGTTCTCAAGCCGCGCGAGCGTGGTGTAGCGTGGCCCCTGCATAGCGCCGGACGGTGAAGCACCGTAGGGGATGGGCGCAATTTCCTTCGCCGGTGCCGCAAATACGGCCGTCGCAAGCGGAAAGTGTCAGCGTGGCAGCGTCTTGACGGTTCGCTCGGTGAGCCCGTGCGCGGTTGGCCGCGGCGGCTCGATGGCCTCGAGCTCGGATAGGCTCACGGCTTCGCCGCGGAACTCTTGAGCCCAGAGAAGCTCGGCGACCTGCCGGCCGGGTCTGAGCCGCATCGGCAGGATGGCGCCCGCGTCATCGATCATCTCGAGGGTCTTGGCTACGTCGGGATGGACGAGCTGGGCCAGCGCCGGGTCGTCGGGCGACGCAGTTTGGGTCATGAGTGGCGCCAGCGGGAACGGCCGGTAGGACAGCTCCTCGGGGTGGTCGTCATCGTATTCGGGCGCCTGCGCCCAGCCGGTGGCCCACGAGAAACGCCGCGCACCCTCCTCGGCAACGGCCGATCCCCCAATTTCGGACTGGGCCGCGGAGATCTTGCGGCTGCGCCTCTCGTCGCCTCGGCCGGCGGCGTCTCGGCTCGGCGCCGGCGAAGCGCGGAGCTCGAGGCTCGCGAGAACGGGGCGGGGCACGGCTGGTTTGGGTTTCGGCGGTGGCAAGCTGCTCTCGAGGGCCGGCGCCGCGACGGGGTGCGGTGGAGGCCGAGAGGGCTCGGTGCTGGCGAGCGTGACCAGCCGGTCGAGCTTCAGCCGGTCGGCCTTCGAGGGGCGGGGCGTGAACTGTGCCGGCCGCTCGAGGAGCCGCGGCTCTGCGACAAGGCGCGGCCCCGCAGCAAGCTTCGGTATCGCCTCTCGCTGCACGTCCTCCGGCGCCGGCAGCGGCGCCCCGACGCCCATCCTCAGCTCGCCGTCGGGCGCCTTCGCCAGCCGCACCGCCGGCTTCGGCGCGGGCGCGGCAACGGGCAGTCCCCCGTTTGCGTCGGCAATGAGCGTTGCCGCCTTCGGCTGCCTGCGCAAATCGAGGAACGCGGCGATCTCGGTCGCGAGCTCCCGCTTTTGCGCGCGCGCGGCGCGCACGTCGTCCAATGTGATCCGGCCGCCCTCGGCCGGCATGTGCTGCGTCCTCCCGCTGGGGAAGAGGAGGGCAAGCTCGTGGCGCGGCAGGCGCGGCCACGCCCTCACGCGCGCGGAATCGACGTGCACGAACGGTATCCCGGACGTCGGATAGTAGCCCACGCCGCCGCGCTCATGGATCAGCGCCGAATAGCGCAGTTGCTTGAGGGGCACGTCGGGGAACGAGACATCGATGGCGGTGCCGGAGATGTGGTGGCTTTGCTTGGCCTGTCCGCCGACGGTCTTGCGCAGCATCTCGTTGGTGCCTCTCGAGCGATAGCCGCAGATGATGCTGATCGGCTCCTTGGAGCCGAGCTCGGTGTGCATCTCCCACAAGAGATCGATCGTGGCCGGATCCATCTTCGTCTTCTCGTTGCGGCGCCAGTCGCGCATGATCCAGTCGATCTTCTCCATCGCCTCGGGCAGGTACGTGCCGTCCTGTTTGTACAGGATCGTCAAGGTCTCCCGGGTGTGGATGTGGTAGAGGGAGATGACGCGCGCCTCGCCGGAGGCGGCGTCGATGCCGGTCGCGGTAAGGCCGATGGCCCCCGAAACAGCCGCGAGCCTGGCGATGAGACGCCGGGTGATCAGACCCACAGAACTTCCCCCGTCTGTCGCGGCCCGAGCCGTCCTTGCTTCTGGCCCGCGATGGGCCGGAATGGACGCTTATCGGCCGGGCGTTCCGGACATGAAACTAATAGGGCTAATCGCCAACAGTTAACGGCTGGTAACCTTCGAATGCGGACATTCGAGGGCTTGGCCGAGGCGGAAACGCGGCAGCGCGCCCGGGCCGGCGCGGCGCGGGCGGGCCCGGCTCCGCTGCCTCCATGCCGGCAGCGCGATTAGAAGCCGCCGAAGAAGTTGCTCATGAAGGTTTCGAGGCTGTTGTTCTTGGAGGCCGCATAGCGCGACGCTCCATAGGTCACCGGGGCCAAATGGTCGGGGCCGCGCACGATTTCCCTGAACCTGCCCGCAAGCGCGAGCTTGATGCGCTGCTCGTGGCCGTAAACGTCCTTCCAGCTCTGTTCCGTCCCGTCGTCGCCGACCCAGGCGGTGAAGTAGGTCACGTGCACGGGGATCTTGCGGTCGAGCGTGATCGGGTTTTCCTCCGCTGGCGCATCGACCATGGCCGCGACTCTCGCGCCGTCCCAGCCCTTGTCCTCGGCGAGCACGATTTCGGCAAGCTTCTGAGCGTCCCGCACGCGCATGCAGCCATGGCTGAAGGGACGGCTCGACTCGTTGAACAGGCCCTTCGTCGGCGTGTCGTGCATGTAAACGGCGTGCTTGTTCGGGAATGAGAATTTCAACACGCCGAGGACGTTGCCGCCCCCGGGCGGCTGGTGGACGTCGAAGTATCGGATGTCCGCCTGGCTCCAATCGACGCTATAGGGATCAACTGGGCGCCCGTTGCGGGACAGCCGCAAATTCTGGCGTGTGAAGGTGGCGCCGCCGCGGGCCAGGCTCGGATAGAGCTCACGCACCTTGATGCTGTCGGGCACGATCCAGCGGGGATGGAATGTTACGAGCTCCAGCTCGTCGGAGAACACGGGCGTCTGCTTGTCGGGAAGACCCGTGATGACGCGTTCGGTGTGGATCACCTGCCCATTCTTGACGACGCGTATCAAGAACTCCGGAATGTTGACCCAGACGTAGGTTGCGCCGAGCTCATCGGGCATCCAGCGCCACTGTTCCATGTTGGCGAGGAGCTTCGCGGGGCTCGGCACCTCCACGTCATTGAGGGCGGCGCGTGTCGCGGCGGAGACGATGCCGTCCTCCTTGAGCCCGCTCCGGGCCTGATACTCCCTGACGGCGGTCGCGAGGGCTTCGTCGTATTGCGTCTCGTCCCCGTACGCCGCGGCGCTGTCGGGCAGAGCGACGCCGAGCCGTTTGCGCAGCAGCGCTACTTGCGGGTGCTTCTCTCCGGGCACGAGCTTCGGCCCCTTCGGGATCCTGACGATCTCGGCTGCCGCCGCGGCCGACTTCAAGAGCTCGAGATATTTCTGCCTGAGCCTCTCGAATTGGGGATGCTTGGGATGGAGGGCGCGCAGATAGGCAGCCGGGTCATCCGTTGCCGAGATCTCATCCAGCACGGCCTTGGGATCGCGCAGTTGCGGCAGGCGATCGAGATAGGAGCTCAATTGTCTTGCCGGCTCGGTGATGCGCCCGCCGCGCGCGTAGCGCGCATACTTCAAGACTGCGAGCGAGAGCCTCATCTCGGCTTCGGCGAGCTCTTCGCGCGCCAGTTCCATCGCCCCGTCGCTCGCCGCCGCCATGGCCGGCAGCTCGAAGTCGCTCGCCTTCAAGCCCCAGTCATCGGCCTTCTTGAGCTCGGCCGCGACCGCGGCGCCCCTGATGTTCACCCCGGTCTTGGTCACCCAGAGAGGCTCGTCCCTGCGGCTCTCGTAAAAGGCCGCGAGCGCCTGCCGATCGGCGACCTCCGCGTCATCGCTGTTCTTGGCCGAGGCGCCGCCGAGCCGCTTGCGGACCTCGGCGCCGAGGGGCTCGTCTTGAAGTAGGCTCGACGGCGGGGCGGACAGCCCCGCCTGTACGACGGCGCCATCCTCGGCGGGGCCCAACGCCGCCAGCGGAAAGCTGCCGGCTGTGACGAGTGTCATGCTCAACACAACCGCGGGCCAGAACCGCATCGGGAGCCTCCCCAAATCGATGGCTGGCGGACGCTAACCGAGGCGGCGTGCGTTGAGAAGCCTCGCTCGCCGAGTCTCGACTTGCCGCTCACAGGAAGGACGGGGACTGTTGTCAATTTGCCAACCGATGAGTTGTTCTTGGACGGCGGCCGCGCCGGATGCGCCGGCATCGCTCCTTAATTGGTGCGGGCGCAAAGAAGTATTTAAGAAAGTGTCATATTTGGAACCCGTGTACATATGGAAGTAACCAGGAACAATTAGTTGCAAGTTTAAATATTGATATTCAAATGAGCTAGTATTACACATTCGGGCATCCACCCTAGTTCTCGCGGACTAGGGCTTTTTCTTGCAAAAGGACGGATCAGCATGTTGATGCATCGTGCGGCTTGGGTCGGGCTGGCAGCGGCGGCCCTGCTGTCGGCAAACGCGGCGGCGGCCGATTCGTTCTCGACCAGCGCCACAAGCCCGAGCCCGTGGCCGCAGAGCGGAACCGTAACCGGCAACTTCGCGTCCGCGGACGCCGAGACCAGCTACTACTTCGCGGTCGACCTCAAGGCCGGAGACCTGGCAACTCAGATTTCGTTCCTGGGCCGGCCCGATGCCGACAAGATGCTCGAGCTTGGCCTGCTCAACGGCACGGGCAGGCAGATCGCCTCCCACTACATCCTGAACGGCCTCGACGCCAATCAGGAGCAAGCGCGGGTGCTCCCCGTCGATAGCGGTGGACGCTACCTCATCCGAGTGACGATGAAAGGCCCCGAAACGACCTCGTTCAAGGTCGCGCTCGCCGGCGCGTCGTTCCCGCGGAGAGAACCTGCGGCCGCGGACGCCGCCTCGTTCCTGGCGCCGGCCGCCCTTCCCGCCGACGGCGTCATCACGGGCTCGTTTCCCGGCGGCGACAGGCAGTACACCTACTATTACTACGCGACGACCCTCAAGGCCGGCGACCTGCTCAGCCAGATTTCGTTCTCGGGCCGCGCGGACGCCGACAAGTACCTGGAGCTCGCCCTCTTGAGCCCGAACGGGCGCGAGGTGAAGTCCCACTACATCATGAGCTCCATCGAGGCCAACCAGGAGGCAACGCGCAGCTTCCCGGTCGACAAATCGGGCCCTTACGTTCTTCGTGTCGCCGTGAAGGGCGCCGAGGGCACCGCCTTCAGAGTCGAGCTCGGCGGCAAATCGCTCGCGATGGCTGATTGAGGTGGCGGCGATGAACCAGATCATTCGCACGGCGCTTTTTGCTCTGGCGGTGACGGGGGTCTCCCCCGTCCTCGCCGACGCTCTCTCGACCTCGGTCATGAGGCCGACGAAGCTCGACAGCGCACAGGGCACCGTCACCGGCGAGCTGCCCGGCGGCACCGGCTCGAGGAGCTTCTACGTCGCGGCCGAGCTCGCGCAAGGAGACTTGTTGTCGGAGCTCATCGTCGATGGCCGCGCCGACACGAAGAAGGTGCTCACTCTCGAGCTTCTCGGCGCCGATGCCCGCCCCAAGAGCTCGCACTACGTGATGACCGGCCTCGAAGCGCGCGCCTCCGCGACCAGGAGTTTTCCGATCGATTCGGCGGGCAGCCACGTTCTGAGGATCATCGTCGAAGGGCCGGAGACCGGCACCTACTGCGTGCACCTCGGCGGCTCCGCGCTGCCCTCCGCCGAGCCCGCCGAGTGTTTCGGCGCCAAGGCGGCGAACGCGACGCCCCCGCCGCCTCAACCTCCGGTCCAGGTGAAAGCGCCGGAGCTGCCGAAAACCATCGAGGTCATCGAGAGCACGTGCGAGCAGCGCCTGCGGATCGGCTCCGAGGTCCTGTTCGACTTCGACCGCTACGTCGTCCGTCCGGAGGCGCGCGAGACGCTCGACGCGATCGCCAACGTGGTCTCGGACAAGGCCAAGCCGGTCACCATCGAGGGCCACACGGACTCGAAGGGCACGGACTCCTACAACCAGGCGCTCAGCGAGCGCCGGGCCCAGGCCGTCGAAGCCGAGATCAGGCAGCGCATTGCGCCACGCATCGAAACGATCGTGCACGGCCTGGGAGAGAGCAAGGCCGTGGCGCCGAACGAGCTGCCGGACGGATCGGATAATCCCGATGGCCGGCAGAGAAATCGCCGGGTCGAGGTGGTGATCAACACCTGCATCTGACGCCACGGGCGTGAGGCTTGGCCGCGGGAGAGGGGATCAAACCATACTTCCGCGGCCGTGCCTGTTAAGGGCAATGCCTGCCTGATCACATGGAAAGGGCCCGGCCTTTCGGCCGGGCCCCCCGGTCTGCAGGGCGTTCAGACGACCTCGTGAAAGGTCGGGCTAGTTGACGCGTGGCTCCAGACCGTACTCCTGCATTTTCCTGTACAGCGTCGAGCGGCCGATCTTCAGCCGCTTGGCGACTTCCGTCATGTGGCCGCGATAGCGCCCGAGCGCGAGCCGGATCATGTCGGCCTCGATCTCCTCCAGGGGCCGGATCTCGCCTGCCTCGGTGATCGCGGGAATGCCGAGCGAGCCTTGTCCGCCGGGGGAGCGCAACTCGACCGTCCGCGGGATCGTGCCCTCGGCGCCCAAGAGCGCGGGGCCGGTATAGGCGGTGTGGCGCTGGAAGGCCGTGGGCGCGGGCGGGACCTCGGCCTCGAAGCCTTCCACGTGGGCGGCGATCTGCGGAAATTCCGACACGGTGAGCTCGGGGCCGTCGGCGAGAACGACGGCGCGGAACACCGCATTCTCGAGCTGGCGGACGTTGCCGGGCCAGGGATAGGTCTCGAGAAGGCGCAGCGCGTCCTCGTCGAAACCGCTGAGGCGCTTGCCTTCCTCGGCCGCGAAGCGGGCGAGGAAGTGGTTTGCGAGCTCGGCCACATCTTCGATCCGCTCGCGCAGCGGCGGCACCCAGACCGGGAACACGTTGAGGCGGTAGTAGAGGTCCTCGCGGAACTTGCCCTCTTTGACGAGCTGGATCATGTCGCGGTTGGTCGCCGAGATGAGGCGAAAGTCGATCTTGACCGGCTTTTTCGATCCGACCGGGTCGATCTCGCCGTCCTGCAGCGCGCGCAGGAGCTTCACCTGAGCATCGAGCGGCAGTTCGCCGACCTCGTCGAGGAACAGCGTCCCGCCGTCGGCTTCCTGGAACTTGCCTGCGCGCCGCTCGCTCGCCCCGGTGAACGAGCCTTTCTCGTGGCCGAACAGGACGCTTTCGACGAGATTTTCGGGGATGGCGCCGCAATTGACGGTGATGAAGGCCCTGCCCGCCCGCTCACTCTCGCCCTGGATGGCGCGCGCGATGAGCTCCTTGCCGACGCCGCTCTCGCCTTCGATCAGAACCGGAATGTGCGAGACGGCGGCGCGCTTGCCGAGCGCGATCACACGCTGCATTCCTTCGCCGCGAACGATGAGATCATCGAAGGTGAGCGTGCCGTCGACCTTCTTTTTTATGCGTTTGATCTCGCCTGCGAGCGCCTCGATCTTCAAGGCGCTCTTGATCGAGACCTCGAGACGCTCGGGGGAGGCCGGCTTGACGACGAAGTCGACGGCACCAAAGCGCATGGCATTGATCGCGGCATCGATCGAGCCGTGCGCGGTCTGCACGATGATCGGCGGCATGCCGGGCTGGTTATTCAGGCGCTCGAGCACGCTCATTCCGTCGAGCCCCGGCATGACGAGATCGAGGAGGACCAGCGCAATCGCGGAGCGCTCTGGCCCCTCGAGCATCTGCACGGCCTGCTCGCCGGAGTTCGTGGACCTCGTTTCGAAGCCGAGCCGCTTGATCGTCTCGTCCAGAATGCGGCGCTGAGCAGGGTCGTCGTCGACAATGAGAACGCGCTTTGCCATGTGAACTCGAAACTCAACTTCACGTACGGTTGGGCCGGGTCAGGGCACTCGGGGCATACCGGGCCTGGACAGCCCGTGACCGGCAGCTTACTTGGTGTTCGAGATTGCCCGACAACGGTAAACAAGGTGTTTCGCAATAGCCCAGCATGAACCTTTTTTGGCGCGGCGCCTCTCGGCGGTCGCCCCACGGGGCCTCTCTTGCACGCGGCGCGCTCGGCGCGCACATTGCTGGCGTTTTTCCCACAAGACTCTGGAGTAGCCGATGACGCCCGCTTCGCGCGCCCCGCTCGCCTCCGGCCCCGCCAACTCTGTGAGCGCGACAGCGGAAGCACGTGGAGAGGCGGCGGCCGAGCTCGGGACCTTGCCGGAGTGGGACCTCTCCGATCTCTACCGGGGCCCCGATGCCCCCGAGGTGGGACGCGATCTCGGGGCCGCGGCACAGGAGGCTCGGCGCATCAAGGCCAGCTACCAGGGCAAGCTCGCGGCCCTGGCCGGGGACGGCGGTGAGCTCGCCCTTGCCATCGAGGCCTACGAGCGGCTCTCCGACCTCATGGGCAAGCTCGGTGCCTACGCCGGCCTTCTCTACTCCGCCAACCAGTCCGATCCCGTGCGCGCCAAGTTCTTCGGAGACATTTCGGACAAGCTGACGGCCATCTCGACCGACCTCATCTTTTTCGAGCTCGAGCTCAACCAGATCGCCGATGATCGGCTGGCGGAAGCGCTGAAGCACCCCGCGCTCAAGCGGCTCAAGCCGTGGCTCGACGATCTGAGAAAAGAAAAGCCCTATCAGCTCGAGGAGAAGCTCGAGCAGCTGTTCCACGAGAAGGGGCAGACGTCGCGTGGAGCCTTCAGCCGGCTGTTCAACGAAACGATGTCGGCCTTGAAGTTTCGGGTCGAGGGCGAGCCGGCGCCGCTCGCGCTCGAGCCCACGCTCAACCTCTTGTCGCACGCCCAAGAGCCGCGGCGCAAGGCGGCCGCGGACGCGCTGGCCAAGGTGTTCAAGGACAACATCCGTCTCTTCACCCTCATCACCAACACGCTCGCCAAGGACAAGGAAATCTCCGACCGCTGGCGCGGGTTCGAGGACGTGGCCGCGAGCCGCCATCTCGCAAACCGCGTCGAGGCGCCGGTGGTCGAAGCGCTGGTCGAGAGCGTGCGCGCCGCCTGCCCGCGGCTCTCGCATCGCTATTACGCGATGAAAGCACGCTGGCTCGGCATGGAGCGCCTCTCGCACTGGGACCGCAACGCGCCGCTTCCCGAGAAGCCCGAGCGGGTGTTCACATGGCCCGAGGCGGAAGCGATCGTGCTCAAGGCCTATGGCGCGTTCGCGCCGCAGATGGCCGAGATCGCGGGCCAGTTCTTCGCCAAGCGCTGGATCGACGCCCCGGTCCGCGACGGCAAGGCGCAGGGCGCCTTCTCCGCGGCGACGGTCCCCTCGGTTCATCCCTACGTGCTGATGAACTACCTCGGCAAGCCGCGCGACGTGATGACGCTCGCCCACGAGCTCGGCCACGGCGTGCACCAGATGCTGGCCCGCCCTCAGGGCCCGCTGCTCGCGCCCACGCCGCTGACGCTCGCCGAGACGGCCTCCGTGTTCGGCGAGATGCTGACCTTCAAGGCGCTGCTCGCCGAGACCAAGGAGCCGCGCGAGAAGAAGGCGATGATCGCTGGCAAGGTCGAGGA
>Ga0209342_10006459_pt1 | contig 11899 bp, 12 predicted proteins | sample RifCSP16_2_FD_184023 | JGI IMG/M metagenome (GOLD analysis project Ga0209342, IMG submission 184023) | Soil microbial communities from Rifle, Colorado - Rifle CSP2_sed 16_2 (SPAdes) (version 2) | ecosystem: Environmental > Terrestrial > Deep subsurface > Rock core/Sediment | place: Rifle... | reverse complement strand
AACGAAGACGTAATGCGAGTGGCTCGCAAATACATTGACCTTGATAAATACACACTTGTCATAGTTAGGCCTGAGAATAGCAAATAATCGCCTCTTATTGTGAATGAACTTTACAATTTCATTTACTTGGGATCTGTTCGAATAAGAAACACATTCTAGTTCTACCCTCCTTTGCTGTAAATATTTCACAGATTGAACATAAACTTGAAAAAAAGAAAATCATTATGCGAAAAGATTGGAAAGACAAGGCGAGCTTGTGAAATTGATAGCAAATCCTAAGAAACTTCAAGAATTTAATAAGAAACTGTTAAAGAAAGAAAAAGTAGATATTATGCAAAACTTTAGAATTGTTGAGGCTATGTATAGAGAAGCAATTGCGCTTCGTGCAATTCCGTTGAAAGATCCTCTCGATGGAATACATATTGATATAAAGATTGCGAGGGTGGTGAATAGTGTTTGAAATACTGCTTAATTTCGCCAGATGGTTAAAAGGATGGGGTCGCTTACTAACCGCCGCGTGATGATAACATAACGAATGGGCTTACGTTCGTCTTTCGTTACTTTCTGCTAAGCTTTCTATCAACTGAGTCTATCACCATTGGATTATCTCTGATTTTTTATTTTACATCTTCTTTTTTTCTTATCCGTTTACGTCCACGAGTGAATTAAAACCGCATTATCATCAATATAGTCCTGAATGGGAATAGGGGAAATGCAAATGCTGTTTTCCAATAAAACCCCATTTTCCTAACTGATGATCAAGTGTCTATAAGAAGTTATCGAGTTCTAGAATCAAACTAGCATTTAGCCTATCGCATATTGCTGTAGAGTTTATACTTGTGACGAAACTACTAATTGTTATAAGTCTTGCTTAACGGTTATAAATTTTTTAAACTAGATACTGGTAATATCGAATGTTACTTATCCAACTTTTGTCAATTACGAGTTGCACTAAGAACACAAAACTTGTTAATTAAAATCTTACTTGGTAGATGATTCGTGCATGAGGCATGTATTATATGTATGTGTCGTTATTTTGAAATTCGGAGTCAAGCATATTGATTTATGTGTAGAGTAGTTCAAATATGAAATTCTGGGTTGGAGTAACTGATACAGAGTGGTTTAATTTCTTGTCAAATATTGCACCTGACGAGGTGAACTTTTGGCAACCAAGTGGAAATGTTACATTTCAAGCTTTAAAACCAGGGGAACTATTCCTTTTCAAGCTACATAGTCCATTTAACTTTATTACCGGAGGTGGTTTCTTTGTAAGTTTTTCAAGACTACCAATTTCAGTTGCTTGGCAAACTTTTGGAGAAAAGAATGGCGCAGCCAGCTATGAACTTTTACGATCAAGAATTATGAAATACCGGGTGCAGCATAAAACTTATGAACCTGATCCTATGATTGGTTGTATCATTTTGACTAGTCCTTTCTTTTTTACTAAAGATGAATGGATACCAGTGCCCAAAGACTGGAACCCTAGTCTTGTACGTGGGAAAACTTATGATTATCATGAACCTATAGGAGCGGCATTATGGTTAGCGGTTCAAGAGCGCATACAAAACAAATCAATTTCGAAAAAAGTTAATGAAAAAGGTTCGATATTTGCCGAAGAAAGCTCATCATATGGTACTGAATATCTAATACGTGCTAGATTAGGTCAAGGTGCTTTTCGCGTCTTAGTGACGGAAGCCTACCAAAGAAGATGTGGGATTACGGGTGAACGTACTCTGCCCGTATTAGAAGCGGCTCATATTAAACCATATGTAGACTCAGGTCCAAATAAGGTAAATAATGGTCTTTTGCTTAGATCGGATATACATAAATTATTCGATCTGGGGTATTTAACCATAACTAATGACTTTAATGTAGAAATTAGTAAACGTATTAAGGAAGAATACGAAAATGGGCGTGATTATTATTTATTGCATGGCAATAAACTAAAAGCGATGCCTTCTAATGTAAAAGACTGTCCTTCACGTGAGTATATCGAATGGCATAATCAAAATATTTATGTACCTTAAATCCTATCGAAAGGAATAATTTTATTGATATCAATTAAAGCATAAATCAATTGTAAGGATAAGGTAAATATTGAGAGCAATTAATTGAAAATCCTCAGTTTAGATGAGGTGGAATAATATGGGAAACAGGGTACAAATTGATATACCTTATTTTAAGTTAGAAGAATTTTGCCAAAAATGGAAGATAATAGAATTTTCCCTCTTTGGCTCCGCGCTCCGAGAAGATTTTCATCCTGAAAGCGACATTGATGTCCTGGTCACATTCGCTCCTGAGAGAAAGATTAGTTTTTCTGATCTTATTCAAATGGAGGATGAACTGAAAGAAATATTTGGGCGTGAAGTAGACCTGGTTGAAAAGAAATCTGTTGAGCAAAGCGAAAATTATATTCGCAGAAAACATATCCTCGATCATTTAGAGGTCATATATGTGGCGAGATGATGCATATCTTCTTGATATTCTTATTGCAGCCAGACGTGCAAGAGAATTCACATCAGATTTAACATGGGAAGATTTTCAAAAGAGTTCGTTACATCAAAACGCAGTCATGAGAATGTTGGAGATAATTGGCGAGGCAGCTCGCAAAATTTCTCAAGAAACCAAGAATGCTCATCCTGATATACCATGGAAGGACATAACCGGTATGAGAAACCGCTTGATTCACGAATATTTCCGAATAGATATTGAAAAGGTTTGGGATACAGTTCGTAATGATATTCCGGTCCTGATTACCATAATTGAACCTCTTGTTCCACCCGAAGAAGAGACATGAAGCAGATTGACCGGCTTATCATAAATTCTCCCTATGAAGAACCAAAACATTACTGGGGCTATAATCATGAGACCCGGTCTTTCAGTTTGAAAGAGAGTAGGCGTTCTGGAGGGTGCGTTGTCGATTTCGAACATTCAAAAGCTTTTGATGATCAGAGATATTTATATAGATCCGTTGGAAGCGTCAGAGGCATTTGAACTTGATCGCAACCCTAACTTTGATGCATAGGTGAAGAACGACCATCTTGGATTTGAAGTGCTCTTCATATTTGTATTAATGGTCAGAAAATTCCAGCCGGATTTTATACTTAGGCTTAAAACAGGACATTTTCTTGTCCTAGAAACGAAGGGACAAGAAACCCAACAGGACGAAACAGAGCGTGAATTTCTGGATGAATGGGTAAAGGCGGTAAACGAACATGGTGGTTTTGTTAAGTGGCAATGATCAGTCTCAAAAAGTCCGGCAGACGTGGCAGCAATTATTGAAAGGACTGTTTCAAGATAAACACACAAGAAGTAATCAGCACTTGAAGCTTTAGATAAATAGAAGCATTTCTAAGAACTATTATAATCAGTAACAACTTAATAAAATATTTCTTGAGGCTAGATAAAGAAAGGAAACAGAGAAGATGGGAAAAGTTGATTTTAAAAATAACGTATTTATAATAAATTCTTCTAAGGTAAAGATAAAAGGGCATAATAGGTTCAATTAAGTTTACTTAAGGATTTAATAATACAATTTATTGAAATAATTATAGTGGGCTGCTAGCTCAGCTTGGTAGAGCAAGTGACTCTTAATCACTGGGTCGTGGGTTCGAATCCCTCGCAGCCCATTCTAAGCGAGAGTGGCGGAACTGGCAGACGCGCTGGACTTAGGATCCAGTGGGCACAACCCGTGGGGGTTCAACTCCCCCCTCTCGCACGTATATTTTCAATATTAGCCACAGAGAACACAGAGTTCACAGAGTTTTTGTTTAAAAGATTTTTTTCTCCGTGTTCTCTGTGAACTCCGTGGCTAAAATAATAAAAATAAAAGGAGTTCAGTTCTATGAAAGTTAACGTTGAATCGTTAAGCAATACGGAGATGAAGGTTGAGGTGTTTATTCCTAAAGAGGAAGTAACAGGAAAGATAGAAGAGGTATTTAAGGAACTTGAGAGGGATGCAAAAATCAAGGGATTTCGTCCGGGTAAGGCTCCGAGAAGGGTTATAGAAGCCGCATACGGAAGCTATATATTTGAGGAGGTATCATCAAGGCTTGTGTCTCAGTCCTTTGAAAAGGCGCTCGAGGAGGTTTCTATAATCCCTATTTCTAGACCGAGAATAACAAAAGACAAGATTGAGCGTGATAAAGAATTTCACTATACAGCAGTATTTGAAGTAATCCCTGAATTTGAGGTGAAGGATTACACAGGGATTGAACTAAAAAAGGAGAAACGCGAGGTGAAAGAAGAAGATTTGGCGCTGGTTCTAAATCAACTAAGGGAACGAGGTGCTCAAGCTAAACCTATCGGAGAGGACAGGGAGGTCAGAACAGGAGATTACTTGATTATTGATTATGTTGGGGTTGTTGATGGAAAACCTATTAAAGACCTGAAGGCAAAGGATGCTCAAGTTATAGTGGGTGATAAAAGATTAATGGCTGAGTTTGAAGATAATCTCATAGGGATAAAAAAGGGTGAAGAAAAGGAATTTGAAATTACATACCCAGAGGATTTCCAAATGAAGGATGTTGCTGGGAAGAAAGTAAAATTTACAGTAACGGTGAAGGAGATTCTTGAGAGAATACTTCCTGAACTCGATGATGAGTTCTCAAAGGATTTAGGTGAGGAGAATCTAGAAGGATTAAGGAAGAGGATTCGAGGGGATTTAGAAAAAAGGTTTAATAAGGAATCGGATGATATGCTTAAGGGAGGGCTTATTAAGGTTCTTCTTGAAAGAAACCCTCTTGATGTTCCACCAATCTTGATTGAGAATGAAACACTACGTCTTAAGCGTGAGTTCGCAATTAACCTTGAAAGACACGGTCTTAAGCCTCCAGTGTTAAATGATGAAGCAGAAGGAAATTTTAGAAATAGAGCTGAGCAGAATGTAAAGGCTTCGATAATCTTAGGTGCAATCGCTAGGAAAGAAGGAGTTCAGGTAGACGAGGATGAGGTAGACAATAAACTCATAGAGATCTCAAAATCTGCAGCGGTTTCATTTCAAAAGGTGAGAGAGATGTATGAAAAGAACAATATGGTTGATAGCTTAAAAGCGAGTCTAGTTGAAGATAAGGTTCTTAACTTTTTAATTGAAAAATCCGATGCGAAAGCGGAAACTCAAATTGACAAAGAGGGCTAAAATCAGTATACTAAAAATTTGAAATGTCCTTTTATGTGCCTATTGTAATAGAGCAGACCAACAGGGGAGAAAGGGCTTATGATATATTCTCCCGTCTTTTAAAAGACAGGATAGTCTTTGTAGGATCACCAATTACAGATGGGGTTGCGGATACGGTAATCGCTCAGTTGCTTTTTCTTGAATCTGAAAGTCCGGAAAAGGATATCTATATTTATGTAAATTCCCCAGGTGGCCACGTCACTGCTGGGCTTGCTATTTATGATACTATGCAATACATAAAACCGGAAGTAGCAACAATCTGTATTGGTCAGGCTGCCAGTATGGCGGCTGTGCTTCTTGCCGCTGGTGTTAAGGGAAAAAGGTATGCACTTCCTCATGCCCGTATACTTCTTCATCAGGTCTTAGGTGGTGTTGAGGGACAGGCTACAGACATTGAGATTCATGCGAAAGAGATCCTTAGGGTTAGAGAGGACATAAATCGAATACTTGCTAAGCATATAGGACAACCTATTGAAAGAATAGCAAGAGACACAGAAAGGGATTTTTTCCTCACTGCTAAAGATGCCTTAGAGTACGGCATAGTTGATGCTATAATTACTAAAAGGGAGGAAGCGAAAAGTGACTACTAGACGCGAAGGAAGAGACGGAAACCTTTATTGCTCATTCTGCGGAAAAAGTCAGAAAGAGGTTAGGAAGCTTATTGCCGGTCCTACTGTTTATATCTGCAATGAGTGTATTGAGTTATGCAATGAAATAATTGCAGAGGAGGAGGCAAAAGAGGGCCATCTAAGAAGACGATATTCGACCCTACCAACCCCTTACCAGATTAAGGCATTCTTAGACGAGTACGTAATCAGCCAGGAAAGGGCAAAGAAGGTATTGGCTGTAGCTGTTTATAACCATTACAAGAGGATAGAGCTTAACGCCTACAGTGGTAAAAGAAGCAGCGATGTTGATGTTCAAAAGAGCAATATTCTTCTTATAGGTCCAACTGGTTGTGGAAAAACCCTTTTGGCACAGACGCTTGCGAAATTCCTTGATGTTCCATTCACTATAGTTGATGCCACATGCTACACAGAGGCAGGCTACGTAGGTGAGGATGTTGAAAATATGATTGTGAGCCTTTTACAAGCTGCAGATTATGATCTTGAAAGGGCGTCAAAAGGGATTATATATATAGATGAAATAGATAAGCTCGCCCGAAAATCTGGGGATAGCCCTTCGATTACGAGGGATGTTTCGGGAGAGGGCGTTCAACAGGCTCTTTTAAAGATCATAGAGGGTACAAAGGCAAACGTTCCACCTAAGGGAGGGAGAAAGCATCCACAACAGGAGTTCATTCAAGTTGATACAACAAATATTCTATTTGTCTGCGGGGGAGCTTATTGCGGGCTTGAGGATATAATTGGGCGAAGGATTGGTGAAAAGTCAATTGGGTTTGAAGCGACCCTCGGAAAGAGAGAAGAAAGGGGTCTCGGTGAAATTTTGAAAGAGGTTCAGCCTGAAGATTTGATAAAGTTTGGCATGATACCAGAGTTTGTTGGAAGGGTTCCTGTTATTGCGACCTTGGATGAGCTTGATGAAAAAACATTCGTTGAAATACTCACAAAGCCAAAGAATGCAGTTGTAAAACAGTTCCAAAAACTTATGGAGCTTGAAGGTGTTGAGCTTGAATTCACGGAAGGGGCGTTAAATACTATCGCTCATGAGGCAATTAGAAGAAAGACTGGGGCTCGCGGGCTAAGGTCTATAATTGAAACTATCATGCTTGATATTTCTTACGAAGTTCCATCACTAAAAGGGCTTAGGCGTTGTGTAATAACGGAGGAGTTGGTAAGTGGTACAGGCGTGCCCCTTTTCTTCTATGAGGAGGAAAGGCGTTTAGGTTCTGGATAAATTGAGAAGTCAAGGAGAATAATATGCCAATGTTTTTTAAGTTTGACGGAGAAAGAAAACAAGAATTGGTAATGATTCCTCTTCTTCCGCTTCGGGATGTGGTGATCTTCCCGCATATGGTAGCCCCACTCTTCGTAGGACGCGAGAAGTCAATTCGCGCGCTTGAAGAGGCGATGAGGAAGGATAAAGAGATTCTTCTCGCCGCTCAAAGGGATGCTAAGACCAATGATCCAAATGAGGAGGATATCTATAAAATTGGAACGATAGGCACAATAATCCAGATGCTCCGTCTTCCTGACGGAACTGTTAAGGTACTGGTAGAGGGAAAAAGAAGGGCGCAAATTCTTCGCTATGTTCCTAATCCAAGCTTTTTTATGGTCGAGGCCGAGAGAATTTCAGAAGCGGATGATACAGGGGTCGAAACCGAAGCCCTAATGCGTACCCTTGTCACTGCGTTTGAGAATTATGTAAAGCTTAATAAAAAGATTCCATCTGAGGTTTTGGTAACTATTTCCTCTATTGATGAACCGAGCCGCCTAGGGGATACAATTGCTTCCCATCTTGGGCTTAAACTTCAAGATAAGCAAGAGATACTTGAGTGTACTAGCCCTGCAGAGAGGCTTGAAAAGCTATATGAGAAGCTGCAGGGTGAGGTTGAAATCCTTCAGATTGAGAAAAGGATTAGAACAAGGGTAAAGAAGCAGATGGAAAAGTCGCAGAAGGAATACTATCTCACCGAACAAATGAGGGCTATACAAAAGGAGTTGGGTGAGAAGGATGACTTCAAATCAGAGATTCAAGAATTTGAAGAAAAGTTAAAGCAGAAGAGTCTTTCTGAAGAGGTTGAGCAAAAGGTTAAACGTGAGCTTAAAAAGCTTAAGATGATGTCTCCTATGTCGGCTGAAGCTACGGTTGTTAGAAACTACATTGACTGGCTTCTTTCAATTCCTTGGACAAATGAAAAGACTGAAGACAGACTCGATCTTGATGAAGCGACTAAGATACTAGAGGAAGACCATTATGGGCTTGAGAAGCCTAAAGAGAGAATAGTTGAATATCTTGCTGTTCGCGCCCTTACTAAGAAACTCAAGGGACCCATCCTCTGCTTTGTTGGGCCTCCAGGGGTTGGTAAAACCTCGCTTGCTAAGTCCATTGCACGTGCTATGGGAAGAAAGTTTGTAAGGGTATCCCTTGGTGGTGTAAGGGACGAGGCTGAAATCCGGGGGCATCGCCGCACATATATTGGCGCTCTTCCAGGAAAGATTATTCAGGGTATGAGGAAAGCAGGGACCGTTAATCCAGTCTTCTTGCTCGATGAAATAGACAAACTCGGAATCGATTTTAGAGGGGATCCGGCGTCGGCTCTTCTTGAGGCATTAGACCCTGAGCAGAATCATATGTTTAACGATCACTACATTGACGCCGACTATGATCTTTCAAGTGTGCTTTTTATAACCACCGCAAACGTACTTCATACTATTCCGTGGGCGCTTCAGGACAGAATGGAGATCATACGACTCCCAGGCTACACCGAGGATGAGAAGCTTCAGATTGCAAAAAGGTTCCTGGTTCCCAAGCAGCTTGATTCTCATGGACTAAAATCGGAGAACTTTAAAATCAACGATAACGGGATATCAAGTGTGATAAGACAGTACACTCGTGAATCCGGCGTGAGAACCCTTGAACGTGAGCTTGCAACAATTTGTAGAAAGGTAGCTAAAGAGGTGGTTAAGCATGGTCCTGATTATGCGATGAAAATTAACTCTAACGCTATCCAAAAGTTTCTCGGAATACCAAGGTTCAGGTTTGGAGAAATCGAGGAGAAGGATCAAATTGGGATTGCAACAGGGCTTGCCTGGACTGAGGTTGGTGGCGAGCTACTTACGATTGAGGTTGCGATAGTGCCTGGTAAAGGGACCTTTACAATTACAGGAAAACTCGGAGAGGTAATGCAGGAATCCGCCCAGGCTGCAATGAGTTATGTGAGGTCTAGAGCAGAAAAGCTTGGGCTAGAACGTTACTTTTACCAAAAGATAGACATACACATACACGTTCCAGAGGGTGCTACTCCAAAAGACGGACCTTCGGCGGGTATCGCAATGGCAACTGCTATCGTATCGGCTCTTGTAAAGAAACCAGTTCAGCATGATTTGGCAATGACAGGGGAAATTACCCTCCGTGGAAGGGTGCTTCCTATTGGCGGACTCAAGGAAAAGATTCTTGCGGCTCATCGTGGAAGGGTGAAGAAGATTGTTATACCTCTTGAGAACGAAAAGGATCTTAAGGATATATCAGATAAGATTTTGAAGGATTTTGAGATTAAATTGGTAGAACACATGGATGAGGTCATCAGGGAAGCTATCGCGTCTGAGGAACCTATACTACATGATATAATGACCCCACCACTTGGCTCTCTTCCCATTGAATCGGGTATCGTTCAAACCAATATTAATCTTTCTTGACAAGCCCTGAAAATTGATGCAGGATGCAAGATACACGATAGAGGATTCATGCATCTTGCATCGTTTTATTCGTTTAAATTCGTGTTCAATTAGTGACTAAATAGTTACGTAGAAAGGGCTTAAAAGCAAGGGCGGTTAGCTCAGTGGGAGAGCGCTTGCCTTACAAGCAAGAGGTCGCTGGTTCGAAACCGGTACCGCCCACCATCTAACTTTGGATTTTAGGCTTCGTCGTGAGCTCAGTCGAACGATTTCGGATTTAGGAAATAAAAATAATTTTTAAATCTGCATTCTACAACCTCAAATCCGAAATCGAATGGGGGGCCGTAGTTCAGCTCGGTTAGAACGCTGGCCTGTCAAGCCAGAGGTCGCGGGTTCGAGTCCCGTCGGCCCCGTTTTTAAAAACACTTTTTTTGTTTTCACTTATAAGGGTAGTCCTGTTAAAGGTTTCAGAACATCCTTTGAAAATGCTTGTAAAAAAGCTAGCATAAAAAATCTGTCTTTTCATACACTTAGACACACTTTTGCAACTCGTCTTGTTCTCTCTGGGATTGATATTGCCACAGTTTCAAAGCTCTTAGGACATTCTTCAATACACATGACCATGAGATATAGCCACCCTACGCCTGAAGCTCTAAGGAGTGCTGTTTCTGCTCTGGTTACCCCAAAATAAGAAAAATCTGTTAGCAAAAACGTTAGCACAAAAATTAACGAAAATTAAATCATTCTGGTAGGATACATGAATCCTGAGCCATATTAACCCCGTCGGAGTGTTAGCAATTAATACCCTGAGTTGACAGATTACTCGATTAATGTCACTAATCCCCAACAGGCTCAATACATTTTGGACCATTATTCTTAGGTGAGTTTACAAAAGTTGATACCTTATAGGCTTCCATTTCCTTTGATGAGTAGGGCTTTAGTAGTGGTGATAGCTTGTCGGTATCAGCTAATTGCGGATCGAGCCATATACCTTCATCTTTCTCATGTAGGATAACAGGCATCCTGTCATGGATCGACTCCATCAATTCATTAGCAGTTGTAGTAATTATCGTAAATGTTAGTAGCTTTTCCCCTTCTGGATTACTCCACTCATCCCATAAGCCTGCAAAGGCAAAGGGCTGCCGATTTTTCAAAACAAATCTGTAGGGCTGTTTAGCTCCTTTCTTTTCAGAATGAGTCCATTCGTAAAACCCATCTGCTAGAACTAAACATCTCTTTTTTTTAAATGGTGTCCTGAAGCTTGCCTTTTCTTTAAGTGTCTCCGCCTTTGCGTTTATCAAATTATAGCCTGACTTCACATCCTTTGCCCAGAAAGGGACTAATCCCCACCGCATCATTATTAATACTCTCTTATCTTCATTTACTGTGACTACTGGGCAATTTTGGGATGGTGCTATGTTATATCTTGGAGTAAATAAGTCCCCACTTGGGTTAACATATCCAAATCGGCTTTGGAGATCATCTTTATCAGTTGTTAATGTGATCCGTCCACACATGATTTTATCCGATGAATTATTAGTTTCGACTCATATAAATTTCGATACAGACGATTTGACCATCTTCATCAACACCTGCAAAAATACCAGGTGCCAGTTGAATATCATCGTCTTGTAAACCATCCGTTTGAATAAATATAAAATTTTGTTCTTCAATGTAATAGAATCTATAACCTTTCATTAAATTTATTAAGTCCCAGTTAGATACATAATATCCTGGTTTTCTAATTTCCATATAGTTATCACCTATAAAGAGAAATAATTAGGGAAAGATGCTTTTACATTCTGTAGTTCATTCCAGTTCGTAGTAAAACGCCTGGATAGCCTTGCTCTACGCATCTGCCAGGCTTGCTTTATGCCACATGAAGCATATAGAATTGTTTCACTCCCCCACTGAGAATTAATCCTGTCTACTGAGTCCATTAATGCTTTGTCTTTGCTATAAGGACGGGCTGAATGTAATAGGCTTAGTTGAATCTGGTTTTGTGGTACTAGACCCATAAGCACTACTCCAGCCCTTTTGTATCTGTATCCCTGTTTATAGATTCTCTCAAGGTTTGCAATGGCATATTTAATAAGCTCCGGGGAATATGACGTAGGCTCAGGGAGATTACACCCAGAAGAGTTTCCATATTGCGGGTCTTCTGGCTTGAATCTATTAGTCTCAATAAAAGTAGATATATACGATGCTACTAATCCCTGCTCTCTTAGCTTCTCGCCAGCACGGCTAGCATGAGTTGAGATTGCTTCCTTTAACTCTTCTAGACTTTCTACTGGTTTACCAAATGACCGAGACCGTATAATTTGTTTATTAGGCTCTGCTACTTCTTCAAGTTCAATACAGGGAATACCCCTAAGTTCCCATACAGTCCTTAGTCCTACAATACTCATATTCTTCTTTATCCAAT
>Ga0209342_10006456_pt1 | contig 11906 bp, 8 predicted proteins | sample RifCSP16_2_FD_184023 | JGI IMG/M metagenome (GOLD analysis project Ga0209342, IMG submission 184023) | Soil microbial communities from Rifle, Colorado - Rifle CSP2_sed 16_2 (SPAdes) (version 2) | ecosystem: Environmental > Terrestrial > Deep subsurface > Rock core/Sediment | place: Rifle... | reverse complement strand
CGACCGCGTCGGTCTCGCACACCTGGTGTCCCGCCAGGATCGCCCGCACGGCGATGTCGTAGTCCTCGCCCGAGCGCAAGGTACCGCCCGGGCCCAGCATCTCGTCGAACCCTCCCAGCTCGAGCGCCACGCTCCGCCTCAGCGCCATCCCCGCGCCGATGCCTCGAGCCGTGCACTTCCCCAGAAACGTCGAGACGAGGACCGTCCCCTCCCGCTGGTAGGCCGGCACGAATCCGACGAGCGGGTCGTGTGGCGCGGCCGCCACGTTGCAGAAGGCGACTGCGACCGACCGCCAGCGGACGAAGACCTCGCGCATCCTGGCGAGCCACTCCGGCGGCACCGTGCAGTCGTCGTCGGTGAAGGCCACGACCTCGCCCGTCGCGAGCCGGAGCGCCAGGTTGCGCGCGCGAGACACTCCGCGCGTGTCGGTCCGGACGTAGCGGACGCGACGGTCTTCACTCAGGATGGCTGCCAGCGCTTCACGCGTCCGATCGCCGGCGCTCTGGTCGATCACGAGCAGCTCGAAGTCCCCTCCGCTGCACGCCAGGACCGATCGGACTGCCTGGGCCACGCGATCCTCTCGGTCCCGCGTGCAGATCGCGGCGGTAACTCTCAAGGCCGGCTCCATCGCTTTCGCGGCGACGCGCGCCCAGATCAGCACCCGGCAGGCCGGCGACGGCGCACGCAAGCTGCAGGGAGCACGACTGGGTAACTCGCGCCCCTACGACGACATTGCCACCCTTGATCGCCGAACGTCCACCTGCCAACCTGCCCCACGATTACGGTATCCTCTCGGCGGGTCGATGAGGGTCGACGCCGCGCGCGTCGAGGAGGCACGGGTGATCCAGGCTCGTCGCGTAGACATGCTCGCGCTCGCTTGCTGCGCTGCGTTCATGGCTCCCGCCTGCGCAGGCTCGTCGCGTGGCCCCTCCGGGGCCGACACCGGACCCGCGGGTTCTTCCAGCGGTGGCACCAGCGCTGGCGGCACGTCAGGCGTCGGGACCGACCCGGGTGGATCATCAGGAGGCGGCGACGGAGGCTCGAGCATCGGCGGCGTGCCGGGGACGTACTGGGTCCAGAAGACCAGCGGGGCGCAGCGCGGCCTCTTCCGCTACGGATACGCCGGCGCCTGGGACCAGGACCCGCGCGCTGTCCCGGGCCAGTTCGTCTTCGCGCAGAACGACAACGACCCAGCGACGGGATACTCGGCCATCGCCGTCCCGTACGGCGCGATCGGGCAGGGAGTCATCGACACGATCGTGAAGGTCCGGATCGCGCAGGGCTGCTGGAAGACGGCGACGGTGCAGGACACGGTGAACTACGACTTCCACATCGTATGCGACGAGGGCAAGAAGGGCTTCTACTACTTCCGCTTGCGCCCCGACCGCGACGGCACCGGAAAGATCATCGGGCTCACCACCGTCGCGAGTACCGAAGTCCTCGGCAACTGGGTGGCATCGAACTACAACGTGGCCGAGGCCATCGACGGCGCGGGCAAGCACCGCCTCATCGTCACCATCACCAAGGACCGCGCGGTCGGCAGTGACACCGAGCTGGACTTCTACGTTGGGCAGTCGACGGTCTCGGCGGGCGTGACGCCCTCGTCTGCGAGCGACTGGGTCGGGCTGGACGGCGCCTCGCTGGACCCGACGTTCGTCGGAACCATGCATGCGATGCACAACGAGAACGCGTACGCCGTCGACTCGTACATCGCGCAGCACTCGACCTCTCGGAAGGTGGATCTGTTCTTCTCCCAGGGGCTCCACGGGGTGGGCGGCGACCACCTGATCGTCCAGCTCGTTCCCGTCTCCGGAGCGGGCTCCTGGCAGGCCGTGGATCTCATCTCGGGCGCGAGCGCGCCTCCGGCTGGCGGCTATCTGAAGTCCTACAGCAACGGGGGCGGGCTCGGCTCGCACGCGGTAGCCGACGCGCACGACGCCGTGTGGTGGATCTGGGACGACGGCCAGGAGACGCGGATTTCGCGCCTGAATGGCGACGGTACCGTCAACTACTCTCCGCTCGCGAGCCTCGGCGTCCGCATGTCGTGGAACAGCTTCCGGAGCCTGGCCATCGCTTCGGACGACTCCATCGGGGTCATCGATATCCCGGGCGACACCCTCAGCCCGCCGATCAGGGGGCGCATCCACCGCAACGGCGCCTGGAGCGCCTGGATCGACATGGGCCATCTCGACAACACGTACAACTACGTCTCGAATCCGCTCCAGGGGCTCGCCCGCGTCGGAGGCCAGGAGTGGTTCGGCCTCGCGTCTTGCTACGCCGGGAGCGAGGCGGGTCGGAGCCTCGAGTCATCCGTCGTGGCGCTCTCGTTCGCCGCGGTTCCCTGAGTGACGGTGCCGGAGGAACGCGCGATGACTTCGATGGTGAGCTTGCGCCGCTGGGCGCTGATCGTGGCCTTCTCGTGGCTCGGTGCCTCGACCGGGTGCGGGGGAGGCGGAGGGAGCAGCGGCCCCGGCGGAGCTGGGGCCGGGACGGTCGAGCTGGCGTGGGACGCGGCGACCGAGAACGCCGACGGGACGCCCCTCACCGATCTTTCTTCCTATCGCATCTACTACGGCAGGGCGTCGCCGTTCTCCAAGGAGAGCGCGAGCCAGGTCGACGTGCTCGGGACGAGCTACGACGTGACGGGGCTCGAACCGGGCCGGTACACGTTCGTGGTCTGCGCCGTCGACTTCGCCGGCAACGAGAGCGCGCTCTCGAACGCCCTCACCGTCGAGGTGCCCTGATGCGCGCGAAGATCCTCCAGGCGGTCGCCGCGCTCGGCATCGCGGCGCTCGCCGCGCCCGCGATCGCGGCACCCGCCATAGAGATCGCCCAGCGGAGCGGCGTCGCTGGCTTCCAGATCGGCATCTTCGGCAGCGGCTTTGGCGCGGCGCGGGGGAACAGCTCGGTCACGATAGGGGGCGTGGCCGCCCCCGTCACGTACTGGTCCGACACCCTCGTCAAGGCGACCGTGCCGCAGGTGGCGGATCAAAGCACGCAGCTCGTGGTGACGGTGGGTGGGGTCGCGAGCTCACCGTGGCCGTTCCAGGTCTACTCGATCGATCCCACCTTCCTCGCGCCATCGCTGCTCGAGAACATCACCAAGGGCAAGCAGGCCGTCATCACGGGCCACTACACCGACTACGGGAGCAGCAACCCGCCCTGCGACGGCGGGCGCGATACGGCCCCCTACTTCCTCTCGTACAATTCGTGCGACGGATCCTTCCTGCCCGATTCCGGGGCATTCACCGTGGCCCTGCCGCTCGGCCAGGCCACGAGCGGCGCCGCCTGGTTCACGTGGTTCGGCGACGGCTCGGGATACCCGAACAGCGAGCAGCCCGGGCACCGCTACCCGGCATCGGACTACGTGCTCGAGCAGTCGACCAACTCGACCACGGGCACGGACGGCACCTGGACGACGCTGGCGACCGTCAGCGGGAATGCCTACTGGAGCCGCATCCACAAGGTGGTGCTCTCCGGCGCCACCTGGTTCCGGTGGCGGGTCACCGCCCTTTCCGGCGGGAACCTGATCTGCAAGGTGAACGAGGTCGGGCTCTACCGCGTGAAGCCAGGTGCTTCCGGCGCCGGGATCGACTCCTGGGGGATCATCGGAAGCTCCAGCACGGCGCATGATCTCAACCACGGTGGCGACCTCGCCTTCTGGGGCCGGGCGTTCAAATCGAGCGGCGACGGGACGATGCCGCTCGGCTACGTGTACGGCCTCTCGGGGGCCAGGACCAATGCGCTGCTCGATCTCGCACCGAGTGACCAGATGAGCGGCGCGACGCTGCCCGAGATGCTCGACCGCGAGCCGGACATCCGCTACGTCGGGATCGCGCTCGGCATCAACGACTACGGCTACACCGACTCGGGGACGACCGCTGCGACCGACAGGAATAACCTGGAGGCGGGGATCAAGACGGCCATCGCGAAGGGGCGCGTGCCGGTCCTGGCCCGCATCCAGGACACGACCGACGTGCTCGTACCGCCAGCGACGTTCACCATGAAGGCCCTCATCCTCAAGAACGAGGACGAGCTCGCGGCGCAGTACCGCCTCGTTCCCGGGCCGGACTTCTATACCCACTACCGGGAGCATCCGGAATTGATCGACGGCAGCGGTATCCACCACGTCGCCACCGACTTCAGCATGGAGATCCTCTGGGCGCAGGCGATCCTGCGCGCGGGCCCCCGTGGCTCGCGCCTGGACAGCCTGGCGCCCGCGGTGCCGAAGAACCTCCGGGTTCGCTGACCATTCGGGGGGGGGCCGCTGGCCGAGCCCGGTCCCGGATCGCGCGAGCAGTCCGCGTGCCGTCCCCCGCGTTCCTGGGATGATCCCCCGGCGGCCGACGCGCTAGAGTGTGCGCGACCCCCCATGTCCAAGCCGCCCCTCTTCATCCCGTCGCTGGACGGCCTTCGCGCGGTGAGCTTCCTCATCGTCTTCGTGGCGCATTCGGGCCTGGAGTGGATCGTCCCGGGCGGATTCGGCGTCACCGTGTTCTTCTTCCTGTCGGGATTCCTCATCACCACGCTCATGCGCCTCGAGCACGACAAGACGGGCACGGTGAGCCTGAAGGGCTTCTATCTCCGGCGAGTGCTCCGCATCCTGCCGCCCTTCTATCTCATCCTCCTGCTGGCGAACGCCCTTACGCTCCTGAGGGCGCTGCCAGGCGACCTCGGGCCCGGGGTCGTCCTCGCGCAGGTGCTGCACTGGTCCAACTACTGGTTCGTGCTGCACGGATATGACGGCGCCGCGGCTGGGACCGTCGTCTACTGGTCGCTCGCCGTGGAGGAGCACTTCTACCTTCTCTTCCCGCTCCTCTACCTGCTGGTCCGCCGCCTGCGGCTCTCCGGCGGCGAGCAAGGGCTGGCGATCTGGGGCCTGTGCGCCGTCGTCTGCGCCTGGCGCTGCCTGCTCGTGCTGCGGTTCGGCACGGCGCCCAGCCGGACCTACCTGGCCAGCGACACCCGCATCGATTCCATCCTGTTCGGCTGCGCGCTGGCGGTGGCCATGAACCCGGCCATCGATCCCCACCGCGGCCACGAGCGCCTGTGGAAGTGGGTGTTGCTGCCGGGCGGGCTCGCGCTGCTGCTCTTCTCGTTCGGCTATCGCGCCCCGTGGTTTCGGGAGACGCTGCGTTACACGCTGCAGGGCATCGGGCTGACGCCGGTCTTCGTCTCGGCCGTCCGGTTCCCCGACTGGGCACCCTTTCGCCTCCTCAACGCGAAGCGGTTCGCGTTCATCGGCGTCCTCTCCTACTCGCTCTACCTCGTGCACCACGTCGCGCTCTACGGCGTCGACTTCACCCTCCCGGCCATGCACCCAGTCCTGCGCTCGGTTCTCGCCTTCACCATCTCGCTCGTGATCGCGATGACGCTGTACCGCTTCGTCGAGAGGCCCTGCGCGCGGCTGCGAAAGCGCCTCGGGGCAGCGTGAGCACGGGGCCGCTCCGGAAACGGCGCCACGTCAGATCAGATCATTGGCCAGCGAGGTCGCAGTTGCGCGTCTCCTGAAGCCACTCGCGGGCCTCCTCGCCCCACCCGGTGGGCGTGGTCAGCGCGTTGCTCGTGAAGAGCGCGGGAATCCAGTCGCTCGTGACGGACCAGGCGGTGAGGCCCACGGGCGGGTGGGTCGCGCCGTGCGTCGGCTCGATCGTCGCGAGGAACTGGGCGAACCACGCCGGCCTGGAGGTCGTCGGTCGCCACCACGCCAGGTTGTCGGCGGGCGGGTAGTTGCGGCTGCTCGCCAGGGCCCACCCGGCGGCGCTCTGGCCGCTCGGCGGCGCCGTGCTCGCGCCCGCCACGGTCCTCGTCCAGACCGCCTGATCGCTCCAGACCTGGTCGCCGACGCTGTACGTCCCGGCGACCCAGTCGGGGACGCTCCCGTGCTCCTGGCTCTTGATGGCCTCGTACCAGGTCCCGTCGGTCCAGACGACGTCGCCCACGTGGTAGGTCATCCAGAAGATCCAGCTCGCCGCTCCGTTGCCGAACTCCGTCAGGATCACCGGCTGGTCGCTCGAGAGCTGGTGGTCGAGGTAGCTCAGGTCCTGCGTGTTGAAGTCGTACGTGTGATTGGCGTAGGCGACGTCGTCGCCGATGAGCGGATCGTCCGTCGCGTCCCTCGTCGAGCCGCACCACCCGGGCGTCGAGGTGATGAAGACGTTCTCCGCGCCGTTCGCGCGCACCAGATCCAGCGTCTGCTGGAAGTACGGCTTGATCTCGGCCCAGACGCCGGCGCCGTGGCGGATGATCTCGCCGTGGTTCTCGAAGAGCACGCCCGGGTCGTTGCGGTACTTCTGGCCCGCGATGTCGGCGGCGCTGGACAGGCGCCCGAAGAAGCTCTGGTGGCGCTGGAAGAGCGTCGGGTTGTCCGCCGGATCGCCAAAATCGTTGAGCGTGATGATCACGTACAGGTTCTTGGAGAGCGCGTAGTCGACGCTCGGGAACAGCACCGCCTCGCACCAGTCCGCCCAGTCCGCGTCGGTGAGGACGGTCGGGTTCACCACGGTCCACTTCACGCTTCCGTCGGTGGTCGTGCCGTCGAAGTTTGCGTTGACGCGCTCGGGGCCGCCCGCGCTCGTGCCCGCCTGGACCGCTCTCCAGACGAGCGTGTTGTTGAAGCACGTGTCGCCCACGGCGTACGCGGTCCCGGGCTGGCAGGAGGCCGGGAGGGTCGCGGGGTCGTAGCTGAACGGTGGCGGATAGTACGCGAGGTGCTGCGGGTCCCTGTCGTTCTCGTTGGCCGTGCTCGAGCTGGGCCACGAGTTGAACATCATGCGCACCACGGTCGGCGCCCACCCCGTCTGCTCGCTCTCCGACCAGTTGCTGAAGGAGTCGATGTATTGCGGGATGGTCAGGCCGAACCACGGCGGCCCGCCCTTCGGTCCGTGGATGTGCCCCATCGAGATCGTGACGACGCCGCGCAGGATGACGTGATGGCCGCGCGGATCGACGAGGTAGCGGCCCGAGGTGTGAAGGGCCGGGAGCGGCGCTTGCGGCCGAGCGGCCGGGGCGCACGCGGATGCGACGGTGCCATCGCCACCCGGGGAGTCACTGCCATCATTGGAGTCGTCGTCGGCCGCGCCGCCCGAGCCCTTGCCGCAGCCGAGCCCTGCCAGGAGGATCGCCATCGCCAGGTATGCCCACGGCTTCCGTTCACGCGCGTCCATCACACCTCCATGGCGTTGCAGATGCAGCGGTATGCCCCATCGAGGGAACCACAGAAAGGCCTGCAGTGCCACCCGATGGTTCGGCGCCGTCCAGCGCGCCACGAGCGGCGCACGCGTTTCACTCGGCCAGGAAGCGGCGCACCGCGGACCACATCAGCTCCCGCTCGCAGCGCGTGGCCTGGTGCCCGCACCGTCCGTCGAGCGTCACGGTCTGGGCACGGGTCAGCCGGGCGAGCTCCAGCGCAGGCGCGGGATTCACGACGTCATCGCGCTCCGAGACCACGATCAGCATCTGCGCCCGGACAGCCGCGGCCACCCGCTCCATGGACCCTCCAAGCGGAGCCGAGATGTCATGCGCGAGGAGGGCCTGGATCTGCCGGCGATGATCCAGGGGATCGATCCCGGCGTGGAGCAGCGCGTCGAACGGGGCGACGCGAGCGATCGCGCGGACGACCCGTTCCCGGACCGTCTCCGGCCGGGCGGTCTGCCCGCCGGACCTCCAGAACTCGAGATCTGACGGATGGAGCCGGGGGGAAGCGGCGATCGCGACGACCTTCTCCACCATGGATGGGTGGGAGGTCGCCCACTCGAGCGCCTGCATCCCGCCCAGGGAGATGCCGACGACCGCCTTCAGCCTGCCGAGCTTCAGTTCGCCGGTGACGAGCCGGCGCTGCGATTCGACCAGGTCGCGGATCGTGAACGTCGGGAAGCGCTCACCGGGCTGCGCCGAGCTGTTCGACGGTGAGGACGACACACCGTTTCCGAGCGCATCGACCGCCACGACGAAGAACCTGTCGCTGTCCAGGAGTCGCCCCGGCCCCACGTGCCACGCGAGCTGCGCAGAGGTACCCTCCATCCAGGTCAGGAAGAGGATCGCGTTCGATCGAGCATCGTCGAGCCGGCCGAACGTGCGATAGCCGAGGCGGCAATCGTGGATAGCCCCGCCGCGCTCCAGCGGCAGATCGCCGAGCCGCGCGAACTGCTGCCTCGAGCCACAGGAGGACCCTGCCAGGAGGAGCGATGCCCAGACGGCCTGCGCCGCGGCGCGTGCGGTTCGCACCGCAGGGAGTCTACTCGGATCGCTCCGCTGGGCGGGGTCACCGTGCGCTGAGCATGCAGCTGAGCCACGGTCGCGCTGTCTAGCACGGTTCTTGCGATGGGATATAGTGCATCGGGTCAGCTCGCCCTTCCTGCCATGCGAACCAACGCCGCGATCATCGCCACCCTAGCTGTGGCCGTCGGGCAGATCTCTTGCCCGACGAGGGCCACCATCTCGAGCGGGGCGGGGGCGGACCCCGCAGGCGCGCAGCGGCAAGCCATGGCGGAGGCGGTCCTCGACTCCGAAGGTGGGCTCGCGCCTGGCTGGATGGATTTCGGCTACTGCCCGCACAAGATCGCCAAGGGCAAGCCAGCCGAGCTCGACCTCTCGAACTACGGCGGGCTCATCCTCGCGCGTCCGGGCCTCTCCGGCCATTTCGGCGGCCTCGCCTTCCGTTATAGAGCCCCCGACTCGTTCGGTGACTTCCTGGAGGTGAAGCTGCAAACGGGCGCGGGTAAGGCCCTGGCGCGCGTTCCGGTCGAGCGGTCGCGCGCGAAGCGGCTGGGCGACGGCTTCCACGAGGTGTGGCTCCCCTGGGCCGACCTGAACCCCCGGGGAGAGCCGTTCAAACGGATCATGTTCTTCGCCCACCGTCCGGTGGGTCACGAGCTCGTCCAGCTCGACCGCGTCGGGTTCACGGCTGCGCCCCTGGAGCCGGCGCGGCCCGCCTACTTCGCCATCGACTGCCGAGCGGCGGCGCGGGCCATCAGCCCGCTCATCTACGGCGTCGGAGGGAGCGACGGCTCTCCCTGGTCCCTCGGCGCCACGGCGCGGCGCTGGGGAGGCAACCCGACCACCCGCTACAACTGGCAGCTCAACACGTGGAACGTCGGAAACGACTGGTTCTTTCGGAACGCGGGGGGCAAAGGTCCGGGCTACGACGGCTTCCTCCAGGAGAACCTGGAGCACGGCGTGAAGAGCGCGCTCACCGTCCCCATGCTGGGATGGGTGGCGAAGGATGCCACGTCCTACTCGTTCCCCGTGTCCACCTTCGGTCCGCAGCAGGCCACCGGGTGGGACCTGCCCGATGCCGGCAACGGCGTGAGCCGCGGCGGCAAGCCGCTCACGCCCGGCCCCCCGACCTCGACGAGCGTGCCCTCCACGCCGGAGAGCATCGAGCGCTGGGTGCGGGAGATCCGCGAGAAGGACCGGAAGCGAGGCCGCAGCGTGAGCGAGTACATCCTCGACAACGAGCCCACGCTCTGGAACAAGACCCACCGTGACGTGCACCCCGAACCGACCGGCTACGACGAGCTGCTCGAGAAGACGATCGCCTACGCCTCGGCCATCCGGCGCGCCGACCCCGACGCCGCCATAGCCGGGCCCGCGGAGTGGGGCTGGCTCGGGTACCATCACTCCGCCAAGGACGTCGCCGCCGGGGTGTGGCTGCATCCGGATCGCCGACTCCACGGCAACGTACCGCTCATCCCCTGGTACCTGCACAAGCTGCGCGAGCACGAGCGGAAGACCGGCACTCGGCTGCTCGACGTGCTCGACGTCCACTTCTACCCCATGGCCAAGGGGGTCGGCATCGGCAAGCGCGGGGAGACCGACCCCGCCACCGCGGCCTTGCGCATCCGGTCCACCCGCAGCCTCTGGGATCCCAGCTACGTCGACGAGTCCTGGATCGGCGAGCGGATGCGGGTCCTGCCGCTCCTCTCGCAGTGGGTGAACGAGAACTACCCCGGGCTCGGCATCTCCATCGGCGAGTGGAACTTCGGTGCCGAGACGCACATGAGCGGCGGCCTGGCCACCGCCGAGGCGCTCGGCCGGTACGGGCAGGCAGGGCTCGACTCTGCCTACTACTGGACCCAGCCGGCGGACAGATCCCCCGCGTTCTGGGCATTCCGCGCCTACCGCAACTTCGACGGAGACGGCGGCCGATTCCTCGATTGGTCACTGCCAGTCCAATCGGAGGGCTCACACGTCTCGCTCTTCGCTTCGCGCGACGCCGGCCGGAGCCGGGTGGTGGCGGTGCTGCTCAACTTCGCGCCGCTCTCGCCCGTGGCCGCCCAGGTCGACGTGGAGGCCTGCGGCGAGGTCACCTCGGCCCGCGCCTTCACCTACGCCGGCGGGAAGGACGGGTTCAAGAAGCTCGAGGTCGTGGAGGCGCACGGGATCGTGAGCGCGACGGTCGCCCCTTACACCATCACCGTCCTCGACCTCCCTCTGGCGGCGGCGACCGATTCGAGGTCGCCATGAGAACGCTGACCCTCGTTCACGCGCGAGGCCCAAGGCCACCTCTCGCGGAGCTCGAGCGCCGAGAGGCTGCCGACGAGGCGCCGCGTATCACGCTCTACGAGAAGCACCTCCACTCGGACATGCTCGACGAGCACGCGCTCGCGCGGGTCGACGGGCTGCGCGGACGGCTCTACCGGAGGCTGCCAGTCAGGATCGCGCAGGTGCTCGAGGCTTACCTCCGCCGCAAGGACTACGACGCGATCGTCACCTGGGCGGAGGATCTCGGCGTCGCGCTCGCGGCGCTTCAGAAGGTCACCGGAGACCGCACACCGCACGTCGCGCTGTTCGGGTGGATCTCGAAGCGGCGCAAGGCGCTCCTCCTGCGGCGCCTCCACGGCGGCATCGACCGCATCATCCTGTGGTCGACGGTTCAATACGACTTCGCGGTCCGCGAGCTCGGTATCCCCCCGGAGCGGATCGTCCTCCTCCGGTGGCTGGTGGACACGAAGTTCTGGCGTCCCCTGGGCGCGCCCGCAGACATGATCTGCTCGGCCGGCCGGGAGATGCGCGACTACGCCACCCTCATCGCGGCGATGCGCGGCTGGGACGTGCGCTGCCACATCGCAGCCAACCCGGGAGCGGGCCGGCGCGATCGCTGGATGAGGGAAGTCCGCGAGAACGGCCCCCTCCCGCAGAACGTGACGATGGGCTCGATGTCGTTCCGGGAGCTGCGGGACCTCTACGCCCGCTCGCGCTTCGTCGTCCTCCCCATCCTCCCCACCGACACGGACAACGGCGTCACGGCGATGCTCGAGGCGATGGCGATGGGCAAGGCGGTCATCTGCAGCCGGGTGGCGGGACAGCGCGACGTCCTGCGCGACGGGGTCTCCGGGATCTTCGTGCCGCCGGAGGATCCACGCGCGCTCCGGAAGGCGATGGAGTTCCTCTGGACGCACCCCGAGGAGTGCGAGCGCATGGGCCGGGCCGGGCGCCAGCAGGTCGAGGAGCTACACGCCTTCGACAGGTGGGTCGCCGACGTGCGCACCGTCGTGGAGGATGCCATCGCGAACGGGCGCGCGGCCGGGCGATCTCGAGGCGACCTCGCGCGCTGAAGACGTGTCCAGAAATCGGCGTGGAGCGGATTCCTGGGTCGGGTCTGGATCTCATCCCGAGCGCGCTCGGGGTGCTGGACCTGGACCTGGACTTCGACCTGGACCGGGCGCGCGATCAAGAGCTGATACGTGGAGCGGTTCCGAGGCACCGGCTTCGGCGTGGTGCGTGCTCGGCCGCTGTGCTCCGCGGCGCACCGCGGTGGGCGCGGCCGCAGCGCGCCACGTGGGGGCCCGTGTGCGCGCGACGAAGACTCACTCGCGCCTGGTCCCACGGTACCCACTCGGAGTGCCCGCTCCTTCGGACAGTTCGTCGCGCGCGCGAGGTTGGCACGGCGCGCCGCGGCTCCC
>Ga0209342_10006454_pt1 | contig 11908 bp, 12 predicted proteins | sample RifCSP16_2_FD_184023 | JGI IMG/M metagenome (GOLD analysis project Ga0209342, IMG submission 184023) | Soil microbial communities from Rifle, Colorado - Rifle CSP2_sed 16_2 (SPAdes) (version 2) | ecosystem: Environmental > Terrestrial > Deep subsurface > Rock core/Sediment | place: Rifle... | reverse complement strand
AAGCGAAAATAAAGTATTGCAGAGGAATTTAGTTCGTAGAAACTCTGTCCATAGATTCGTTTGATAGTATGTTTATCTTCGAAACGTTTAAGAAATAAGGCTTTTGGATTCTTAGACATCAACCGATTTCAGTTAATTAAATGCACTGGGTAATATTTGGTCTTGAAAATCTAAGTAAAGTTCAATTTGTGTTTTACTCTCGTATTGCTTACCAAGATTGTAGGGTGGTGAAGTGATAATAAGTTTAGCCGTTTCATCTGGGAGTATTTTGAGAAAGTCAAGTGTGTCTCCACAGTGTAAAACAATTCGATGTTCAAGGTCGAAATTATCAACGATTTCTGGACTCTTGAACAAAGGTAATGTTCTAGGAGTAGTAATCATAATTATTCAATCACAGAGACTGATAAAGCACTAGATTCACCTTTATCTTGTCAAACCAATATAACTTTCTTATGCTATTTTCGTTTGATATTGATCGAAGTATAAGGCATTTAAAAGGTTATTTCAATGTTATTTCAGGAGAAATATGCCACCTAAAATAAGCAGCATGCCTATTACCTTAGACAGGGTAACTTCCTCACCCAGAAACATCCAGCCCAGAAGAAATGTGAATAGCGGGTAACAGCTTGTGATGGGGATGATTCGAGATATCTCTCCCGTCTTGAGCGCTTTGTAAAAAACCAATTGTGCCACGAATCCAGCCAAGACGCCTGCAAGGACGAGGAAGAAGATGGGTTTGATCCCCATCTTTCCTATGGATGGGAATGGGCTGTAAAAGCAAATGACCATTGCCGCGCCTATCACAACCCCTGAACATCTGACTAAATAAGCGGCTGTGGGTTCAACGGATGAGAGTCCAATCTTTTCTAGGAATGGTACGAATCCCCAAATAAAGGCAGTTAACAGGGCTAAGAAGAATGTTTCCATAAGAATTACCTCATAGTACGGTTAAATAAATTATAGAAATTTGGTAACAATTTAGCTCTTTGAAAAATCCAGGGGAAAAAATGAACAACGCAACCCCAATAGGGGTGATCTGTTTGTAGAATAAATGCAATTATATCAAAGCAAGCTCCGTAGGAGCGGTCTGTTCATTCTATCCACTCAAACAAATATTTTTCATCATATTTGATTTCATATTTCTTCAAAAACCCAAGATATTCTTCCTTGAAAGTTTTCTTTCTGTGATGCGCTTCCTGATGGAGAATGTATTTGATAACGGCGTCTATGTGGCTTCTGGAATAAGAAAATGCCCCAAATCCCTCCTGCCAATTGAATTTGCCTGGTACCCATCTCTTATCATTGATGAAATTTGAAGAACCGGCTTTTATGTCTCTTGCCAAATCAGAAATGGCAATGGATGGTTTTAACCCAACCAGCAAATGGGTATGATCGGGCATGCAAAAAATGGATAGCATTTTTTGTTCACGGTTCTGCACAATGCCTGTGATGTATTTATGCAATTCCTCCCGATATTGGCTTTGAATTAAATTCAATCTGTCTTTTACGGCAAAAACAATTTGAATGTAAATTTGCGAATAGGTATTAGGCATAGTACAGGCCGCTCCTACGGAGTTTTCGTTCTCTTTTTACATTGATTTCTACAAACAGGCCACCCCTGCCGGGGTTACACTGTTTTTCCACGGTGTTGTTCCTCCCTGGATTTTTCAAAAATCTAAATTGTTACGAAATTTGTAATTTGTAAAGAATGCCAGAAGCCAGAAAAGGTTTCTTCGGCATTTGAAATTTTTCCTATTCTTTGGAAATACCTTGTAGAAATCAAACATGGATGATTATAATAAATTCGGAAAAATAATTCCCTAATAATATTTTCTCAAACGATAATTATGCTATCCGTTAAGATTGGACAATATCACCCATCCCTCGAAAACTCGTTTGTAAATACCATACAAACATTAAAAAAGGATGACCCATTAACACCCCTTGCCGTTGTTGCGCCCACAAACTGGATGCTTGACCGGCTTCAGGAACGCTTGGTCATGGGACAAGGCGTTCCTCCTGGTTCAAGATATACAGGAACAAGTTTCATGAATATCTCCTTTATGAACTTCTACGTCTTTGCAAGCGAGATATGCAGACGGTCTGGAGCGGATATTGGCCAAATTGTTCGACAGTCGGTTGTGTATGAATATCTTATTGCAGGATTAGTGAAGCAGCATACACACGGCGAGCCTCTCTTTAAAAATGTACAGTCTTTGCCAGCGCTTGCCAGGTCTCTCTATCAGGTTATAAAAGACCTTGCTGACGCAAACGTTCATATCGATAGCATAAAGGAGGCTATTAAGGAAGGTTTTGTCGAGGGTGCCGAGATACAGAAACTTAATGGGGTAATCAGTCTGTATGATTTGTTCAAGCAAAAATTAAATGGCATAAATATATCCCATTATGCCGATGTGTATCATTTGGCTACTTCATGCGTGCAGGATTCGAAATTCCTTAAAAATTTTAAATATATTCTGGCGTATGGGTTCTACGATCTTACCGGTGTCGAACAGGATTTTTTTGGAGAGATTTTTAAGTCTTATCCTGCAGTACTATTTCTGCCTTACCAAAAGAAACATCCATCCTTTGGATATGTAAAACCCTTTTTTGAGTCATTTGTATTGGGTCTGGCACGTGATGTTGAGGAACTGTCCCCAGTTACAGGATTTTCTTGCCTTATGAATTCCCAATTAGAAGATAATGCTCATGTGCCTGAATTTCAGGGTGAAATCCAAAACTTGTCCTCGACTCAGATCGGGGATCCAAAACTTGTGGTGAGCGAAGTCGAACCATCCGAAACCTGTGGTGAGCAAAGCCGAACCATCCAGAATCCAGATAATACCCAATACCTGGCGAATATGTACGTTATCAATGCCTCCGGCAAAAGGGACGAAGTATGGACTATTGCTAAGGAGATACTGAAATTAGCAGAAGCAGGTTATAAGATGGAAGAAATCGGCGTAGTCGCAAGGACGCTTGAACCTTACACCGATGCCATCAACAAAATATTTCAGGAAAACGATATTCCGTTTACAACCAGCACACATGAGCCGTTGGAAAGATATCCACTGGTAAAGGTCATCCGTCAAATACTCCTCTTGAAGCGGGAAGATTATTATCGTCCCATGGTCGTTGAATTGCTGAATTCGCCTTACTTCAAGACACCTGCGTTTGATCGTAAAGGAGTTACCCCACGTCCTGATCTCTGGGATATCCTGAGCAGGAGACTGGGCATTCGTGGTGATATTGAGTGTTGGTTATCAAGACTTGATCAAGCGAAGTCTGAGTTACAGGAATCATCTGGAGTGGATAGTGAAACGTATGTGTCGGAAACAGGCGCAGAGGGAAACGGAGGGGGATTTGTAGCAGACGATGAAGAAACAGGGAGTCACATCCGTATCCCGGCAAACCAAATTGAATTTCTCGAAAAAATTCTCCGTAAATTATCAACCGACTTGTCTTCTCTGCCTGAAAAGGCCTCGTGGGCGGCTATGAGTCGCAGCATAGCTCATTTTCTCCAGACCTATATCAATATCCCTTCTGAAGGAATGAATCCTGATGACCAAAAAAGAGACCAACTGATAATAAACAAGATATGGGAATTACTCCATACCCTTTGTACCCTGGACTGTTTGAATGAAGAAATAACTCAGGATCAATTCGTAGATACCTTTCTTGATGCATGCGGGCAGGAAGGGTTGCCCGTGGGTATGGAGAACGGTAGGGGGGTGAAGGTGCTGGATGCCATGTCGGCTCGGGGTATTCCATTCCGCGCCTTGTTTATTTTGGGCCTTAACGAAAAGGTGTTTCCACGTGCTATTTCCGAAGAACCGTTTATGAGGGATCATGTCCGCCGCAGGCTCTCTGAGGTGCTGGGAAATCTTATTCCAGAAAAGCTTAGGGGCTTTGAAGAAGAACGACTGCTCTTTTATTTCCTGTTGAATGCTGCACGGGAACGGCTTTATCTCCTCTACGAACGTTCGGATGAAGCAGGAAAACCGAAGGTTCAGTCACATTACCTTATGGATATGCTACAAAAGGTTAAAAACATATCCACCGCCTTGCATGGTCACGACCAAAAGACCCCTCTCTTCCCCCCCTTCGCAAGGGGGGACACAGGGGGGTGTAAAGAAACCTTCCAAACTTGTCCTCATGAAAATGGGGAAAAAACGAGGAATGATTTTCAAGATCATAGTATTTATGTACCGCGTGGGATTAAAGATAAACTTTTCGGGAAAGAAATCACCTTGCTTACCCCTAAGGAAGCAGGGATTCGGATGGCGCTCGATAAAATAGCCCCAGACTATCCCTGTTTAAGACATACAGGGACAAGTTTTATGAAGGCATTTGGGATTAATCCGGTTCCCTTTGCTAGGTCACAATCGGCATTAGGTTTTATAGAGAGTTATAATCATCTAACAGCTTATGATGGAATTATTGGCGATATGTCTCAATGGTGGGAAAAGTGGGCATGTCATGGTATTAGTCCTACTACTCTTGAGGCATTTGGTATCTGCCCGTTTAAATTTTTTATGGGAAAAGTCCTCGAATTGGAGTCACTGGAAGAACCGGAAAAGATTGATATAATAGCAGCCGTTGATCTCGGCAGCCTTTATCATGGTATTTTAAAGGATTTTTACGGCTATTTGATAGAGAAAGGGTATTTTTACAAAAAGGCGAAAGAGATAAATCCAATAAAACTTTTGCATGATATCACTCAGAAATATTTCACCGATATTGAACGACAGATACCAATTCCATACCCGATCCTCTGGGAAAACAAAAAAGAGGAGATACTCGATTATTTGACAAAATTTGTAACATGGGACCTGGATCGTCTCGAACAAACGGGTTATATCCCCACGTATCTGGAAAGGAAGGCACATCTCAGCGCACAAGACGAACTGGTCAAGCTAATATCTGTATCCTCTAAACAGGGTAAGGCTTCAGAATTAACCTTTAAGGGAAAGATTGACCGCATAGATTTGAAGCTTGTCCCTGTATGCCTTAAACAGGGATCGGTGGAAAATACGGCTAGCTTCCGTGTGATTGATTACAAATCAGGAAAATATTCTAAAGAAAATCTGTTGAAGCCAGCTATCCGTGGTCAAAAATTGCAGCTTCCTTTCTATATCGTCATGGCAGAACGCCTACTATCGGAAGAAATCAAGAAGGGGCATATTCCACAGGGCGAGGCAAGTATGGAGGATGCGTCCTTTGTTTATATAGCACAGGATATTGAAGATAAAAAGGGGCAAAAGGGAACGCCAGAAAAGACGATCAAGGATGCTGATTGGAAAAATTTTCAGGGACAATGCTGGGAGACGGTAAAGGAATTTTTGAGCTATATTCGTGATGGCATATTCCCCATTTCTCCCACCGATGATGCTCAGAAGTGTGAGTGGTGCGAATTTTCCACCGTATGCCGAAAAGGCCTTCAACCCCAGAAATTCAGGCTTGAGCAGGATGCAAGATTGAAGAAATATCGGGAAATTGGCAATTTGAATATTAGCAAGAAATCAAATAAATCTTGATGTATTCTCTGCTCCTGAAACTTGTCCTCATGAAGATGGGGAATAAATGTTGTTTATTTATTACAATGTTGTATAATTAATACAACATGAAAGGAGAAGGACAATATGAAAGAGAAAAAATTATTTGGTGAATATTTCAAAGCAAGCAGGATAGCTATTAAGAAAACCCTTAGACAGTTTTGCATCGAAAATGGATTGGACCCTGGCAATATAAGTAAGTTAGAACGGGGTTTACTGCCACCACCGCAAAGCAAAAGCAGAGAGAAGCTTGAGAAATATGCCGGCTATCTTAAAATTAAGAGGGGTTCGGATGGCTGGTATACATTTTTTGATCTAGCGGCAGCGGAAACAGGAAAGATTCCCGATGACATCATGGCAAAGGAAAAGATAGAGGATAAACTTCCGATACTTTTTCGCACATTACGAGGGCAAAAAGTATCAGATGAAAATCTTGAAAAATTAATCAAAATGCTCAGGGATGCTTGAATATGGTAAATGATATAGAGATACCTTTCTTTTCCTATGAAGAGATTCGTAATCATGCCGATGATTTTTTAAGGGTAATTTGATTGTATGGGAATTCTCATTGTATTGAGCCGGGTTTTCGGGACATCTGATGTGGCATTTTTCATGTCGGTTGGGTGAAGCCTGTCTGCGTGCGGATACGCACAGGCAGGCGGAGCGCAACCACGTGTTTTACTTACAAGGTACGTTTTGCAAATTACGATTTAAATCCCACATTGTAAATCTCAGATTTGTTGGATGATGGGTTCGCTTCACTTAACCCATCCTACTTGACTATTCCGAGTACTAGGCGGCTAGGAAAAAACGTCTCGGCACCGCAGAAGATCAGCCCCATCGCATAAAATACCGGCATTTGACAAGGGCTTAAAGTTGCGTAAGGTTGGATTTAATTTATTACATCTGGAAAATGGAGCTACTGCAACATCAAGAAGCAAGATCCCATTCCGAGATGCAAACGATCTTCGTCATCTTGAAAAATATTTTGATAATAATTTCCTCTTGAGGTAATATGGTGGACATAGTTTGGAACAACTAACCTTGCAGTGCGTGGCATATTCAAGCATTATTTTAATTTGACTCATTTGTCAAACAATATTGTGTCTGTCCCTGTTTTCCTGAAAACGTCCATTTCTATAAAAATTGTGCATGGATACTTCAAAGAAAAAAATAAACTCACCAGAAGAAAATGAACTTGAATTAAAGCGTATTGAACTTGCCAAGTTATCAGAACTTCTGGCTGAAAAAGAACTTGAATTAACCACTCTACGAAGTTTTGTATTGCATTTTGAGCATAGATATTTAAAGGAAGTCGGCATTAAATATGTTGAACTTGACGAAATCAATGCCCAAATTGCAGAGAAGATGGCACGGCAAAACCCGCAAGATACTGATTTTCAGGAAGAATCAGAAATCGCCCGTGAGACTGCAAATAACACAGCAAAGGAATTTCATTCGCATGAAGTTCCTAACGAAGAAGAATTGAGTAAAGATTTTAAGCCTTCTGAAGAAATAAAAATATTGTATCGTCAAATTGCTATGAAAATTCATCCTGATAGGGCAACAGGTGAAAAAGAAAAGGCATATCAAACAAGGCTTATGGCACAGGTAAATGATGCATACGCTGCCGGCGATATTGAAAGATTGAGGCAAATCTTGCAAGAATGGGAATCAAGTCCTGAATCAGTTATTGGTGAAGGAATAGCAGTTGATTTAGTAAGGATAATACGAAGCATATCTCAAATTAAGGGCAGATTGAAAACTATTGAAAGAGAGATTAAAACGATTAAGGAAACTGAAATGCACAAAATGATGATGCAAGTTCAGGAAGCAGAGAAAAGTGGCAGAGATTTATTAAATGAATTATCGGCAAAAATTGAATCAGATATTCAGTTGGCAAAGGAAAGGCTTGAGGGTATAGCGTAGAGGTGCAAATGATGGATGATACCAAAAAGAACAACCAATTAGTGAAGGCAAAAACATCCAGCCTGCAAAGAACATCTTCAAATATTGTTAGCCGTGGTTTATCTGATTTGGCTTTGTTGGATGTTGAAAAGGCAAAGGGTGCGGTTGAAGAAGAACGACTATCTCAGGCAAGGGAATGGTTAGAGAGGGGGGAGAGGCATCACTCGAATTGTGAGTTTGATAAAGCGATAGAAGCATATACAAATGCAATCGCATTAGATCCAAATTATGCTGTCGCCTATAAATGTCGTGGGAGTGCTTATTGGTGCAAATGTCAATATGACAGGGCAATTGAGGATTTTAATAATATGATTCAAATAGACTCGAATGATGTCGATGCCTACTTCTGGCGTGCGAATCTCTATGAGGATATAGGTCAATACGATAGGGCGATTGAGGATCATAATAAGATAATTCAAATAAACCCGAATGATGCCAGTTCCTATTATCATCGTGGGTGTACCTATGATAACAAAGGACAATATGACAGGGCGATTGAGGATTATAATAAGGCGATGCGAATAGACCCGGATTTTGCCGCTGCCTATATAGAACGTGGGAATGTTTATTGTTGCAAAGGGCAATATGACAGGGCAATTGAGGATTATAACAAGGCGATTGCAATACGCCCTGTTGCAAGGGCATATAAAGATCGGGGGGCTGCTTATAATAGCAAAGGACAGTATGACAGGGCAATTGAGGATTATAATAAGGCAATTGAATTAAGCCCTAGTTTTGCTACGGCACATTACAATCTTGGAGTGACTTATAATAACCTTGGACGTTACAGTGAGGCAATAGAAGCGCATAAGCAGGCAATACGTATCGAACCTGATTATGCTAAGGCACATTTCGGTCTTGGACTTACCTATTTAAGAACACGGGATGAAGATTTAGCGCTTGAGGAATACCGTATTCTTAAAGACTTGGACAAAGGCTTGGCAAATAAGTTATTTGGTGTAATTTCTAAGTAATAAACCGAGGGAGGAGAAGAATTCAAGGGGCGCCAGGACATCGCAGAAAACATAAAAGGTGATGTGATACCCATACAAAGGCTGATTATGGAGACCGTGACTCATGAAAGGAAACGATTACAAGAAACACTAAAAAGAGATAAAAGTCTTTTGGGAATCATTGAAAGAATTGAAGTAAGTTTGTTAAGGTGAAAGATTTGGCCCCTACTATTCTCTCTTTTTTTATGGATTTGTCGTGACGTATAGTTCATTGACATTTTCCCAGAAGCCAAATCCAAATTCTTTAAAAACAGTATCTCTGCCAAGCAACCCAGAAAAGAGCGGATTTTTGGGAAGCTGTGCTAATAGATGTATTGGACACTGGATAGTCTTGCCGAACACTTCTAATGTCGTTATATATTCATAAGCTGCGACCACCCCTCCTCCCGTTCCTGTATCAACTCTTTGCCCTTGATCCCAAGATTGTAAGCCTAACATTTGATAGAGGTCTGCCCGTAATGTTGTAACGGAAGCACCCGTATCGAAAAGCAATGATAAAGATATTCGATTATCTGTCGGTGTTATCAAAGTGACATTTACTAATGGCAACCATGTAGAATTTCCATTTGCACGATGTTCATAAAATCGAACCGTATGTTCAAAATTCTTAGACAGCATAGGTGAAATTCCACACAACTGGTTCGGAAGGTATAAAAGTAACGAGTGGTTTATCAAATTTAGTAATATGACTCATGAGATCGGACAGGTTTAGAGCTGATGCCACTATTTCATTACTATAAACTGCAACCCATTGGCCGCCATATTCTCTACAGATATCTTGCAGATTATTACTCAGCCATTCTATCTTATCGCCCTGCTCTGGCGATGGTTGTCCTGTCCGAACAACAGCAACTTGTTCTGGGGAAACAAAGTTCTCGGCGGCAATTTGCCAGCACCTGAACATTAAGACACCCTTTGCCGTATCATGAGTGTCACCCCATAATCTCTTGAAGGGTACTTCCCCAGAAGACGTAGAACCTGTCGAAACTGATGTAACAATGCATAGAGCACTCTTAGCCGGCTTGTATATCCTCGCTGAAATCGTCATTTTTTTACCTCTGAAGCTACGCCTTTTTCAATGAGTAATTTGGCTATATTTTGCGCGTGTGCAATACTGATAGTGATTGTTGCGCGAAGACGTGATATTACTTTACTTATATTCCCTCCTATAGCAGGAGGGCCAGGTATTGTTTCATAAAATTGAAGCAAAATCTCATTTCCAGTATGAACGACTTGTGCATAGTCACTATAGCATGAAATTGCATCTGGTGCCTGCTCAAAAAAACGTTCGAGTTCAAACCGCCCACCACCGGTGATTTTTTTTTCTTCAGCCATGTAATCCTCCTTTTACTACCTTGTATAAGATATTATATTGTTTCATATTATATCACTAATATAACGAAAAGTGACAACTATTTTTTAAAGCATTTATCACTTCGAGGGCAAGCAGGTTGTCGCCCTGAAGAAGAAGATTGCCAGCGTCAGGATCGCCGACTGACAGACTATCACCAAACCCATAGAACCCAGAGGGTCTGGGGAGATAGGAAAATGTTTTTTCCCTTTGGGCGATATTAGAACAAAAACCAAAGAAGATTGCAATTTATTTAATTCTTTCAGCTAAATTGAACACTAAAGAAGAGAGAAAATGAAAATGTATAATTATCCTTGAGAAAACAAGGCAAATAGACATAATAAGCGGTAATAGCACGTAACATTGATTATACTGCCGAAATGGGGTATTATTTTACGGCTATTTATAAAATTCATGTTGTAAATGTATAATAAATAGGCTATTCCGTCAACATGAATTTAATATTGAAAATAAAATACTGAAAGTGAGCTTACTACCTGAAATTGCTCGATCAAGTCCGCGATGCGATTCTGGAAAAACATTATTCGATTCGTACCGAACAAGCATATTTTGAAGGCACTCTAAGTTTTAAACCCGTGCTATAAAACGTAATCATACCAAATGTCTTGGTTCAATCGAGGACGAGTGAACCAGCGAAGAAGGGGCAAGTTTCAAACCTACCCCTACACAGTGCGGTAAAATATTGTTGTTATTGATATTTTTCAAAAAACTAATTTACTATGTGTACTTGCTTTTGATCATTTCTCTTAGTTTTCGTATCCTATCCAGGACAGGCGGGTGCGAGTAGTAGAATAAGGCATAGAGAGGATGGGGGTGGAGGTTCGAGAGATTGTCTTTTGAAAGTTTTACAAGGGTGCTGATCATGCTCTGGCTGTCTCCTGTTATCTCATACGAAAAACGGTCGGCTTCAAATTCGTGCCGTCTAGAAAAATAATTAAATATTGGAGCAAAGGGAAAGGCTACTATTGATCCTATAAAACTTACAATAATAACCTTCGCAAAGAAGGTGCTTTCTTTCAAATGGAAGAGATTAATGAGGGCATCGTTCTGGAATATCTTAAAGGACAGATACATCGCAATTAATGCGATAAGCTCAGAAGTAATGAGATGTTTTAAAAGATGCCGTTTCCTCCAGTGTCCCGCCTCATGTGCAAGAACTGACAGGATTTCATCATTGTCCATCTTCTCAAGCAGGGTATCGTAAAGAATGATCCTTTTCACCTTTCCAATGCCAGTAAAATAGGCATTCGTATGTCTGGTTCTCTTCGAGGCATCCATTTTAAAAACCCTTTTTACCTGTATGCCAACCTTCTGCATGAGATGGTGAATACCTTCCCGGAGCGTTTCATCCTCAATGGGTGTAAATTTGTTAAAGAGAGGTTCTATTACGTAGGGAAAGACGTACATCATAACGATACTAAAACCAAGAAAAAGACACCATATCCACACCCACCATAAATTGGGACTTGCCTGAACAATCAGAAGTCCTGCCGATGTTACCAAAGCCAGCAGGACCGTGGATATTACGAGCAATTTTATGGAATCGGTTATCCACAATCTCAGTGTCGTTGTGGTAAATCCGTACTTATTTTCTATTTTAAATGTGTGGTAGAGGCTGAATGGGACTGCCAGTAATGTTTCAGCGTAGAGCAGGGGGAAAAAGAAGATTAGTCCTGAAAGGATGAAGGGTAATTTCAAGGAAGCAATCCACGAGTTATAGATATTGAGCAGATTGCCAAAGAGGAAAAGCAATAGGATTACGGTGTGGAAAATGGACGAAACAAATTCAAATTTTGTATTTTCAACAACGTAGTCCCGCGTTTTGCTGAGCAGTTCCTGGTCTATGTGTCCCTCGAATTCAGGAGGAATTGATGCCCCGTGCTTTTTCAGACAGGAAAGATTGAGATATTTGAGCCAATAGCCTGAAATAACCGCAAGAAGATAGAGTATAAAAATAACAATGAGATATTTTCCCATAAATAAATTTGAAAATCAAAGAT
>Ga0209342_10006453_pt1 | contig 11908 bp, 6 predicted proteins | sample RifCSP16_2_FD_184023 | JGI IMG/M metagenome (GOLD analysis project Ga0209342, IMG submission 184023) | Soil microbial communities from Rifle, Colorado - Rifle CSP2_sed 16_2 (SPAdes) (version 2) | ecosystem: Environmental > Terrestrial > Deep subsurface > Rock core/Sediment | place: Rifle... | reverse complement strand
CAGTAGTAGGGACGTATTGTTCGCCACGGCGAATCTGCCTAAGGCACTACAATACGCCCCTACGCCCTGTCCTGGCCTGCCCTTCTCCGTCTGAAGCGGATTGCCCTAGAAATGGGCAGGTGCAAGACCTGCCCCTACATTAATTTTTATCAGATTCTACTTGACTTTATATCAATATATTGTATGCTATCCCACGAATGTATACCAAATATATAGCAAATGTAGTAATGATTAACTCATGCACATATGCAATGCCCCTACTGCAAGCAAGACAACGATAAGGTAATCAACTCCAGGCCCGCCATGGACGGACTGAGCGTGAAGAGGAGGCGGGAGTGTCTTAACTGCAGTAGACGATACACCACCTATGAACGGATAGAAGAGGCCCCCCTGAAGGCGATAAAGAAGGACGGCCGCAGGGTACCCTTTGATAGGAACAAGATCCGCCAGGGTATAGAAAAGGCCTGTGAGAAGAGGCCGGTATCCTCAGAACAGATAGAGGCGGCCGTCAGTGAGATAGAGAGGGATATATACAACCGGTTTGATAGGGAGGTGCCCACCAAATACGTTGGCGAACTGGTGATGCAAAAACTCAAGGGCCTTGACCACGTGGCCTACGTCCGCTTTGCCAGCGTCTATAAGGAGTTCAAGGACCTCTCCGAGTTCATGGAAGAGGCCAAGGCATTGATGGGGAAGAAGGAGGGGAGGAGGTGATTAACCAAACACTTGGGTTTCAAGTTATACTCCTTTTGATTACTAAAAATGTCCGGGGGCAAAGCCCCTTTACAACCCCCAAATAGGAGCCACTAAATGGAAAAAATAGAACTAAAAGAATTTGTGCGAAAAGTCGTATCAGACCTAGAGGATGGATTAAGATATGAGAAAGTATGTCTTAGCAGTTCAATCAAATTTGAAGTGTCAATACTCGAAACGAAGAAGTCAGATGGTAAGTTAGAAATCTCTGTTGCCTCTGGTGAAGCTGGTATTATTGGAAAAGAAAGCATTACAAAGATAAACTTTGAAGTCTCCCCCTACTATCCCGACACAGGACAGGAAGGGATGTCTATATACCAGTTGAAAAGAAAAGATTTGCCTCCTTTGCTAATGGCATTTGGTAACAGATGAGATTCTTCGCCCCGCTCAGAATGACAGGGGGATAGGTTGCCCCCAACAAATGTCACCCTGAGTGAGCCAAAGCCCTGAGTCCGCCTGAGGCGGACGAAGGGGACCGAAGAATCTCCTAAAATACTAGATTCTTCGCTTCGCTCAGAATGACAGGTAGTGTTGCTGAGATTTTTTCAGAGGTCTCATCTTCACTTATACCCTTTTGTGTCATCCTGAATCTGGCATGGCGAGTATATATAATTTGCATCTAAGATAGTCTACTTCTACTGTTATTAAAATTTTAGGTCTACCATTTGTCAAACCTTCCTCTGGCACTCCTTACATAGGCCCTGTATCTGGAGGCGGTGGGATTCTGGGAGGAATTGGTATTGCAGGCAGACGGCATCCTGGAGGCGTTCTAGCTCTTCATCGGTGAATTCTATAATCTTACCACAGCCTGAACATACCAGGTGGTCGTGGTGCTCATTTTCGTGGACGTGTTCGTAGTGGGAGTGTTTTTCGCCGAAGATTACCTCCCTGAGGAGGCCGCATTGAACCAGGAGGCTCAGGGTGCGGTATATGGTGGCCTTGGAGACCCTTTCGCCGCTCTGGCGGATATCCAGTAGCAGGTCTTCGGCCTCAAAGTGCTTGTGGCTCTTGAAGACCCAGTTCAGGAGGGACTGTCTCTCGGGGGTAAACTTAAGCCCTTTGGACTGCAGGTATTCCTGGAATTTTCGTTCATGGGCCGGGTCTTTGCCTGGAGTGGCCCTCCCTGGTCCCTCGCTACGCTCAGGAGGAGTTACCCCGCCACCTTGTAATGGCTTCCTGGACATGGTTTTTTAATAAAAAAACCCGCCCTGAGGCGGGTCATAAGAAAAATCCCGGCAGTGACCTACTCTCCCAGCAGTTAGCTAGTACCATCGGCGCCAGAGGCTTAACTGCCGTGTTCGGAATGGGAACGGGTGTTTCACTCCAGCTATGGCCACCGGGAAAAATTATTGTCAAACGAGACAGCCGTAAGGAAAAGCGACACAAGTAAATGGGCAATTAAGCACCTCGGCAGATTAGTACCAGTCAGCTAGTGTGTCGCCACACTTACACCTCTGGCCTATCAACCTCGTAGTCTACAAGGTGCCTTACTCTCTTAAAGAGATGGGATACCTAATCTTGGGGAGGGTTTCACGCTTAGATGCTTTCAGCGTTTATCCCGTCCGGACATAGCTACCCAGCGGTGCCGTTAGCACGACAACTGGTACACCATAGGTCCGTCCATCCCGGTCCTCTCGTACTAGGGACAGAGCCCCTCAAGTATCCAACGCCCACAACAGATAGGGACCGACCTGTCTCACGACGGTCTAAACCCAGCTCGCGTACCGCTTTAATCGGTGAACTCCCGAACCCTTGGGACCTTCTCCAGCCCCAGGATGCGATGAGCCGACATCGAGGTGCCAAACCTCCTCGCCGCTATGGACGCTCGGAGGAGATCAGCCTGTTATCCCCAGAGTACCTTTTATCTGATGAGCGATGGCCTTTCCACACAGCACCACCGGATCACTAGGCCCTGCTTTCACACCTGCTCGACACATTGGTCTCGCAGTTAAGCTCCCTTATGCCCTTACGCTCAACGTGCGGTTGCCAACCGCACTGAGGGAGCCTTGGGGCTCCTCCGTTACCGTTTGGGAGGAGACCGCCCCAGTCAAACTGCCCGCCTATCACTGTTCCGGGCCCGGATCAACGGCACCCGGTTAGGACCTTAACATAGGAAGAGTGGTATTTCAACGGCGACTCCATCCGCCCTAGCGAGCGAACTTCTCAGTCTCCCACCTATCCTACACATCCTGTGGCAAAGCCCAATGATAGGTTACAGTAAAGGTTCACGGGGTCTTTCCGTCTTGTTGCGGGTACGTGGCATCTTCACCACGACTACAGTTTCGCCGAGTCCCTCGTTGAGACAGTGCCCAAGTAGTTACGCGTTTCATGCGCGTCGGAATTTACCCGACAAGGAACTTCGCTACCTTAGGACTCTCATAGTTAGAGCCGCCATTCACCAGAGCTTCGGTTCAGAGCTTCTCCGCCCTTACGGGCAGATGACCCATCCCCTTAACTTTCTGGCATCGAGCACGCGTCAGTCTGTATACGTTGACTTTCTGTCTTCGCACAGACTTGTGTTTTTAGTAAACAGTCACCCGGGCCTCTTCGCTGCGGGTCGTCCGAAGACGACCGCCCCTTTTCCCGAAGTTACGGGGCAATTTTGCCGAGTTCCTTAACGAGGGTTCTCTCGAGCGCCTTAGGATACTCACCGAGCCTACCTGTGTCAGTTTTAGTACGGACACCGCTAGTACTGGCAAACGAGGATTTTCTTGGAAGACAGTTACGGTTACTTACGGGCTCGAGGCCCACGCACTCGCCCTTGAGGCCTTTGTGCCCCGGATTTTCCTGGGGCAACCTCTTGGGCTTGGACAGGCCATGTCTATTAGACCTGCTAACCTTCCTATCTCCGTCCCCCCATGCTCTAACGTACTAGGGTGGTACAGGATTATTAACCTGTTGTCCATCGTCTACGCCTTTCGGCCTCAACTTAGGCTCCGACTAACCCTGGGCGGATTTACCTTCCCCAGGAAACCTTAGGCTTACGGCGAGTGAGATTCTCACTCACATTATCGCTACTCGTTCCGGCATTCTCACTTCTACTTCGTCCAGGAGTCCTTACGGTCTCCCTTCAACCTACAGTAGAACGCTCCCCTACCACCCATCCGAAGACGGATCCGCAGCTTCGGCAACAGGCTTGAGTCCCGTTCATTTTCGGCGCAGAAATGCTCGGCTAGTAAGCTATTACGCACTTTTTAAATGATGGCTGCTTCTAAGCCAACATCCTAGCTGTCTTAGCACTTCCACTTCCTTCATCACTTAGCCTGTATTTTGGGGCCTTAACTGGCGGTCTGGGCTGTTTCCCTCTTGACTATGAAGCTTATCCCCCACAGTCTGACTCCTGTGTTGTACGGGATGGTATTCGGAGTTTGATTGGACTTAGTAGCCTGGTGGGCCCTAAAATCCATTCAGTGCTCTACCCCCATCCTTTAAAACACAAGGCTAGCCCTAAAGCTATTTCGGGGAGAACCAGCTATCACCAACTTTGATTGGCCTTTTACTCCTACCCTCAGCTCATCCCATCGCTTTTCAACGCAAACGGGTTCGGACCTCCACGGACTTTTACGTCCGCTTCATCCTGGCCAAGGGTAGATCAGTTGGTTTCGGGTCTGCTACATGCTACATTGTTGCGCTTTTAACGCTCGCTTTCACTATGGCTCCGTGCTTGTGGCACTTAACCTGCAGCATACAGCAACTCGCCGGATCATTAAGCAAAAGGCACGCAGTCACACCTTTCCCTTGCGGGACATAGTGCTCCTACCGCTTGTAAGTGTACGGTTTCAGATTCTATTTCACTCCCCTAACAGGGGTTCTTTTCATCTTTCGCTCGCGCTACTAGTGCACTATCGGTTGCCATACGATACTTAGCCTTAGGAGGTGGGCCTCCTTAATTCACACAGGCTTTCACGTGACCCGTGTTACTTGGGAGACTGCTAGGGGAGGGCCTATCCTTTCACCTACAGGACTATCACCTTCTGTGGTCAGGCTTTCCAGCCTGTTCAACTAGGATTGGCTTTTGTAACTCCCCGGACGGCACCTTGTTGCCATCCGTGCAGTTCCCGCGACCCCCAACGTGCAAGGTACAAGGACTTTAGGCACACGTTGAGTTTGGGCTGTTCCCCTTTCGCTCGCCGCTACTTGGAGAGTCGAAGATTCTTTCCTTTCCTGGAGGTACTGAGATGTTTCACTTCCCTCCGTTCCCCCCGGCACCCTATGGATTCAGATGCCGGTATCTGCCTATTAAAGCAGATGGGTTGCCCCATTCGGAGACCTCCGGGTCAATGCTTGCTTGGCAACTTCCCGGAGCTTATCGCAGCCTGCCGCGTCCTTCATCGGTCGATGGCACCAAGACATCCACCATACACCCTTAGTAGCTTAACTACCCAAAGAGCTCGTGTTGCTTTTACCCTTACGGACTATCTCATTTGTCAAAGAACTTTGTGGAGATGAGCGGGATCGAACCGCCAACCTCAGCCTTGCAAAGGCTGCGCTCTCCCAATTGAGCTACATCCCCGGAAAAGGGTGGTGGGCCTAAGTGGATTCGAACCACTGACCTTTCCCTTATCAGGGGAACGCTCTAGCCATCTGAGCTATAGGCCCGATTTATGTATCACATAAACGGGTCTAAAGCCAAAAGTATAAGTAGCATAAAGCCCGAAGAGAGGTCTCGTTTTGTCCTTAGAAAGGAGGTGATCCAGCCGCAGGTTCTCCTACGGCTACCTTGTTACGACTTAGTCCTCCTTACAGGACGTACTTTCGGCACCTCCCCTCCTTGCGGATTGGGCCAGTGACTTCGAGTACACCCTGCTTGGGTGGCTTGACGGGCGGTGTGTACAAGGCTCGGGAACATATTCACCGCGGCGTAGCTGATCCGCGATTACTAGCGATTCCTCCTTCACGAAGGCGGGTTTCAGCCTTCGATCTGAACTGGGACCGGCTTTCTGGGTTTCGCTCCACCTTGCGGCTTTGCATCCCTTTGTACCGGCCATTGTAGCACGTGTGCAGCCCGGGACATAAGGGCCATGATGACTTGACGTCGTCCCCACCTTCCTCCGTCTTGACGACAGCAGTCTCTCTAGAGTTCCCGGCTCTCCCGTTGGCAACTAGAGACAAGGGTTTCGCTCGTTAGAGGACTTAACCCAACGCCTCACGGCACGAGCTGACGACAGCCATGCAGCACCTGTGATGGTTCCGGACTGGATACCGATCGTCCCCCTTTCGGGTTTCTACTTCCACCATGTCAAGCCCCGGTAAGGTTCTTCGCGTTGCATCGAATTAAGCCACATGCTCCACCGCTTGTGCGAGCCCCCGTCAATTCTTTTGAGTTTTAGTCTTGCGACCGTACTCCCCAGGCGGAACACTTAATGCGTTAGCTGCGGCAGAGAAACCTCGCGGTCCCTCTACTTAGTGTTCATCGTTTACGGCTAGGACTACCGGGGTATCTAATCCCGTTTGCTCCCCTAGCTTTCGCACCTCAGCGTCAGGGATAGACCAGAGAGTCGCTTTCGCCACCGGCGTTCCTTCTGATATCTACGCATTTCACCGCTCCACCAGAAGTTCCACTCTCCCCTTCCATCCTCAAGTCTTGTAGTTTCGGGCGCAGTTCCCTGTTTGAGCCAGGGGCTTTCACACCCGACTTGCTAGACCGCCTACGTGCCCTTTACGCCCAGTGATTCCGAACAACGCTTGCCATCTCTGTATTACCGCGGCTGCTGGCACAGAGTTAGCCATGACTTCCTCTTGAGCCTTAGTCAAGCAGGACGCTATTCACGCCCTGCACTTCCTAACTCCTGACAGGGGTTTACAACCCGAAGGCCTTCTTCCCCCACGCGGCGTCGCTTCGTCACCCTTTCGGGCATTGCGAAAGATCCTCGACTGCAGCCTCCCGTAGGAGTCTGGGCAGTGTCTCAGTCCCAATGTGGCCGACCACCCTCTCAGGCCGGCTACCCGTCATCGCCTTGGTGGGCCTTTACCTCACCAACTAGCTGATAGGACACAGACCCCTCTCTGGGCAGAAGCGCCTTCGCGCCACCTTTTGGCTGCATAGTTATGCAACCTGCAGCTTTATGGGGTATTAGCGGCACTTTCGCTAAAGTCCTTGCGGACGCCGTTATCCCCCTCCCAAAGGTAGGTTATCTATGTATTACTCACCCTTTCGCCGCTCGGCTCCAAGGCCTTTCGGCCTCGGTCCTCGCTCGACTTGCATGCCTAATCCACGCCGCCAGCGTTCGTTCTGAGCCAAGATCAAACCCTCCATAAAAGAAAATCTCATCCCGGCTTTTCGCGGGCTTCTAACTTCGGTTTCACAAGACCATCTCTTGGGCTCTATGCTTACTTTTCAAAGAACAATGACTTGGTGTATAGGGTTATATCCCTATTCCCAACCTTAATATTATACCTGATTGGGCAGGCTTGTCAACAACCGAAGAAAAATACATCACAAATCCATGTAAATAATTAGCTTACGCATAGGGGAGGGAGTGTGTATATTACCCAGGGTTAGGTTGCTGGTCCTTCTTTAAACCTGCCAATCTTCTCATAACGGCTGTAGCGTTGCTGGAGGAGGCGGTCCTGGGGAATGGTCTTTAATTCTTCAAGGTACTTCAGGATATGTGCCTTCAGGGTCTCAGCGGCCTTCTTGGGGTTTAGATGGGCGCCTCCCTCTGGCTCTGGGATAATCTCCTCTACCAGACCCAGTCCCAGGAGGTCTTTGGCCGTCAATTTTAGTGCATCGGCGGCCTCCGGGGCATTTTCTGCATCCTTCCATAATATGGCGGCGCACCCTTCCGGAGAGATGACCGAGCAATAGGCGTATTCCATCATAGAGAATCTATCTCCAACTCCTATCCCGAGGGCGCCTCCGCTGCCCCCCTCTCCTATTACTATGCCCACTATGGGTGTCTTGAGGCCAATCATGTGGAATATATTTTCAGCTATGGCGTAGGCCTGTCCCCTCTCCTCGGCCCCTATGTCCGGGTTGGCACCCGGGGTATCTATAAGGGCAACCACTGGGAGCCCCAGCCTCTCTGCCAATTTCATCTTTAATAGCGCCTTTCTGTAGCCCTCAGGGTTGGGCATCCCAAAATTGCATAGGAGCCTCTCCCTGGTGTTTTTCCCCTTTTGTTGTCCGATGAGCATGAACCTGTGGTTATCTATCCTGCCAAAGCCTGTTATCATCGCCCTGTCGTCCCAGAAGTGCCGGTCTCCGTGAAGTTCCATGAAATCGTCCAACATGAGGGTAATATAATCGGAGGTTAAGGGCCTCAGAGGGTGTCGGGCCAGTTTCACTACGTCATAGGGAGAGAGGGGCTGAGGGGATACCTCTTCTGAGGGGGCTTTCCTCTCTGCGGCTATCACTATCGGTGGGCGTGGCCCTGCCGTCCCGATGGGAGGGGTCGTCTGGGTCAACTGTAATATTGAATCGCTACTATTAAGTTCCAATAGTCTCTCCAACGTTTAGCTCTTAAAATTATGATTGTCGCTTGTGTTGTTGTCAATACAATTTTCTGAGGTTAGTAATGCGGTGCGTTTCACGCACCTACTAAACATTAGGAGCAAGTAGGGGCGTATTGCAATACGCCCCTACTTGCTACTGCCTATCTTTTTAAGCCTCGCATGCTCCACCAGTAAGGTCTTCCTGCCTACGGGGAAGTCTACTACCACCATCTGTCCTTTTCCATCACCTGTCGCCTCTCTTACCCTGCCGATACCAAAAGTGGGGTGCTCTACCTTCTGACCGGGGAAGAACCCTCCTGCTGACACTGCCTCCTCTTCACAAGAGAACCTATCGTCAGTAAAAGTCCTTTCTACCCTCCTCATGGCCTCTCTTTCGTAAGAGGACCCCTCAGCAGGTGAAGTCCTGTTCACTTCTTCTACCACCTCTTTTGGCAGTTCCTGTAAGAAACTGGAAGGGATAGACGCCACCTTCAGGCCGTATCTGGAACGATATGCAGTGTGCAGGAGTACCAGCCCCTCTTTGGCCCTTGTGATGCCTACGTAGAAGAGGCGTCGTTCCTCCTCCAGTTCCGTCTCTGAGTGTAGACTCTGGGAATGGGGTAGGAGTCCTTCCTCAAGTCCGCAGATGAATACCGCGGGGAACTCCAGCCCCTTGGCCGCATGGAGGGTCATGAGGCTTACTGCCTCCGTGTGCCCATCCCAGCTGTCCGTATCCTGCACCAGGGCCACCCTCTCCAGGAAGTCTTCCAGGGAGCCCTCGGCGTGAGTTTTGTCATATTCCCCCGCCGCATTGACAAGTTCGTCCACGTTGGCCAGCCTCTCTATTACCTCCATCTGGGTAAAGGCGGACTTGAGATAGGCCGTGTATCCCGTCCCTGCAATTACCTCTGTCACGATGGGTCTCACCGGGGAGCGAGGCATTGCCTTGAGCACCTTGTAGAGTTCAGAGAAGGCCCCCAGCCCCCCTCTTGCCTTGCCTTTTATCCCCCCGACCTCGGAACCGGCCACCTGGATAAAGTCATTATTTATGTGAACCGCCTCTCTCTTGAGCCTTTCCACCGAAGTCTGGCCTATACCCCTGTGGGGCGTATTTATTATCCTCTCAAAGGCCACCTCGTCCCTGTGGTTTACCAGTAACCTGAGGTAGCTGAGGATGTCCTTTATCTCTCTCCTCTGGTAGAAGGCCACACCGCTTACGATAATATAGGGTATCCCATAAGACATCATGGCCTCTTCCAGTACCCTGGACTGGGCATTGGTACGGTAGAATATGGCCATATCGGAGTAAGGGCGACCCACAGGGTCGCCCCTACCACCCTGATGTAATTCCTTGACCCTTGAGGCGACCTCTTTTGCCTCAGTCCTTTCGTCTTCGCAATGCACGACGGTAACTGGCTCCCCTTCCGGATTTTCCGTCCAAAGTCCCTTGGTCTTCCGGAATTTGTTATGCAGGATGAGTCCGCTGGCAAGTTGGAGGATGCGTTTGGTGGAACGGTAATTCTGTTCCAGCCTGACTACCTTTGTATCGGGGTAGTCCTTCTCAAAGTCCAGTATGTTGCCCAGGTTGGCGCCCCTCCAGCCGTAGATGGACTGGTCGGGGTCCCCCGTGACGCAGATATTATGGTATTTCTTTGAGAGTAACTTCTGTATGAGGTATTGGGCAAAATTGGTGTCCTGGTATTCGTCTATGAGGATAAAGAGAAATTTTTCCTGATAATGGTCAAGTACCTCGTGGTTCTTGGAGAGGAGTTCTATAAGTTTTAATTGGAGGTCATCAAAGTCCAGGGCGTTGTTGGCCATGAGGAGTTCCTGGTACCTGGCGTAGACCTTGTTAGCTACTTGATGGTAGTAATCCGAACGTTCCTTTAGCATACCACCAGGGCTGAGGAGGCGGTTCTTGGCGTTGCTGATGGTGGCGGCCAGGGTGGTGGGCTTCCAGTGGGTGGGGTCTAACTGCAGTTCCTTCATGGCAGTCTTGATGGTGCCAATGGTGTCGGACGTATCATATATACTAAAGGAACGGGTATAACCCAGGCGTTCAATATTGCCCTCAGACCTCAGTACACGGGCGCACATGGAGTGGAAGGTGGATACCCACAGCCCGGGGTAATTGTAATAGGCCAGTACCCTCTCCTTCATCTCGTCGGCGGCCTTGTTGGTGAAGGTGAGGGCCAGGACGTTGTAAGGGTTTACCCCCTTCTCTATCAGGTAGCATATCCTTCTGGTAATGACCCTGGTCTTGCCGCTACCTGCCCCGGCCAGGACTAGTAATGGGCCCTCCAGGTGGGTTATGGCCTCAAATTGGGGCTCTGTTACGTCTGCAAGGAGTTTGCTGGCGGCCTTCATAAAACTACAACAGGGCCTTAAACAGACTACCGGTATAAATAGCGCTGGGGATGACGTCGCAGGGCATCCAACAGCCGGGGCACTCCCTGACTATCTTCCTGTAGCGTTCTATCTTCTGACCGAACCATAGCTCCTCCAGGGTCTCTCTGGTCAGGTCCCCCACCCTGGTGTTACTCTGTATGCAGATGGGCACCTTGCCGTCGGGCAGGATTCTGATGTGGCTGGTGAGGGCGACGCATGGGGTGTCGGGTTGCCTCTTGCCGTAGAGGAGGCGGTTCTTGAGGCCCTCGTTGAAGAACCTCTTTACCAGCCCTTCCTTAAAGTCAAAGCTCTTGGTGTCCCTGGAGAGACATTCTACAATCCTCTCTATCTCTTCCTGGGAGAAGGAGTCAAACAAGTCCAGTTCCATCTGCCTCTCTCCCTCCTGATAGTTCTCGTAGAGGTGGCGGTCGCGTCTGGCCACCTGGTATTGCAGGTCTAATCCCAGTCCCTGGCAGAAATCCTGGAGGGGTTCTATCTGGTCAATGTTTTTCCTGCTGATGGTAAGATTCACCCCTACGCACAACCCCTTTTCCTTCCTCAGCCTTACCAGTCCTTCCAGGGTCTCTTTGGCCCTCTCAAAGGCCCCCTTTACGCCCCTTATCTCATCGTGCCTATCACCCATGCCATCCAGGGAGACCCTGTAGTGGAAGGTAGGGGCACGTTGCAACGTGCCCCTACCGTCAGCGGCCATCCCCCTGGCAAATTCTATTATCCTCTGGGATTGGTAGCCGTTGGTATTCAGTACCACCGTACTGGTACCACAGTGGGTAAGGATATGCTCTACTATCTCCTCCAGGTCTTTCCTGACAAAGGGCTCACCTCGAGTAATCCTCACCACGTCCAGTCCCTTGAATTGCTCAAAGAGGGACTTCGCCTGTTGTGTATCCAGTTCCGTCTTGTCCTGGAGGCCGGGTATGTTGCACATGTAGCAGTTCAGTTCGCACCGCCACGTTATGAGGTAGGTGCAGATGGAGGGGTAGGGTATCCAGCCCAGGTTATGATACAGGATATGTTTGGCCAGGTTTAGGTACAGCTTCATGAGTTCAAGGGTTCAAAGGTTTAAGAGGGGCTGTGCTCCAGGACTCGTTTGATGACATATATGGGCTTACCCTGGGACTCGTGGTAGATTCTTACCAGTAGTTCGGCCAGGAGTCCAGAGGTGATAATCTGTACGGCCAGGAGTATGCAGAGGACGCATACGGAGAGGGAGACCTTGGTGCCCAGCTTATCGCCGTAGAAGATCTTCAAATAGGCGAGCCGCAGACCGAGAAAAATGCCCACCAACCCAAAAAAGCTCCCTATGGGCCCAAGG
>Ga0209342_10006450_pt1 | contig 11909 bp, 11 predicted proteins | sample RifCSP16_2_FD_184023 | JGI IMG/M metagenome (GOLD analysis project Ga0209342, IMG submission 184023) | Soil microbial communities from Rifle, Colorado - Rifle CSP2_sed 16_2 (SPAdes) (version 2) | ecosystem: Environmental > Terrestrial > Deep subsurface > Rock core/Sediment | place: Rifle... | reverse complement strand
GCAGGCCCTAAGGAGCGCACTCTTGTCCAGAAGACCGTCCCTTCGTCAGCAAAAGAGGCTGAGAAGGGATTGAAGGGGAGTGAGGGGATCGGGGATGTCTCAGAGACGCTCGCAATAAAGACCCCCGCAAGCAACCTCAGCGAAGAAAGGCATATAGCGGACATAGAGATCAAACAGGTTGATATCGGCGGCGAAGCAGGCGGCAGTGGAACCGGGGAGGATGACACCCCGGTGGTTCACCCGAGAAGGACCCAGAAGGCGATCAAGGAGGTCGTTGCAACACACCGGGGGAGCCTGGATTTTATCTATAAGAAGGCCTTGAGGAACAATCCCACCTTAAAAGGGATTGTGATCATCGAATTTACGATCGCTGCCAACGGGGATGTGACAGGTGGGCGGATTACATCCAGCAGTGTAAAAGACCCCTCCCTTGAAGAGCAGGTATTGAAACGTATCCTCACCTGGAAATTCCCCCCTTTACCGGACAGCGGAAATACCGTCGTCTCCTTTCCCATTGAATTCTCACCGGTGTAGCACCTGCTACGGCAGGTAGGATGCCTTGATGATCCTCCCGATCCCGGCTAAATCTCTTTTCACTTCAATCCTGGAAAAGACCTTTTCTTTCTCAAACAGGCTTCTCACATGCCCTGCCTGATTGAAACCGATCTCCATGATCAGGCCCCCTTGCTGTTTAAGATAGCGCGGGGCCTCCCGGATGATCCGCCTGTAGAAATCAAGGCCGTCTTCTCCGCCATAGAGAGCAAGTGCCGGCTCATACCCTTTTATCTCTGGTTGAAGCCTTTCCATAGCCTCTTTTGCGACATAAGGAGGGTTGGACACTATGAGATCTATCTTCCCCTCCAGTCCCAAGGACGCTACCGCACTGAATAAATCTCCAACAAGAAATGTGATCTTGTCCTCAACCCCATGTCGCTCAGCATTCTTCCGGGCTACTTCAATAGCACCCTCGGAGATATCTACTGCATATACCCTCAATCCCCCTCTTTCCTCAATCTCCATAGCTATACATATGGCTATACATCCGCTGCCCGTACAGAGGTCAAGCACAGTAATATCTTTAATTCCGGGGACACCATACTTAATTTCTTGTGAATTAAGTATGGTGTCCCCGGAACAGACGCTGTTCACCGCCTCTTCGACCAGGAGCTCTGTTTCGGGTCTTGGGATAAGGACCTCTCTGTTGACCTTGAACAAGAGCCCCCGGAACTCCACCTCACCCAGGATATACTGCGGAGGCTCTCTCCTCCCCCGCCTTTCTATAACCCCGCTGAATCGTTTCATTTCATCCGATGTAAGAACCCTCTCCGGATGGATCAGCAGCTCCTTCCTCTGACACCCCAGAACATGAGTCAGGAGATATTCTCCTTCCAGATAAGGTTCCGGCACCTCAAGGAGAGAAAGATATTCCCTGGACCATCTCAGGGCCTCTGAGATGGTCCGTCCGTTTTTCAACCTGTTCTGTCTGACCATATTCTCCACCATAACGGGCCAGGATATTGCTGTCAAGAAAATCTTGGATCTTCGACAAGGCCAGAGGAATATTTCAGGAAGTAATTTATTTCTTGAAAAGGGGAATAGAGATGCTATCGCGCTGTTTTCACAGATATTGTAATTATTCAAGAAGTTATGTTATAGTATTCTAATAATTTACCCAATACTTTGTGAGGACAATCTAACCTATGAATTCCTTTTATAAAAACTTAGGCCTGTGGCTCATCATAGGCGTGGTCATGATCCTTCTATATTATCTCTCCCAGCAGACCGCCCCTCCGGCCACGGAGATCGTGTTCAGTGACTTTCTGAACAGGGTCGAGAAGGGAGAAGTTGCCGAGGTTGTGATCAAACTAAATCAGATCAGCGGTGTGCTGAAAGATGGGAAAAAGTTCAGCACCTATACCACAGACTATCCTAATCTCGTAGATGCTTTGAGAGAGAAGGATATCAAGATTACTGTTAAGCCGCCTGATGAGACCCCATGGTATATAGCGTTCTTATTTTCCTGGGGGCCGATCCTGCTCTTAGTCGGGGTATGGATCTTCTTTATGCGGCAGACCCAGATGGGGGGGAACCGTGCCCTCTCCTTTGGCAAGAGCCGTGCGAGACTCCTCACCGAGGAGCGTAAAAAGGTGACGTTTGCGGATGTTGCCGGGGTAGACGAGGCCAAGGAAGAGGTCCAGGAAATTATCGAATTTTTAAAGGACCCGCCCAAGTTTCAAAAACTCGGCGGCAGGATCCCAAAGGGTGTCCTGATTGTCGGCCCTCCTGGGACCGGCAAGACCCTCCTTGCAAAGGCGATCGCCGGTGAGGCGAATGTCCCGTTCTTCAACATCAGTGGTTCTGACTTTGTAGAGATGTTCGTCGGCGTCGGGGCATCGCGGGTAAGAGACCTGTTTGAGCAGGGGAAGAAGCACGCACCGTGTATCATATTCATCGATGAGATCGATGCAGTGGGGAGATTGCGCGGCGCAGGTTTGGGGGGCGGACACGATGAGCGTGAGCAGACACTAAACCAGCTCCTGGTGGAGATGGATGGCTTTGAAACGAACGAAGGGGTAATCCTGATTGCGGCCACGAACAGACCGGATGTCCTTGACCCTGCACTCCTGAGACCTGGAAGATTCGACAGACAGATCGTGGTCGGGAGGCCGGATGTGAGAGGAAGGGTTGGAATCCTGAAAGTACATACTAAAAAGATACCCTTATCAGGCGATGTAACTTTGGAGACCATTGCACGGGGCACGCCGGGCTTCTCCGGCGCCGAACTTGCTAACCTTGTGAATGAGGCTGCCCTTTTTGCTGCACGGATGGATAAGAAGGTCGTAGAGATGGAGGATTTTGAAGCTGCCAAGGATAAAGTGCTGATGGGCGTGGAGAGAAAGAGTCTGCTTATCAGTGAACAGGAAAAGAAGAATACAGCCTATCACGAGGCGGGACATACTCTGGTGGCGAAACTTCTGCCTGGTACAGACCCGATACATAAGGTGACCATCATCCCAAGAGGAAGGGCGCTCGGGGTAACACAGCAATTGCCTGTCGATGACAAGTACACCTATTCAAAGGAGTATCTCTATGCAAACATTGCTATACTGTTAGGCGGGAGAGTCGCTGAAGAATTGATGCTCAACCATATGACGACAGGGGCCGGCAATGATATAGAAAGGGCCACTGACCTGGCCAGAAAGATGGTCTGTGAATGGGGGATGAGCGAAAGGCTGGGCCCCCTTACTTTTGGCAAAAAACAGGAAGAGATCTTCCTGGGCCGGGAGATAGCCCAGCACAGGGATTACAGTGAACAGACAGCGCTCTTGATTGACGAGGAGGTCAAGCGGCTGGTAATAGAAAACTACGATAGGACCACGAAGCTTTTAAAAGACAACATCAATACCCTGAAGGCCCTGGCAGAGGCATTGCTGGAAAATGAGGTCTTGGACGGCCCGGAGATTGACGAAATTATCAGGACTACGACAACTGTGTAGAATCATGTCTGTTTACTTTTATCTTTAGTGTTAATTTCTTCTTAGGTGACGACATTTCCAGATAGAACCTGCTTGATGGGGATCATTAATGTGACCCCGGATTCCTTCTCGGATGGAGGTCTGTTTTTTGATTCAGGAAAGGCTGTTGACCACGGGCTTGCGTTAGAGGCTGAAGGCGCTGATATCATCGATGTGGGGGGCGAGTCTACCCGGCCAGGGGCCATGCCTGTACCGGCTGAAGAAGAGATTAAAAGGGTTATCCCGGTCATTAAGGCCCTGTCGGCCAAAGTAAAGGTCCCCATATCCATCGATACCTACAAGGCAGAAGTTGCTAAATTAGCTATAGAGGCCGGGGCATCTATCATAAACGACATCAGTGCCCTGAGATTCGACCCGGATATGGTGAATGTAGCACGGGGGCATAAAACCCCTGTGGTGCTGATGCACATGCTCGGAAGCCCAAGGGATATGCAGATGAATCCTGTATATGGCGACGTCGTGCAAGATGTTTATCATTTTCTCAGAGAGAGGATAGAGTATGCAGAAAGAAATGGCATCCGGCATGAAGAGATCATCATAGACCCCGGGATTGGTTTTGGGAAGAGGCTCCATCATAATCTTTCACTGATCAAACATCTTGAGGTATTTAAAGGCCTGCACTGTCCCATTCTGATCGGACCGTCGCAAAAATCTTTTATCGGCGAGATATTAAGGCAGCCGGTGGATGAGAGGATAGAAGGAACAGCGGTCATTGTTGCAATCGCTATCATGAAGGGGGCCAATATCATCCGGGTCCACAATATAAAGGTCATGAAAGCCATCGCCAAGATGGTTGACGCGATAGAAGCAGTGAATGGTGAATAGTAAATGGTGAATGGTTTTAAGGTAAAATGATGGGATTCATACAGGACATACTCAAAGAAATACGATGGCAGGATATCATAGATATCCTCATCATCACCTTTGTATTCTACCGCCTCTTACTTTTGATCAAGGGCACACGGGCCTTTCAGATGCTCATGGGGCTGATCATCCTCTTCATCGCCTATGTAGTATCCAAATGGGCAGGTCTGTACACCCTGGAATGGTTGATTCAAAGCCTCTGGTCCTATATCGTATTGGCGCTCATCATTCTCTTCCAGCCGGAGATCCGAAGGGCGCTGGCCCAGATGGGTCAAAACCCCCTGACACAACGCCTGATATCTATAGAAGAGTCAAAGAACATAGAAGAGATCATCCGGGCATGCGTCTCCTTGGCCAACAAGAAGATAGGAGCTATCTTAGTCATTGAACGCAACACACAACTGCGCGATCTCGTTGAGATGGGCATCCCCTTAGATGCCAGGATAACCAAAGAATTACTCACCAGTATATTCCTCCCCTACTCCCCTATCCATGACGGGGCTATCATTATCAACGGCGACAGGATAGCGGCAGGAGGGTGCTTTCTGCCGCTCACCCTCAGCCCCAATATAAGCAAATCTCTCGGAACGAGGCACAGGGCCGCTATTGGTGTTACTGAAGAGACGGACGCCGTGGCCATAGTCGTCTCTGAGGAGACAGGCACTATCTCTGTCAGTATCGGGGGGGATATGACCATGGATTTGGATGCGGCCGCCTTAAGACGGTTATTGACAAGGATATTCCAGCGGGAGAGAAAAAAAGAGAGGAATCACTGGCTGGGGAAGATAGAATCCCTGTTCCCAAGACGGATGAAGGAGAGTATCCGGAAGATAGTGACCGGAGAAGAGCTGAGTAAATAATGGCCTACTTTAAAGACCTGTTCCTCAACAATCTTTCTCTGAAATTAATCTCCCTTTTTTTTGCCGCCACCCTATGGTTCTATGTCACCCCTATTGCACCCAAAGACACCCTGGAAGTCAATTATGTCCTGCCGCTTGAATTAAAAAATATCCCTCCGAATATGATGACTGTAGGAAAGATTGAGGAACGCATCGGGGTGAGGTTGAAAGGGGGACAGGGTGTTATCAGGGATATCAATCCGGATAAGCTGAGTGTCAGCCTTGACCTCTCCAATGCCTCAGAAGGGGTCAGATTCTATAACCTTGATCCCGACAATATCAATGTGCCGTCCAATATCGATGTCGTCAGAATAGAGCCCAGGACCATAAAGATTGATATGGTCAAGTTAAAGAGAAAGGATGTGGATGTGAAGGTAAATCTCACAGGGAATCCCGCGTCAGGTTACCGGGTGAAACGAATCTCTGTAAATCCCCCGGTGATCACCATTGAAGGGCCTGAGGCCGAGGTAAAGGATATCTCTTCCTTAGAAGGCCTGACGATCAATGTGACAGAAAGGAAAAACAGTTTTTCACGGGAGGTCAAGATCGGGACACCCCAGCGAAATGTAAGGATCATAGGCAAGGATGTGGTCATCGTGGATGTGGAGGTCGACAAATCATGAGAAAACTTTTCGGCACGGATGGGATCAGAGGCATGGCGAATGTAGAGCCGCTGACGTCGGAGATGGCGGTTAAATTAGGCCGCGCCGCCGCGTATCTTTTCAAAAAGAGGAAAAACAAGAAAGGCCATCATAGAATCGTCATCGGAAAGGACACCCGTCTCTCAGGGTATATGTTTGAAGGGGCCCTGACATCGGGGATATGCTCCATGGGCGTTGACGTATTACTGGTGGGGCCGATGCCGACCCCGGCCATCGCATTTCTCACAAGGAGCTTCAGGGCGGATGCAGGCGTTGTCATATCGGCATCCCATAATCTATTCGAAGATAACGGCATCAAGTTTTTCTCGGAAAATGGATTTAAACTCCCGGATGAGTATGAGAAGGAGATAGAAGACATCATCTTTTCGGGAGAGATTGATAACCTGCGGCCTACAGGGAACAGTCTTGGAAAGGCCTTCAGGATTGACGATGCGGACGGACGATATATCGAGTTTGTAAAGAATACGATCCCGAAAGGGATAGACTTTGAAGGCATCAAGACAGCCGTTGACTGTGCGAATGGGGCGGCCTATAAGATTACGCCCACGGTATTGCTGGAACTGGGGGCGAACATCATTACCATAGGTGACAAGCCGGACGGGGTGAATATCAACCTGGAGTGCGGCTCTCTCCATCCTGAAAAGGTGCAGAAGGTCGTCATGGAATCCGGGGCTGATATCGGAATAGCCCATGATGGAGATGCAGACAGGGTGATCCTCGTGGATGAGAGGGGCGGGATTGTAGATGGAGATAAGATGATGGCGATGTGCGCCCTTGAGATGAAGAGGGCCGGACGCCTCTGTCAGGATACACTGGTGGCCACGGTGATGAGCAATATCGGTCTTGAGATCGCCATGAAAGAGGCAGGGATCAAAGTGGTCAGAACCCCGGTAGGGGACAGGTATGTGCTGGAGGAGATGGTCCGTTCCAACTGTAATTTGGGAGGAGAGCAATCCGGACATGTCCTCTTTTTAGATTACAATACCACAGGGGATGGCCTTATTACAGTACTACAGGTGTTGACCCTGATGAAAAAGACCGGAATGCCTCTGTCGCAACTGGCCTCCTGCATGAAAACCTTCCCTCAGAGATTGGTCAATATAAAGGTCCGGGAAAGGAAACCCCTTGATTCAATACCCCAGATAAGGCATGTCATTCAAGAAGCTGAGAAAGGTCTGGACGGCAAAGGGAGAGTTGTTATAAGATATTCCGGCACGGAACCCCTTCTGCGGATCATGGTAGAAGGAGATCAGGAGGACAAGATTAATGCTATCGTTGATAATATCTCGGATGCAATCAACAAATTCCTTGGAGTCCAATAATGATGGATAAGGAGAGACTATGAATGCCACAAAAATGGTGTGCCTTCTGTTGTTCGCTGTTCTATTATCTTATCCCCCGGTGATTAAGGCAGGAGAAGACCCGACAACTGCCCCGGGATACTATCCTAAGGAATATATCAATATGAAGAACCCCCTCCCATTTGACTTGACCAGCCTGAGAGAGGGGAGAAAGGTATATACCGGCCAATGTGAGGTGTGTCATGGTGTTTATGGAGATGGGAAAGGAAATGCAGCTTTGATAGGAAAGTATAAACCGATGCCGAGGGACTTTACTGACAATAATATCATGTCCAAGAAGAACGATGGGATGTTGTATTACTCGGTCTCAAAGGGGGTACACGGCACCCAGATGTTTGCAAGAGAAGAGATCATGCCCCCCAATCAGCGCTGGGCGGTCATACACTACATCAGGACCTTTACAAAGGGTGAAGAAAAGGGAAAATAACGGAGGCTGTCAGAGATGGAAGAGATCACGAGGAAGGATTTTCTGCACTCTACGGTAAACACCCTGATCGGATTATGGGTTGCTGCGACGGCAGTATTATCAAGCTACGCCGGCCTCAGGTACTTGTGGCCAAGCGAGAAGACCGCAGGCGGACCCGGAGGAAACAAGGCATCCTTTCCCCTGACTGAACTGCCTGAGGGGGACATGAAAAAGGTCTTAATAGGCGGGAAACCTGCAGGGATCATCCGGCTTAACAAAGACTTATATGCCCTATCCCTTATCTGCACCCATTTGGGGTGCATCGTAAGTTGGCATTCTGAGGAGAAGCGGCTGATATGCCCCTGTCATGGGGGGGTATACGATATTAATGGCGCCGTGTTAGGGGGCCCGCCGCCGCGTCCCCTTCCCAGCTATGAGGTAAGACTGCGCGGCGACACTGTGGTGGTGGGATAAGAGTGATGAGCGGGATTTTCGGATGAACATCCATGAGCCAGGGCTCACAAAGGGGCATGAAAATAGGCCAACCCTGTTGTAGCCGCAAACTTTAGTTTGCGTGCCCTGAACATGGCTGCTTAGCTTAGGACGCAGGCTAAAGCCTGCGGCTACGGCTGCGGCTACGGCTACGGCTACGGCCTGGTGGGAAAGGTTATTTTCGGGTGAAATATATTCATCTCAATAAATGGTTCGAGAAGATCGAGAAAAGCGCCAATGTCCGCGGATTGATAAACTGGTTTACCCTCGCCACAGGATTCCTCTATGGGGAATTTGACGACCGGCTGGATCTTAGATCAGCCCTTCAAAAGGTATTAAAGAAACCCGTACCCAAACATATCAACTTCTGGTTCTGTTTTGGCGGCTTTACCTTCCTCTTATTTGTCATCAATATAATTACCGGGATACTCCTCCTGATGTATTACAGACCCACGATTGACCAGGCCTATGACAGCATCGTGCATATCACCAACAATGTCCCCTTTGGATGGCTGGTCAGGGGATTTCATCACTGGGCCGCCAATATCATGGTGATTACGGTACTGATCCATATGCTGAGGATCTACTTTCACGGCGCTTATAAACACCCAAGGGACATGAATTGGGTTGTCGGGGTTTGTCTCTTCCTGCTTGTCCTGTCTTTCGGATTCACAGGTTATCTGCTGCCATGGAATCAGGTCTCTTTCTGGGCAACAACCATCGGAGCAGAGATACCGAGCACATTCCCCCTTGCCGGCCCCTATATCACCTATTTCCTTAAAGGGGGTGATAGCGTAGGACAGTTGGCGTTGACAAGATTTTTTGCCTTTCATGTGGTCATCCTCCCATGGATTACTGTGGGCCTTCTTTCCCTGCACTTTTTAATGGTACGGAGGTTGGGTATCTCAGGACCCCTATAACATTATTCCGTTATGCATAAACTCTACCTCCTTCCCCTTGTAATCTGTCTCTGTCTCAGTGCACCCTCTTTTGCTGAAGAAAAACATTTCGTAGAACTTGAACCTGTTGTGATAACCGCAAGCAGGATTGAAGAACCTGTATCTGAGGTGCCTGCTTCTATCGATGTCATCACGTCCCACGATATAGAAGTGAAGCAGGGCCTGACGTTTGATGAGGCCCTGAGGGGAGTTTCCGGCTTGAACATAAACACCTTTGGCGGGGCTGATCCCTGGTCAGGGGTCTATCTGAGAGGCGCGGATCGTAATCAATCCCTGATCATGATTGATGGCATCAAGATCAATCCTCCCTATTCCCAGGACCCGGCTATCGGGGGACTTCTTCTCAACAATGTCGACCGGATAGAGGTCATTAAAGGTTCCTACAGCGCCCTCTACGGGTCTGAGGCGATCGGCGGGGTGGTGAATATCATCACGCAGGAAAGACCGGGACTTACCTATGCCCTCAGTGGAGGGACCCACACGACATACCACGATCGTGTATCCTATGGAGGCCGTTATAACGAGACTGCCTACGCCTTAGGCTATGAAAGGTTAAGTACCGAGGGATTCCAGTTTTCAGGCCCCTATTGGAATAATAGCTTCCAGGGAAAGTTAAGCCTGCCGTTAACTCCAAACTCTTCCCTGCAATTGTCCACATATTACTGGGACTGGAAAAAATATGATCATACCGTATGCTGTGAGGTAGACACCTCTTTCAATATCTTCTTTGTACTGGATAAAGACTCCAATGTCAGAGAGGATAACTGGTTAAACAGCATCCAGTTGTCGCAATACCCCTCGGACCAGTGGGACTACAGCATCAGGTTGAGTTCTTATAACACGGACCTTCATTCGGAAAATTCCTTAGATCCGGTAACTGCCGACAGGCCATTTCCATTGGAGATCGATTCTGATATCCAGTCCGATAGGGATGCCTTTGAGATGCAGCACAATTTTCATTATAGCGAGAGCAATGTTGTGTCCATGGGTTTTCAATACACATGGGAAAGGGTAAGGAAAAAAGAGTTTGGAAACCTCGACTCTTTTGGCATGGGGCCGTTACTGGCACAACCGGATGTGAATGGCAAGAGGATCTCCAAGGCTATTTATCTGCAGAACCTCTTCAAGATCAAAAAACAGTTCTCCCTTACGGCTGGGGCCCGGTTTGAAAACGGTCCCGGCTTTGAGAACAAATTAATTCCAAAGGTCTCGGCCCTCTATCACTTTCCATCAACTCACACAACGATTAGCGCCTCCTATGGTTTTGGGGTCAGGGCGCCGAGTCTGGAAGAGCTATACCATCCGGTGGGAGGAAATCCGGACCTCGAACCTGAAAAGAGTGTCAGCCTGGAGGCAGGGATTAAACAATCCTTCCTCGATGAACGGGTGGGACTTGAAGTAACCGGATTCAAACTCAGGCTCAAGGACCTTATTGATTGGAGCAGTGACCCCTCTGTAATTACTTATGTCAACATCGGGAGAGCAGAGATAACCGGGGCTGAGGCGGCTCTACGGTGGGAAATCACAGAAAAGCTGCACAGCCGTATTGGATATACCAGGCTGGTGACGGAGAACGAAGATACCGGAGAGGAGCTCGCCTTCAGGCCTGATTACAGATGGACATTGGATGCGATCTATACGCCAGTTCGCCGGCTTACTCTGGACCTGAATGCAGAGTTTGTCGGTGAGTCATTCAATCCCCATGATTTCCTGATAGGCTTGGATGGTAATGCTCTCTCCGATACCGTCGCATCACACCGCATCGTCAACATGGCAGCGGCTTATCGTGTTGCAGACAGGGATCCCCTTCTGGGGGCCCTCGATTTTACCCTGAAACTCAACAACATCTTTGATGAGGAGTATACCGAAATCCCCGGCTTTCCCAGCTATGGCTTCACCTTTCTTGCAGGAATAAGGGCCATGCGCTGAAGCCGACATGACAAAAATCATACCCTTTTGGCAACCAAGTGTATATGCTTACTTCTGACAGCAAGCGGGACAAGAATGTCCCGCCTATCGACGATAGACGGAGTATTCCCCCACCGCGCGATAGGCGGGGTTTTCTAACCCCGTCGAAGTGATTTTCAAGGTAAACAGGGAGGAAACTGATTATGGTAGCAACAGAGGCATTAAAGAACGATCACAGGGTGATAGAGAAAGTACTCCATGTTTTGGAGGCTGCATCTAAGAAGATTGATCAGGGGGGCGAGGTTCCGGTCGATGTCCTTAAAAAGGCGGCAGACTTCATCCGGAACTTTGCAGACAGCTATCATCATGGGAAGGAAGAGAATATTCTCTTCAAGTCAATGGAGGAGAAGGGATTCCCGAGAGAAGGCGGCCCTATCGGTGTCATGCTGATGGAACACGATGAGGGACGGAGGTATGTACGGGGCCTTGTGGAGGGGATTGAAAAATATGCAGCGGGTGACAGTAGCGCCAAAAAGACCATTGTCGAGAATGCCAGGAATTTCGCCAGCCTGCTGGCCCCGCATATTCAAAAAGAGGACAGCATACTCTATATGATGGCGGATAACATCCTGCCGGAGGCCTTTCAAAAAGAGCTCCTCCATAGATTTGATCTTGTTGAAAAAGAGAAACTGGGTGAAGGGAAACGCCAGTACTACGTTAATCTCGCAGATGAACTTGAGAAGGCTGTCAAATAACAAAGCGGACTAAGTAAAAAATAAGCCGAATCCTGTCCCCCTTTAAGGTCTCCCTCAAAAGGGTGAT
>Ga0209342_10006449_pt1 | contig 11910 bp, 10 predicted proteins | sample RifCSP16_2_FD_184023 | JGI IMG/M metagenome (GOLD analysis project Ga0209342, IMG submission 184023) | Soil microbial communities from Rifle, Colorado - Rifle CSP2_sed 16_2 (SPAdes) (version 2) | ecosystem: Environmental > Terrestrial > Deep subsurface > Rock core/Sediment | place: Rifle... | reverse complement strand
CGAGTGTTCGTGTAGACGCCCCCAGTCACCCCTTGGAGATTCTTCACGAACACTCGCATCGTAATCTCCCCAAGGCCCAGGGTGGCAATCGCGAAGTAATCCGCGCGGAGGCGGAGCGTGGGAATCGCGATGAAAAAGGCGAGGACTGCCGCTGCGATGCCCGCCACGACGACGCCGAATGCGAAAGAGGTCGACACGCCCGCGATCCGGGGGAAAACGCTCTGGTCGATGCCCCAGTGGCCGGGGGTTGCAATCCCGGCCGCGACTGGGTCTGTGACGACCATTGCCGCGGCATAAGCGCCAATCCCCCAGAACCCGACGATTCCCGCGTTGTACAGGCCAGCCTGCCCCAACTGCATGTTCAGGGCTATCGCGAGGATGCCCCAGATTGCGAAATAAGCGAGGAACCTGGAGACGTCGGCGACGACTCCAGTGAGCTCAGCCACGAACCCTCCGTCTCCAAGCGCGGGCAAGGCTGTGGAGGAGTTTCTTGAATTCCGCACGAATCGGGGGGACGTCAAAGCCCACGGGTCGTCCCACGATCCCTTGTGGACGGACCAGGAGGACGATGACCAAGATGCCGAAAGGAATTAGGAGGGAGAATTCCTCCGGAATCCCCGTGCGCACGGCGACCGGGAAGAACAGGTTGCGCGCAAGGCCCATCACGAGGGCCCCGAGCATCGCGCCGTAGGCGGAGCCGATACCGCCGAGAATGACCGCGGAGAAGACAATGAGGAGGATGCTCGCCCCGAGACCGGGAACGAGGGTCGTCAAGCGAACGCCGATGATGATGCCGCCCGCCCCCGCAAGGAGCCCCGCGAGCACCCAAGTCACGTAGCGCACCTGCTTCACGTTGATCCCGGTGATCCTCGCCAGATCTGGGTTGTCGGCGGTCGCCCGCATCGCCTTTCCCAGCTTGGTGAATTGAAGAAGGAACGTCAGGAAGAGAACGGAGACGAGCGCGGTCACCATCGGAGCGAACCCCTGAAGAGGATTCAAGGTTACGAAAAGGCCCGTCAACGGGTCGCGCACGGGGAACGCCCAGTTCTCCGGCAGGACGATGCCGAACGTAATGATGTCCGTCCCCCAGACGCTTCGGATCGAGTTCTGTAGGATGAGCGCAAGGCCCACAGATGCGACGAGGGGCGCCACCGGACCGCGACCCTCCAGCCGCGAAAAGATTAGGAACTCGAACAGAATCGCCAGTAGCGCAACGAAGAGCAGCGCACCGAGAATCCCGGCGACGTAATTCCGGCCGGTGACGCCCATGATGAACAGTGCGAAGTACGCCCCGACCGTCATCATGTCCCCGTGGGCGAAGTTCGCGAACTTCTTCACTCCGTAAATCAGGGATAGACCCATCGCCGCCATGACGATGACAGAGGCCTCCACGAGTCCGTTGAGAAGGTTCTGAAGGACCATTCTATGCCGCCGGAACGGAGCCCATCCTATAAAACGGAGACGACCGTCAGCCGCATATCCTGCTCCAACCTCCCCGGGCCGTGCTCGCACACCTCCGCACTCCGCGCTGGCGGCGCTTCGGCATCTGGTCACGGGGGCTCGGCGCAGCCGTCCTCGGCATCGCCGCTTTCGCCCCACTGCCCGCGCTCGCGGTGGCGTCTCTGGGGATTCCCGGCCTTGCGCTCTTCGCGATCGGGGCCCTCGTGTGGCTCGCCCGAGACCCTGAATCGTGGCGGCGCTGAGTTCGCGCCGAAGACGAGACCCATCCTCTCGGACCGCGTAATTCGGCTGTAATCACAGTGCAGGCCCCGCCCCCCGGCCGAGGAGATGCTCTCGCGCAAGTCCCAGCGGCGGCGCGCCGAGGCCGAGGAGCCGGTCGTGGAACTCGCGGAGTGTCGCCTTCCGGTTCCGCGCGAGGAAGTCGCGGCGCAGCTTCTTGATCATCAGCTTTCCCAGGGTGTAGTTCAGGTAGCCGGGGTCCCACGTCCCCCGCTTCGCCTCGCGCTCCGCCGGCAGGCGGTCGAGGAAGGCGTTCTCCATGAAGAAGCGCGTCGCGTCCTCCCACGACCAGCCCGCTGTGTGCATCTTGATCGACGACAGATACCGGCAGTTCCGCAGCAGGGCGTCCTGGAGGGCCGCGAGGCGCAGCCGCGGATCGCCCCCGCCGAGGCCCTGGTCCACCGCCATCTCCTCGCAGTAGTGGGCCCAGCCCTCCGTGAACGCATACGAGTAGTAGGACCGCAGGACCGTTGACTTCACGTTCTTGCGGTGGAGGAAGTGGACGTAGTGGCCCGGATAGCACTCGTGCACGCTGATGTTCCGGAGGCTCGTGTAGTTCAGGTGGCGGAGCCACTCCTCCTGCTTCTCCGGCGTCCACGAGTCCTCGACCGGGGTGACGTAGTAGTACGCCTCCTTCGCGACCTTCTCGAACGCGCCCGGGGAGTTCATCGCCGCCGTGGCGAAGCGGTAGAACCGCGGGGTCTCGACGACCTGGGCGCGCTCCTCGGACGGGACGCTCACGAGGTCGTGGTCGATGACGAACTGGCGGAGGTCCTCGAGCATCGCGCGCGTGTCCTCGATCAGGGACTCCGCGCTCGGATGGTCTCCCTCCATGTCCTCCACGACTTCGCGGGGCGCCTTGCCGGGGCCGATCTTCCGCGCGGTGTCGAGGAACGCCTGCTTGTTCTGCTCGAGGTCCTTCGTGCCGACGTCGAGGAGGCGGCCGAGGGGGATCTTCGTGAGATGGTCGGCGAAGATCATGCGCTCGTACTTCCTGGCACCGAGCGCGAACTCCGTCTTCACGCGCGGCTTGTACTTCGACGCCAGCTCGCTCACGAGCATGTTAATCTCGTTCACCGCCGCCGCGTTCGTCCTCTGCACGAGCTTCTGGACCGCCGGGGAGACCTTCGAGAGGTACTGGGTCACCTCCCGGTCGTACTGGTCCGCGATCCCCCGCGCCGCCATCTCCGCCATCTCGTACTTCGTCTCCGCCAGGCGACGGTCCATGCTCGCGCGGAGCTGCCGCAGGTACCGCGGGACCTGCGACTGGAGCTTCGCAATCGCCCGCAGGCGGCGATCGAGCGGCGCGTAGTTTCGCATCAGGTAGTTCAACACGGACATGCGGAACAGGGTGGAGGACGGGAGCTCCCTCGCGTCCTTCGCGTCCGCGAAATCCCAACGCTCCGTGAGGAGCATGCCCTTAAGGGTGCCGAGTTCGAGGCGCAGGGAGGAAGAGAGCTTCGCCGTTTCCCCGAACGACTCCAGCGCCTTCAGCTGCTTCTCGATCTGCACGACGCGGCGCGCCACGCTGGCGGTGGAGTAGTCGGGCAGGCGACCGTCGTACTCGTGGAGGCCCGAGCCGGCGGCGGCCGTCGGGTGGAAGCCCCTCCGTCCCTGGATGATTGCCTTCGCGATTGCGTTGAACGCTGCCCCCGGTCCGCGCTTCGCCATCCTCTCGCCCCGTCCCGGAATCGGCGGCGGACGGTTAAGGGTGCGCCCTCTCGCGGGGACGCCCCTCCTCCCTCGCGTCGCGCGCAGGCGTAACTACATATGTCCGGCGGCTCTGCCGCGCCACCGCGACTCGCTCGGGAGGATTCAGGATGGCAACCGCGAAGAGGAACCGGCCCACGGAAACCGTACGCCCGGAGAAGTATGTGCTCACCTTCAAGCCCGACCTCCGCACGTTCACCTTCGAGGGGGAGGAAGAGGTCACGGTCCGCGTCTCGAAACCAGTGAGGACGCTCGTCCTCGACGCGACGGAGCTGAGGGTTTCCGCCGCCACCGCGAGGCTACCCGATGGCACCGTCGTATCCGCCGCCAAAGTCGACCACGACGAGGCGTCGCAACAGCTCCGCCTGACGTTCCGGACGGCGATCCCGAAAGGCGCTGCGAGCCTGACCCTGAAGTTCGAGGGGACCCTCAACGACCGGCTCGCGGGCTTCTACCGGAGCAAGTACACGACCGCGGAGGGGACCGAAGGATGGATGGCGGCGACGCAGTTCGAGGCCACGGACGCACGCCGGGCCTTCCCGTGCTGGGATGCCCCTGAGGCGAAGGCGGTGTTCGAGGTCTCCCTCGTCGTTCCGAACGGGATGGCGGCGGTGTCGAACACCCCGATCGTCCTGGAGAAGGACCTCGGCGACGGGACGAGGCTCGTGCGCTTCGCGGAGACGCCCCGGATGTCCACGTACCTCCTGGCGTTCGTCCTGGGACCGCTCGAGGCCCTCACAGGAAAGACGAAGGGCGGGGTGAGGATCGGCGTCTGGGCCACGCCGGACAAGGTTCGATACGGCCGCTGGGCCCTGGAGAACGCGACCCGCGTCCTCGACTACCTGGACGGGTACTACGGCATCCCCTATCCCCTCGCGAAACTCGACCACATCGCCCTCTCGGACTTTGCGGCAGGGGCGATGGAGAACTGGGGGGCGATCACGTACCGGGAGCGCATCCTCCTCCTGGACCCGGCGACCTCCGACATGCAGACCCGCCAGAACATCGTCGACGTGATCGCCCACGAGACCGCGCACATGTGGTTCGGCGACCTCGTCACGATGGCATGGTGGGACGACCTGTGGCTCAACGAGAGCTTCGCTTCGTGGATGGGCACGAAGGCGGTCGACGCCCTCCATCCCGACTGGCAGATGTGGACGCAGTTCCTGTACCTCGACACGATCCGCGGGCTCGCCCTCGACGGCCTCCGGAACTCCCACCCGATCGAGGTCGAGGTCAAGGACCCCGCCGAGGTCCGCGAGATCTTCGACGAGATCAGTTACAGCAAAGGAGCGTCGATCCTCCGGATGGTCGAGCAGTTCCTCGGGGAGGACGTGTTCCGGCGCGCGGTCCGGGCCTATCTCAAGGCCCACAGCTACGCCAATGCGCGGGGGGAGGACCTCTGGAAGGCGCTCGAGGAGACCTCCGGCCAGCCCGTCCGGGCCCTCATGCGTGCGTGGGTGACGCAGACGGGGTTCCCGGTCCTCGACGTGCGGATCAAGAGGGGGGACCGGGATGCCGCGGTGACGCTCGCCCAGTCGCGCTTCCTGTTCGAGAACATCGCGGGGTCCTCGGATGCGAAGACGCGGTGGCCGGTGCCCGTTCGCATCGCGCGGGCCGGAAATCCGAAGGTCACCAAGTTCCTCATGGAAGGGAAGAGCGCAACGCGGTCCGTGGGTCCGGGCCGCCGGCGCGCCGCAGACGATTGGATCAAGGTGAACGCGGGGCAGTCCGGATTCTGCCGGGTCAACTACCCGCGGGAGGAGTGGGATCGCCTCCGTCGGGCGGTCGCGGCGGGGGAACTCGATCCCAGCGACCGTCTGGGGCTCCAGAACGACGCGTACGCCCTCACTCGCGCGGGCTACCTCCCGGCGACGACCTTCCTCGAGGTGACGTCGGCGTACGACAACGAGGACGACGCCACGGTCTGGCGGACGATCTCCGAATCCCTCCTCGGCTTCGAGACCCTCATCGCGGACCAGCCGTATCTCGAGGGGTTCTGCGACTATGCGAGGAATCTCTTCCGCTCGGTCGGCGCGCGCGTCGGTTGGGAACCGAGGCCGAAAGAGGGGCACCTCGACGCCCTGCGCCGCGCGACCGTGCTAGGCCGCCTCGGTCACTACGGGGACCCGGTCGTCTTGGACGAGGCGTCCGCGAGGTTCCAGCGCTACCTGAAGGAGCCGAAGTCCCTGCACCCGAACCTGCGTGCCCTCGTCTACGGGCTCGTCGCACAGCAGGCGGACGAGTCGACCTACGAGCTCCTGTGGGACCTCCAGCGGAAAGCGATCCTCAACGAGGAGAAGGTGCGCATCCTCGTCGCGCTGACCAAGGCGAAACGCCCGGACCTGCTCCGGGAGACCCTCGACCGCTCCCTCTCGAAGGAGGTGCGCTCCCAGGACGCCGTGATCATGATTACGAGCGTGGCGACGAGCCGACCGGGCGCCGGGAGGGACCTCGCGTGGTCGTTCATCAAAGACCACTGGGCCGAGCTCTACCGACGGTACGCCCCCTCGGGCTTCCTGATCCGTCGCCTCGTGCAGGTCCAGGAGGCGTTCACGACCCCCAAACAGGCGTGGGACGTCGAAGCGTTCTTCAGGGCCCACAACGCGCCGGAGGTCCGGAGGACGGTGGCGCAGGTCGCGGAGAAGATCCGCGTCAACGCGACATGGATCGAGCACAACGGAAAGGACCTCGCACGGTGGTTCCGCGGCCGACCCCGCGGGGCATGAGCGTCGCGCGAGCCTGGGCGAACGATACATGCGGAACGGCCATATCCCCCTGACCCGTCCCTCCCGGCATGCCCGAGCCCGCACTCATCCAGCTCACGGAAAGAGCCGCCGACCATGTCCGGACCGTCCTCGCGGATCGGCCCGAGATGCCGCCCCTGCGCCTCCGCGTCGTGCGGACGCATTGCATGGGGGGCCGGGGCCACGCGTATGATCTACGGATCGCGGAGGACCACGTTGAAGAGGACATCCAGACCGAGTCCCGCGGCGTGACCTTCATCGTCGACCCGGAGAGCGCGCGACTCGTCCGGGGAATCGAGCTCGACTTCGTGCAGGCCGAGTTCTCTTCCGGATTCGCTCTCAACAACCCGAACGCGGTCGGCAAGTGTCCCTGCGGACATCACGATCTATTCTCGTGAGCCAAATCGCGGGGTCGGGCAACCTCGTGCGCCGTTGCCCCCGTGCATGGTTCGCTGCGACGCCCTCGGAACGTGCTGAAGCCTGATGCATCGTACGATTCGCAACAGGATATCCGATACAACGGGTTTCGCAAGACGTGCCCCTCATCCTTTCGCCGGCAGCCTCCTCAAATATCCCGGTCACGTTCCGGGGGAGAGGTGTGCCGCCGCCGAGGGGGGTACGCCGCCTCGACGCATGGCCGCAGGCGATCGCCGCCAATCCGACGGACCTGATCCGATGGCGCTGACGTGGAACGAGTTCCGGAAGGTCGACATCCGCGTCGGCCGCATCCTTGATGCCGGGGACTTCCCCGAGGCGAGAAATCCCTCGTACAAGCTCACGGTCGACTTCGGTCCCCTCGGGGTGAAGCGCACGTCCGCTGCCATCCTGCCGTGGTACACCAAGGAGGACCTCGTCGGTCGCTCGGTCGTCGCCGTCGTAAACTTCCCGCCGAAACAGATCGCGAACTTCCGGTCGGAGGTCCTCGTGCTCGGCGCGGTGCAGGCGGACGGCCGCGTGATCCTCCTTCGGCCGGACGAGGAGGGCGAGCTTGGCGCGCGGGTCGCGTAGAGTCCGAATCCGGCCGTTGAATCTCCGCGACCACGACGCCGTCATCCACCTGCTCTCGGCGTGCGACATGCATCCGCACACGAGGGGGCGCGACAGTCCGGTGGCGTTCCGCCGCCAGTTGGTGGCACATCCCACGACGTACCTCGGGGCGTTCGACGGCGACCGTCTCGTCGGCTGCGTGTTCGGGACGCACGACGCGCGGAAGGCGTGGATCAACCGGCTGGCGGTGGACCCCGCCTACCGCCGCCAGGGAATCGCATCGCGCCTCATCCGGGAGTGCGAGCGCGGGCTCCGCCGCCAAGGGATGGAGATGTTCGCCGCGCTGATCGACCTGCCGAACCGCGAGTCCGCGGCGCTGTTCCGCAGCCTCGGCTACGATGTCGGAAAGCTGTGGTACGCACGAAAGAAACGGCGCCCGGGCGTGTGACTACTTTCGCCGCACGGGGGCCATGATCTTCGCGTACATCACGGTCTTCCCGCGCACGCGCTCCGGCTTCTTCGTGTACGCCTCGATGGAGGGACCGGCCCACTCGTACCCGTGCTCCGAGACCCAGGCGCTCAGCTCGCGATACGCGTTCCGGTACTCGCTCGGCTGGCCCTTGAACGACAACGCCGCGACGTTCATCGCAGGGATCTCCCGGATCCGGACGCCCCCCTCGGGCGGAGCCTCGCCGGAGATCGGGATTCCGATCTCGGACCGGCACTTCTCCGGCGGCGTCTCCCCCGGGGAGTCGTAGAAAACGCCCAGCGGGTAGAACCCCGGTCGGACATGCGCCTTCTTCGCCCATCCGTACAACCGCCCGATGTACGTCTCGAACGGGATGTCGTCGTACGCGCCCGTGTGCTCGATGTACGCCAGCTTCACCGGCTTCCTCTGCTCGACCTTCACCTTGGCCTTCGCCATGCAAGATTCCCCGGCGAGCGGACGCCATGAGGGCGATTCAAGGTTCCGGAAGTACATTAGTGAGGTTAGGTGAGGAGGCCGACTTCATTCCCTGCCTTCTCGAACGCCGCCAAAGCCTCGTCCAGGTCCTCGATCGACAGCCCCGCGTTCATGATCGTGCGGATTCGCGCCTTCTCCTTCGCAACCATCGGGAAGACGATGGGGAGCGCGAACACGCCGAGGTCGAACAGCCGCTGGCTGAGCTTCTTGGCGGCGCTGGCCTCCCGACACATGACCGGCGTGATCGGGGTCTGGCTGTTCCCGATGTCGAAGCCGAGGGACACGAGCTCTTTCTTGAAGTAGTTCGTGTTCTCCCACAGCTTCCGCACGTGCTCCGGCTCCGTCTCAAGGACGTCGATCGCGGCGATGCAGGCGGCCGTCGTGGCGGGAGGGTGGGAGCCGCTCAGGAGCCACGTGCGAGACTTGTTCAGCGCGTAGTTCCGCAGGTCGTTCGAGCCCGCGACGTAGCCTCCGACGACGCCCAGCGCCTTCGAGAAGGTGCCGAGTTCGACGTGGATCTTCTCCTCGACGTGGAAGTGGGATGCGACCCCGCGACCGCCATCCCCGAGAACGCCCTCCCCGTGCGCGTCGTCGATGAACACCATCGCGCCGTACTCCTCCGCGACGTTCGCGATGTCCCCGACGGGGGCGATGTCCCCGTCCATCGAGAAGACGCCGTCGCTGATGACCAGGAGCTTTTTGAACTTCGGGTCGGCCTCCTTGAGGGACCGTTCGAGGTCTGCGACGTCGTTGTGCTTGTAGATGAAGCGCTGCGCCTTCGTGAGGCGGACGCCGTCGATGATACTCCCGTGGTTCAGCTCGTCCGTGAAGAGCGCGTCCCCTTCGCCCGCGAGTTGCGGAATCAGGCCTGCGTTGCCTGCGAAGCCCGACATGTAGTACAGCGCCGCCTGGCGGTGCTTGAACCGCGCGATCCGCCGCTCGAGCTCCTCGTGGAGGTCCAGGTTCCCCGCGATCGGGCGGACGGACCCGCTCCCCGCGCCGTGCGTGTCCACCGCTGTTTTGGCAGCCTCTTTGATCTTCGGATGGTTCGAGAGGTTGAGGTAGTTGTTCGAGCACAACATGATCACGCGCTTTCCGTCCACGACGGACCGGGGCGCGGACGGGCCCTGAAGCGTCCGAAGCCGCCAGTCGAGGTCCGCCGACACGAGCTTTTCGTACTCCTCCCGCATCCAGGCCTCGGCATCCCGCTTCTGCATCGTCATCACCTCATGGGAGAAGGACGACCTTCCCGCAATCCCCGGACCGCATGAGCTCCATCGCCTCCGCGACCTCGTCGAGAGGGAACTTGTGGGTCACGACGGGCACGAGGTTGATCCCCGACCTGAAGAGCCCCTGCATCCGGTACCAGTCCTCGAACATCCTGCGCCCGTGGATGCCGTGCATGGACGCTCCTTTCGTGATCACGTCGTTGATGTCCACGGTGATCGGACTCGCGAAAATGCCAAGCAGCTGGATGCGGCCAGCGGGCTTCAGCACCTCGATTCCCTGCTTGAGGGCCTCCTCGCTCCCGGACATCTCGAGCACGGCGTCGACGCCCTGGCCCTCGGTGGCGTCCCGGATCGCCTCGACCGGGCTGTCCTCCGACGATTTGATGACCTGGTCCGCGCCGAGCTTCTTCGCGAGCCGGATCCGGTACTCGTTCTTGTGGCCCACCGCGAAGATCCGCTTCGCGCCGATGTGCCGGCACAGCGCGACCGCCATGAGGCCGATGGGGCCGAGGCCGAAGATCGCGACGTCCTTCGCGACGACGTCCCCATTGAACACCGTGTACACGGCGTTCCCCAGAGGGTCTTGGATGGACGCATACTCGAGGGGCAGGCCGGAGTCGTTGCGGATGAGGTTCTTCTCCGGCACCGCCATGTACTCCGAGAATGCCCCCGGGCGGTCGATGCCCAGGATCGTGACGTTCTGGCACACGTGCGCGTTCCCGGTCCGGCACTGGTAGCACGACCCGCAGGCGATGTGCCCCTCTCCGCTCACGTAGTCGCCCTGCTTCGCCCACGTGCAGGCACTCCCCAGCTCCACGACCTCGCCCGCCCATTCATGGCCCTGAATCAGGGGCGTCTTGATCCGTTTCTGGGACCATGCATCCCATTCGTAGATGTGCATGTCCGTGCCGCAGATGGACGAGATTCGGAGCTTGACGAGCGCCTCGTCCGGTGCGACTTGCGGGATGTCGACCTTCTTCATCTCGATGGATCCGAACGCAGGTTTCGTCTTCACGGCCGCGCGCATTTTCCCCTTCACGACGATAACCCCCGGATCGGCGGCGCGTTATCGGGCCACCGTATTTAGGCTTGCGGTAATGGTCGGACCATCCGATCCAGCACGTCGCGCACCCCCTCCCACTTCTCTTGAGGCACGTTGTCCATGATGCCCCTCGCGAGCGAGGGCAGACCGCTGAGGTACTCCGAGATGCGGACCTTGCCTCGCGGGCTCTGAACAACAATCCATTGGGCGCTTGCGCGGTACGTGACGTTCGTAATCTCCCCCCAGCGCACGAAGAGCTCGCCCGACCAAGGCGAATGGCGGGTGATGCCGTCCCGGCCGATGCGGTGCTCGACCCCGTGCGCCTCCACGGTGGCAACGATCAGCGGAATCGCGATTCCAAAGAAGGCCATGAGGACACCGGGGAGATCGTCCCAAGTCGGGGCGCCGACCAACGCAACGACCATCACGAAGAAGACCGCCCAGAATGCCGCGAACGGCAGGGGAAACCGACGGAAGCTCTTGCTGTACTCCAAGATGAACTCGCGAGTCGCGAAGTCCCTTCGCGCGCGGCCTCGGGAAACTTGAAGGCGGGCGAGGAGTCGAGTGAGCACAACTTGAGTCACGAGGGTCCCGACCGCCGACGACGTGATGGCGATCAGCGAGTCGAGATTCGCCACGTCCTGCCTTTCCTCGTCGGCTTTTCCAACCGAGGGGATACCGCCGACGTGGGGGCGTATCGGACCGAAACTATTCAGGGTTGCGTGGTTCGAGGGATACACGTCGGCACCTTCCCCCTTCGATCGGTCGGGGTCGGAGACCGGCTTGGGGGCGAAAAGGGCTTGCCGGGACGTTTTCGCCCGCGAGAATCAGTCGCGATAACCCTCATAGAAGGCTTATCCGAAGGCCGGCACGTCATCGAGTAGAATGAGGGCGCGCCATCTGCAACGCGACCGGGAGGGTGTCGCCTCTACCGTAGCCACCGTATTCTCCCTCCTCCTCTTTCTGATCTTCCTCCAGATCGTCGTGTTCGCTCCGATTCCGAGCCAGCAGTACGACGCGGAGTGGACCACCTCCCGAGAAGCTCTGGCGGCCTTCGAGCTCACGCGCTCCGTCTTGGCGGGCCCCGCGGAGGTCGGCACCTCGTTCAGTGTCCCGATCCCCATCGGCACGACCGCCGTCTCGCCGTTCGCGGGGGCCAGCCCGGGCCTCCTGAGGGTCCAGTCCGATCAGCTCGGGCCGACGATCTCGTTCCGCTACGTGCCCGACTTCCTGCGTTCCCAGGTCACCCGGATCGACCAGGACGTGATCCTCGCCATCGACAGCTCCGGCTCCATGGGCTGGAACGACCGCGACCGCCTCCGCATCAGCAGCGCCAAGGAGTACCTCGACCATCTGAGGTGCCCGGACCGGATCGCCGTGGTCGACTTCGATCACGATGCGTGGCTCACGATGGGCAACCAGGGCGGCGTGCCATCCAAGCAGCACCATCTGACCCGCCCCGGTCACGAGTGCACTCCGTCGTTCGACGAG
>Ga0209342_10006448_pt1 | contig 11911 bp, 17 predicted proteins | sample RifCSP16_2_FD_184023 | JGI IMG/M metagenome (GOLD analysis project Ga0209342, IMG submission 184023) | Soil microbial communities from Rifle, Colorado - Rifle CSP2_sed 16_2 (SPAdes) (version 2) | ecosystem: Environmental > Terrestrial > Deep subsurface > Rock core/Sediment | place: Rifle... | reverse complement strand
CACCTGGTTTGTACTTGAGCGCAAACCAGGTGTGGCTCGAGCGCTCGCCGATCCGGCAGTAGGCGATGACCTCGTGCCCACCGTCGATCACCTTCGCACCCTTGTAGAGCTGTGACAGCTCGTCGTGCGTTTTGAAGGTTCCGTCCTGGGCCACCGCCTGGCTCCACGGGACGCTCCTCGCGCCCGGGATGTGACCCGCGCGCTGCGCCGTCTCCGTCATGCCGGGCGGCGCAATGATCTCGCCCACGAACTCCGGCTTCGAGCGCACGTCCACGAGCGCGATCGTCTTCAACTTGAGGGCTTTCTCGACGTCGGGCCGTCGCGCGCGTAGCGCGCCGTTCACCTTCTTCGGCACCGGATAGCTGGCCGGGCGAACCAGCGGGCGATCCGTGACGAGCGGGCGCCCCTCGGCCACCCACTTCGCGCGGCCGCCATTCATCAGCTTCGCATCGGTGTGGCCGTACAGCTGCAGCAGCCAGAAGGCGAACGCGGCGAACCAGTTGTTGTTGTCGCCGTACAGGACGACGGTGGTCCGGGGCGTCACCCCGGCCTCCTCCATCAGCCTCGCGAACGCTTTCTTATCCGGGATGTCGCGCCGCACTGGATCGTTGAGTTGCGACTGCCAGTTCCAGCCGACCGCCCCCGCGATATGCCCCGAGTCGTACGCCGTCGTGTCCACGTCGACCTCGATGAGCCGGACGCCCCGGTCATTGCGATGCTGTGCCACCCAGTCCGTGGAGACGAGCACCTCAGGATGAGCGTAACCCATGATAACCACCTCCAAGTTCGGTAAACCCGACTGATCAAGTCGGGTTTCATGTGAAAAAAAACAGTGGGGAGGCGGGACTAGTTCCCAGCCATCACCCCGGCGATCTGGTACAGTTCGGGCTCGTCGTGCAGGAGGTCCGCGAGCGAGATGCTGCCGAGCAGTTCGTTGATGCGCTGCTCCAGCATCCGCCAGACCGGCCGGATGCTACACGACGCGTCCGGACTACATCGCTGGGGGTCGACCGGGTGTAGATCGCAGTTCACTTCGAAGGTGACGTGCTCCGAGGCCTCAATCACGTCCTTGACGCTGATCGCCTCCGGCTCACGCGCTAGGTGATAGCCGCCTTTGGCGCCCCGCACCGAGTCGACCAGCCCGGCCCGCCGCAAGCGCAGGAGGATCTGCTCAACGTAATCGTGGGGAAGCCGCTCCTGCTCGGCGAGCTCGCGCGCCGCTACCGGCCCCTGCCCCGCCCGCTTGGCGAGGTTGAGGGACACGATCAGACCGTACTCGGCCCACGTGGTGACGCGCATGGGTCGAATATGGAAGAGGAACCTCAGGGATTCAATGGGTAGAGATAGGGCGCAAACCACCAATGCGGGGGCTGAGAGACACCCCGACCTGCACGCCAAGTACATTCTCTCCCGAGTTTCGCCGCAACCACAGCAGGCGGGAGTTGACGTTCCACATCAGCCTACCGCTGTAGAGGTCGACGCCGAGGCCGCCGTGGAGCCCCTGGGCGACACCGCGGTCGGGCCCCTGGGTGTACACGCCCGCGATGAGCAGCCCGACTTCTCCGTAGACTCGTCCCCAGGCGGGCCGCACCGAGGCTTCGTAGCCGGGGGCGAACAGGACGGCGTTCGGCTCGCAGCCGGTTGAGCAGCTTTCGGTGACCTTGAGAGGAGCGAAGGCGATCTCGAGGCCAACGGTCCCCGCCTTCTTGGTGTCGCGCCGGAACCGCACGCCGGCGAAGGGAGCGCGCCCGCGGAGCGAGCCCGAGATGGGGATGAGGAAGCTCGCCGCCGGACCCAGCGTGCCCTCAAGGAACTCGCCCTTACGGGCGCTCCCAAACATGACTGACGCGTTCGCCACCGCTTCCAACGCCTGGATTTGGCTGCCGGGAACCTGGAGAAACCGCCCCTGCACGGTCGCTGCCGCGTGATCCCCTACGTTCACCCGCACCCCGAGCCCGAAGGCCAGCGCGAGCTGGCTGGTCGTGGAGACGGTGTCGCTGCAGGTAATAAGCACGCAGATCGACGCGGACTCGGCGACGCGCGCGAGCCCGAGCGCTGTCCCTGCGAAGGGAGCGACGATACCCGGCGTGCCGACAGGATAGTAGTACGAGTCGAGCGCGTAGAGGGTGAGGCGCCGGACCCGGCCGTCGGTCGACAGATCGTTGTACCGCGAGATCGTGAACCCGGTCTCGCCATCGTCTCCGGTGATGAGAGCGGCCGAGCCGCCGAAGGACGAGAAGCTGTGTGCGTTGCCCGACTGGTCCTCGAGCGAGATCGACGAATAGCTCGGTCCGACGCGGAGCCGCCGCTGCGCGGCGGCCGGCGACGCGAGCGCGATCGAGCCAGCGCTCGCAAGCAGCAGGAAGCTGTGGGTGCGCATGGTCTACGATCTACTGGAAACCACAGCGGTAGTTCCGTGACAGCGGCGTAGCGGCCCCCGTGATGCATGTCACGGGGGCCGGCACGTCGGTGCGGAGCGGACTACTTGATCAAGAGGGCGACGACGATCCCCGCGACGTTCATGCGAACGAGCCACGACCAGAACTGCGCCCACAGCAGCGGCCGCACCTGAGCCGAGGGCCCATCGCGATCTGCTGTCCCGCCGGGGGCGGCGTGACGCACTGGTCCATCGTGCCCCTCCCGGCAAAGAGTGTTCACTTACGCTGCCCGGGCACTCCCAGCTCCGTCATCGCCATCAGATTGAGCACGTCCTCGAGGTCCTTCCCCTTCAGGAGGCCCTTTTCCATCACGAGTTGGCGCACCGTTACATTCCGGGCGACGGCTTCCTTGGCGAGCTTCGCCGCCTCCGCGTACCCGATCTTCGGCGCGAGGGCGGTGACGAGCGCTGGGCTCCGCTCCAGCCAGTGCTCGCACTGCGCGCGGTTCGCGTCGATCCCCTCGACGCAGCGCTCCGCGAAGACGCGGGACGCGGTCGTGAGGATCTGCATCGTGAACAACAGGTTGTGCGCGATGACCGGCATCATCACGTTCAGTTCCAGCTGCCCCGCCTCCGCGGCGGCCGCGATCGTCGCGTCGTTCCCGAGCGCCTGATAGCACACCATGTTGACCATCTCGGCGATCGACGGATTCACTTTCCCCGGCATGATGCTCGAGCCAGGCTGAACCGGCGGCAGGATGATCTCCGCGAGGCCGGTGCGCGGCCCGGACGCGAGCAACCGGATGTCGCTCGCGATCTTTCCCATGTCGATCGCGTAGGTTCGGAGCGCGCCCGAGAAGGCCGCGGCGTCCCCCATCGACTGCATCAACTGGACGCGGTCCTTCCCCTCCCGCAGCTCGGTACTCGTGATCGCCTTGAGGTGCTGCACCATCAATCGTGGATACTCGGTCTCGGCGTTCAGACCCGTGCCGACCGCCGTGCCGCCGATCCCGAGGTCGCGGAGCCCGTCCGCCGCCGCCGCGATGCGGTCGCGATTACGCTCGATCGTCCGCCCGTAGGCGGTGAATTCCTGACCCAGACGAATCGGTGTCGCGTCCTGGAGATGGGTGCGCCCGGACTTGAGAATCCCGTCGAACACCTCGCCTCTCGCCAGGAAGGCGCGGGCGAGGCGCGTCATCGCTTGGAGCAGCGCCGGGAGCTGCGCCAGGGCCGCAAGCCGGATCGCGGTCGGGATTACGTCATTCGTGGACTGCGCCATGTTGACGTGATCGTTGGGGTGCACCGGCGTGTACTCGCCGCGCTTCCCGCCGAGCAGCTCGTTCGCACGATTGGCGAGCACCTCGTTACAGTTCATGTTGTGCGACGTCCCCGCCCCTGCCTGGTAGGGATCTACGACGAAGTGCTCGCGATGGGAGCCCGCGAGCACTTCGTCCGCCGCGCGCACGATGGCATCCGCGAGCTTCGGCTCGAGACGTTTCGTCTGCCGATGAGTGAGGGCGGCGGCCTTCTTGATCCAGATCACGGCGTCGACGAACGGAGCGAGGGGTGCGAGGTGGGAGATGGGGAAGTTGCGGCGCGCGCGCTCGGTCTGGACGCCGTACAGCGCACCGGCAGGAACCGGCAGCTCCCCCAGCGGATCACGCTCGATGCGGGTCGCACTCATCGCCTCTGCCCGTTCGGTCACGGCACCGTCCGTCTCAAACCAGGAATCGCCCATGCAGACTCAGGATCCGATCCAGCATTTACCCGCTCGCGCCGCGTTCTCGGCCGCCCAGATGACGAAGCTCGACTGTTTCCGCTCCGATCGACTGCTCGTCGGTCTCAACTGCTTCGAGCCGGGCCAAGCGCAGAAGGTCCACTCGCACGCCGGGGCCGACAAATTCTATTTCGTTGTCTCCGGAAAGGCGAGATTCGTCCTGGGCACCAGGACAATCGAGGCCCGGTCCGGCGATCTCGTCGTGGCCCCGGAGGGGCTCCCGCACGGGGTCGAACGGGCGCTCGAGCGCACGGTGCTCCTTGTAGGCATCGCTCCCCCGCCGAACAGTTAGCGCGTCGGCTGGACCCTCAGACTATCGTTGAACCGATTGAAGTACTCGGTCATCCCAACGACCAGCGTGATCTCGACAATCTGACCGTCGTCCCACGACTCCCTCAACCGGCTGTACAGCTCATCGGCGACCTCATGCCCCGACCGGTGCACCACATCCGCGTACGCGAGCGCCGCACGCCAGCCGGCCTCGAGCTCTTCGAGCGGCCGGCGGGTTCCGCGCTCCTGCACGGCGTCGACCAGGTCCCCGCTCGCGCCCTTCTGTCTTGCCAAGACAGTGTGGGAGTTGAGTCAGTACCGGCAGTGGTTCAGGTGCGAGATGCGCACCCACAAGAGCTCCTTGAGGAGCGGCGGCACCGTGCCCTCGTTCATTACGGCGCGGAAGTGCGCGATCATGGTCCGGAGGTGGCTCGGCCGGAGCGCGACGGTGCGGAACATGTTGGGGATATTGCCGCGCTCCCTGAGGTAGGCGTCGAAGATCGGTCGCACGTCAGGCGCGGCCTGGTCGGCCGTCAGCGGTGCGATGCGTGGATCGCTCATGTGTGCCCGGCCTTTCCCCATCCGATCTTGAACAGCTGCGTAGCAGCCCCGTAGCCGAGGCTTCGGATCGACACGTACACACCGAGCGCGGTCAGCAGCACCACCGTATAGAAGCGCCACAGCAGGAGCATCCGCACCTGGTGATCTCCGAACTCTCCGGCGAATCCCGCGAGGAACGCGACGTCCACGCCCCCGCCACCCGCCGGCAGGGGGACCACGAGGGGCGCATGCAACAGCGCGAGCGAGCCGAAGAACGTCGTCGCGACCGAGGGCGCGTCGCGCTGCCCGCGGGACAGCGCCGCCAGAATGAGCGCCCGTGACGCGAGGCTCACCGCGGTGAGGAGCGCGATGATGCCCAACACCCACCACGGTGCGCGCCGCACATGAGCCCACGCCACGCGCCACTGGCGGCGCACACGGTGGCGGATCATCCCGGGGCGCGCAAACCGCTGGAGCAAATAGATGACGAGAAGGACCGCGAGCGCCAGCAGCTCGAGGGTCACCAGATCGGTCGCGCGGTGGCCCTGCAACCAGGCGATGGCGGCGTCCTGCCAGTCAGGGACGTAGTAGGCGAACAGCGCCCCGGCGACGAGCATGAAGACCGGCCACTCACCGGCGACCTCCACGCCGATCGCGACGAGCGCGGGGACGGCCCGGACGCCAGCCTCGGTGAGGCCCAGGAACCGGGCTGGCTCGCCGCCCAGACGGTTCGGCGTGAGCTGCGAGGCGGCCTCGCCGTAGAGATTGAGGCGGAACGCATCCCGGAACGACAGCCGGGCCCCCGCCGTCCAGGCGGCCAACTGGATCCGCCAGGCGCGGACCACGCAGTCGACCGCGAGCAGCGCGAGGGCGAGGAGGTGACCCATCACCCTCAGTCGGAGCAGTCACCCAGCGGATAGTTGAAGCCGCAATTCGGGCACGGGCCCTTGCAGCCCCACGGCGCGGGAAGGACTTCGGCGCCGCATCGGAGGCAGGTCGGGCGCCGCTCAGGAGAAACGGTAGACGCCCGTGAGGAAGGGGTTGCCGAGGCGCTCTCGTCCGATGGTCGTTTCAGGTCCATGGCCGCTGTACACGATGGTGGAATCGGGCAGCGGAAGCAACTCGCGCTCGATGCTCTTGATCAGCGTCTCGAAGTCGCCGCCCGGCAGATCGGTACGCCCAATGGACCCCGCAAACAGCACATCCCCCGTGAACACGACGCCGTCGCCCACGAGGCACACGCTCCCGGGCGAATGGCCGGGCGTGTGGCGCACGGTGAAGGTGAGGTCGCCCACCCGGACCTCCTCCCCAGGAACGAAGTCCCGGTCGGGCGGCGGCAGCGCCGGCGTCGGGATGCCGAACGCCAACCCCTGCTGGACCGCGTGGTCGTACAGCTCCCGGTCCGCCGGATGCAGGTACACAGGCACGCCGGTCTCGCACTTGAGCCGCGGGACGCCCAATACGTGGTCCAGATGTGCGTGGGTGATCCAGATGGCTGCGGGCCGGGCGCCCGCCGCGGTGAGCTTGTGGACGACGAGACCCGCCTCCTCTCCCGGATCGACGATCGCGCACTCAGCGCGCCCCTCGTCGATCACGAGATAAGAGTTCTCGACGAACTGGCCGTTCGGGATCTGTATGATTTTCACGTCAGTCGGCCACCTTGAGAGAGGCGAGGTACTTCTCCACCGCGATCGCGGCCGTCGTCGCGTCGCCCACGGCGGTCGTGATCTGCCGCGTGAGCTGGCTGCGCACGTCCCCCGCGGCGAACAGCCCCGGGATGGACGTCATCATTCGCTCGTCGGTGAGCAGGTATCCGCCGGCGTCGTGCCGGACGTGGCCTTCCACGAGCCCCGTGTTGGGTGTGAAGCCGATGAAGATGAACACTCCGCCCACCTTGAGCGTCGCGCGCTCACCCGTCACGGTGTCCTCGAGTAGCAGGTGATCGGTGCCCTTCTCCTCGCCCTTGATCTCGAGCACGCGCTTGTTCCAAACGGTCTCGATCTTGGGGTTGGCGAACGCCCGCTGCTGCAGGATCTTGGACGCGCGAAACTGATCGCGGCGGTGCACGATGTACACCTTGCTCGCATAGCGGGTGAGGTAATCCGCCTCCTCCACGGCCGCGTCGCCGCCGCCCACCACCGCGAGCACCTCACCCTTGAAGAACGCGCCATCGCACACGGCGCAGTACGACACGCCCCGGCCGGCGTACTCCTTCTCGCCCGGGACGCCGAGCTTCACAGGGGTTCCTCCGGCGGTGAGAATCACCGCGGGCGCGCGGTAGGTCTGGTCGCCGGCCGTCGCGACCTCGAACCACCCGTCGTCCGCCTTGCGGATCTTCGCCACCGTATCGGTGACGATATTGGCGCCGAATTTCTTCGCGTGGTCGGCCATCTTCTGCGCGAGCTCCCACCCCTTGATGCTCTCGAACCCGATGTAGTCCTCGATGAGATCCGTGTTGAGCAGCTCGCCGCCCGGGGCGCCGCGCTCGATCGTCAGCGCCTTGAGCATGCTGCGCCCGGCGTACATGGCGGCGCAAAGCCCCGCGGGCCCCGCGCCGACGATGATCACGTCGAATCCGTTACCGGCGTTCTGCCTCATCCGTGCGAAACTCCAGTCGCGGGGGGTCTCCCTCCCCCGCCAGGGCCCGCGCGAGCTGCGCGCGAAAGTTGACAAGCTCGAACTCGACGTCCGGCCGCTCAGGACCGCCGAGCTTCTCCAGCGCGGCCGCGCCGACGACGCGCACACCGTGCCGGTTGCCGCGCCGCAAGTGCAGCAGGGCGGCCGCTGCCTGGATCAGCCCCTGCCAGACGCGGGCCGCGTCCGCTTGACCGTCCGTAATTATAGAACGCCAGACGGTTTCCAGAGCCTCGTGGGCTTCCCAATACGCGCCGGAATTGAACAGATCGCGGGCGTGTGTCAGGATCGCTTGGCGTTCGTCGGAAGTCATCGGCGGTAAGGGGCGGTAAACTCCACATGCACTACCGCCTCCCGCCGCCGCCTACCGCCTCCTGCCGCCCGATTCTCAACAGATTCAGCGCTCCGTGACAGCTCGAGACCGTCCCCACCAGCACCGCGGCGGGCTCGCCGCTCTCGCCCGCGGCCTTCACGATCTGATCCCCCGCGAGCACGGCGTCGACGGCGAAGGTGCCGACGCCGAAGACGTCTCGACGCAGTGCGTGGCGCAGATCCAATCGGCGAACGACACGTACCGCGTGCGGTCCGGCGCGCCGCGATCGTACGCAGTGCCCAGTCCGCCCGGCACGGGCGCCACCTCGATCACCCGACCGGGCCATCGCGCCCGCGCGCGCGCACGCACCCACTCGAACATGAGATGCGGCATGAGCGGGGACGGCACGATGAAGTCGGGCGGCTCCTCTGGCGCCGTGGGCGCCGCCCGCCCGAGAAGCCCGGCGAAGTAGGCACGCCATTCCTGGGTCACGAAGCTGCGATCGGGTGCCTCGTCCAGCTCCACCCGGGCGCGGCACGTCGGATTCCGGTCCAACCACGATCACGCGGCGATAACCGGCTTTGCCCTTCTGCTGGGCTTTCGCGAGCTGGCCCGCGTAGAACGTGCCGTAGCACCCGCCGCCGATCACGATGACGTCGCGCATAGCGACCACGTCTCTAGACGTCTCCCGCGACGGGCAGGATCTCGCCCGTGACGGCCCTAGCCTCGTCACTCGCGAGGTAGAGCACGGCGCTCACCAGCTCGTCGAGCTCGACCCAGCGCACCTTCGCGTCCTTCATCTGCGCGACATTGTCGGCGGTCTTCATCATCCCGGGCGCCACTGCATTCACGCGGATGCCATGGTCCCGGAACTCGCGGGCGAGGGCGCGCGTCAGCCCGGCGACAGCCGATTTGGCGGCGATGTAGGACGCCATCTGGCTCTGCGGCTTGAGCACGGCGACCGAGGCGAAGTTCACGATGGCGCCGCCACGCTCCAGCAAGGCGGGGATCGCCGCCTGGCAGGTGAGAAAGGTCGTCTTCACGTTGACTGCCAACTCGCGCTCGAACTGGTCGGGCTTCAGGTCGAGGGCCGAGCCGTAGTTGAGGAGGCCGCCCGCAACGTTGACGACCACGTCGAGCCCGCCGAAGTGTTCCTTCGCCGCGGCGACCGCCCGGCGCCCCGCGTCCGGCGTGGTGAGATCGCCCGCGACATGGCGCACCGCGAAGCCTTCGGCCGTGAACTCCTTCGCGCGGTCCGCGACCCCGACGGCGTTGACATCGACGATGACGAGCTTGGCGCCGACCCGGCCGAACCCGCGGGCGACGGCGTGACCGATCTGCCCTACCCGGCCGACTCCCGTGATGAGCGCGACCTTGCCACGGAAATCGGGCGGCACGGTTTCAGCCCCTGCCCCCGTCCACCACGGCGACGATCTCGTCCACCGGCGGCGCACCGCGCTGGGCGAAGGCGATCGTCCCGTCCTGCTTCACGACGTAGACGGACCGTTGGATCCCCTTCCCATCTTCCTTCAGCGCGCGGTACGCGCGCGCGATCGCGCGGTCGGGATCGGCGAGCAACGGGAAGTTGAATCCCATCTTCGTCGCGTACTTGTAGTGGCTGTCCACGGCCGCGGGGTTGACCCCGAAGGGCTGGATGCCGGCTTCTTGGAACTTGGCCATCTCGTCGCGCACGGCGGAGAGTTGGCGGTTTCAGCCGGGGGTGTTGTTTCCCGGGTAGAACACGAGCGCGACGTGCCTCGCCTCCAGGACCTCGACGAGGCCGTAGGTCCGGCCGTCCGACGCCTGGGCCCTAAAGGTGGGCGCTTTGCTGCCGAGCGGTAATAGATCGCTCATTCTCGTATCTCCGATCCGCCGGTGGCGCTACGCCGTGCGTGCCACGACTTCTGCTCGACGCCGTTCGAGCCGTTCCAGCCACTCCAGCGGCACCTCGATGCCGCCGAGCGGCGCACGCGCGTCTCCCATTTCCGTGTCCCCGTGCCAGTCCGAGCCACCGCTGATCGCGAGCCGCAAGCGGGTGGCCATCTTCGTGAGCCGCTGCTCGACCGCGGGCGGGTGACTCGGGTGCCGCACCTCGACGCCGTCCAGGCCCTGTTCCTGGAACTGTCGGATCTGGCCTTCGGTCCCGTGGTCGCCAAGATGCGCCGCGACGGTGAGCCCGCCGACGGCGTGGACGAGCTCCGTCACCTGACCGAGCATCGGCAGCGGCTTCTCGACGTATCCGGGCTTGCCACGACCGATATAGCGCGCGAACGCCTCGTTGATGTCAGCGCTCGCGCCCAGGTCCACCAGCACCCGCGCAACGTGGGGCCGCCCCAGCGCACCGTCCCGCGCCTCACTCACGACGTCCTCGAGCGCGATGTCCACGCCCAGCCGTCGCAGCCGCTCGACCATCTGCTCGGCGCGGCGGCGACGCGCGGCGCGGCTCGCCACGAGGAATTCCTCGAGCCGCGGATGCCCAGGCGGGAGGAAGTAGCCGAGCAGATGCAGCTCCCCCCACGGGGCCTTGACGCTGAACTCGCATCCGGCCACCACGCGCACCCCTAACGACTCGCCCGCGCGCATCGCTTCGGGGACGCCGCCGGTCGTGTCGTGGTCGGTCAGCGCGATCGCCACGAGCCCTGCGGTCTTCGCCCTTTGCACCACCGCGGCCGGCGGGAGCTCTCCGTCGGACGCGGTCGAGTGGCAGTGCAGGTCAACGCGCGCCGTACGCGCTCTCCGGCGCCGTCCCGGCGGGCTGCGACTGCCGGACCAACGCCACCAGCTGGCGATCGCTGAGCTCGGCGAGGGCGGCGTCGGGGCTGCGGCTCCCCACCGGGGAGTAGCGCGTGAAGCGGCGCCGCCGCGCCGGGCCCGTCCCTTGCTGGAATACGAGGCTGAACTCGTCCCGCCCGTACACCGTGACTCGCCCGGACGGGTACACCTGCCACGGCTCGCCGTCCACGACGATCACGCGGCGCGCCATCTACGCCTCAGTCGGTGTCGCGAGTGACACCTCGGTCCATAGCTCCCAGGCGTCTGGTGCGTAGGTGCCGAGGCTCTGCAGACGCTTCTCGAGCTTGATCTCCTCGGGGAGCCGCGACGCTTGGGCGCGGTGCGACATCTCAGTCGGGCTCTCGGAGAACTCTGTGAACAGCTGCGGGTCTTTGGCATTCCGGAACAGCCAGATGCGCTGGCCCCGCGCATCGGCGAACTGACACAGCTCTCGCAGGGCGGCGAGGTAGTCGGCCTCGTGCGCCGGGGGCACCCGCACCCGGGCGACGGTGAGCACCTTCGGCATGGCTAGATCGCTCCCTCGGGAAAGTCCTCGAGCGTCTTCTTGACGTCGGCGAGGAACCGGTCGGCGGCGGCGCCGTCGACGACGCGATGGTCGTACGACATCGACAGCATGCCCATCGTGCGGATCGCGATCGTGTCCGTGCCGTCGGGCAGCGTAGCCACCTTGGGGCGCTTCTCAATCGTGCCCACGCCGAGGATCGCCACCTGCGGTTGGTTGATGATCGGCGCGCCCGCGTAAGAGCCGAACACGCCGGGGTTCGTAATCGTGAACGTGCCGCGCTGGATCTCGTCGGGTGAGAGTTTCTTGGTCCGGGCCCGTTCGCCCAGATCGTTGATCACACGCGCGAGGCCCACCAACGACAGCTCGTCGGCGTGCTTGATGACCGGCACGATCAGGCCCCACTCGAGCGCCACCGCGATCCCGATGTTGACATCGCCGCGGTAGATGATGCTGTCGCCCGAAACCGCGGCGTTCACGACGGGGTGCTTGCGCAAATTCTCGGCAGAGGCTTTCGCGATGAAGGCGAGGTACGTGAGGTTCACGCCGCGCTCGGCATATCCGGCCTTGTGTCGCTTCCGTAGCTCGGCCACGCGCGTGTAGTCGATCTCGAAGAAGCTCGTCACGTGCGCCGAGATGCGACGCGACATGATCATGTGGTCCGCGGTGATCTTGCGGATCTTCGAGAATGGCTCGACCCGGTCG
>Ga0209342_10006446_pt1 | contig 11911 bp, 13 predicted proteins | sample RifCSP16_2_FD_184023 | JGI IMG/M metagenome (GOLD analysis project Ga0209342, IMG submission 184023) | Soil microbial communities from Rifle, Colorado - Rifle CSP2_sed 16_2 (SPAdes) (version 2) | ecosystem: Environmental > Terrestrial > Deep subsurface > Rock core/Sediment | place: Rifle... | reverse complement strand
TTCTCAACTGCGAATTCGATGGCGTCCGTGGTGATGGTCGCCGCTGTGGTGATGAGGATGCTGTCCACCTTGTCGGCTGAGACCTCAAAGCTCTTTTCGTCGTTCTTTACAAGGAAGCAGTTCTTTTCCTTTTTGAGATACGCACCGCGCGTGTTTATTACGAGTTGCATATCAATATTCTGCTATTTTTATAACCATACCTTTTAGCTCACTTATTCTTGAGAGGGCTTCATTTATTATATCCATATCGAGTTTATTATACCTGTGGACAATGAAATTCCGCACGCCGTTCATCTGCCTTAGAAAATCCGCCTCGCCTTTTGATATAATTCTTTCATGTGTAATTTTTTCGATATTTGTGGCATCATCTTCAACCTTTAATCCCATGTCCCTGATCTTCATAGCGATTATATCCATTGAAATCTCGACGGAGATCTCAAGTGCATGTAGCAGGGCGCGTTCAGTTATTTCATCTTCTATCCTGTGATCTCTAATGAACTCTTCTTCTTTGATCAGTGTTTCAAGCTTTGATAGATATCTGTCTTCTTGCATCAAACCATTTCCTCCTTGCAACAGCCATCTCGGATGCTGAGCTAAATCTGTTGCTCATAATTCTATACTTCATGTCTTCCCATTTTTTCCTGAAGCGATAGAAATAATAAAAAATCTCAGGCTCGCTGCCGTATATTACCCTGCAGTTCTCGATTATATCCATCTTAACATAAAGCGGCAGGTCTTCAAAGATTTTTACATCATATTTGCCACCAACTTTTGCAAATATGCTGTTTAGAACTTCATGTTTCTTTGGCTTGATTATGCAGATGTCTATATCTGAGCGCCAGTCCGCTGTGCCTTTTGCATGGGAGCCATAGAGTAAAATGCCTTCAGCTTCGCTGCTTATGAATTCAAAATCCTTCTTCAGACTTACAATCAGGACTTCAGGCTCCATAGCGCCTCCTTACAGCTCCAAAGCCTCTTGAGACAGATTTCCCGATGCCAAGGTAATCGGGAATAAGAAAGTTGGCGCAAAAGCCCCCAATAAAGGTCATCACGTTTACGTCTTTCAGCCTGCTTTTCCTCGTTTTTACCAGAACATCGCATTTTATCTTATCCGGCACCTGATAATCCAGAGATTTCGACATAGATAGAAGGTTCCCTATAAGCGTTTTTCTCAAGAATTCCTGCCTCTCTTCCCTGCTGCACAGCCCGTAGTACTTCAAGTAATTATCTTGATTTAGCGCCAGCCAGGGGGTGGCAAACTCATAGGAATGTATCTTATCCGAGATTCCGAACTCCTGATTCCTGACAGAGATGCCCTTCTCCACAATCTCATAAACCTCCTCGCCGAGCTTTATTTCATCGTATTTATCATAAACCTGTTTTAAAACTTCGGCGCCGTCGTTGATGCCGATGACCATGGGCGCGCCGTCTATCATCTTGTACTGCACAAGGGGATAGCTGTAAATGAGCCTGTCGGCGCTGTGCTGGTGGAGGAGGGAGTATTCGGTGAATTTGGTGGCGAAGAAGCCGCGCAGCTCTGAGGAGGTGCCCTTGATGGGGCGGGTGGAGGCGAGGGTGAGGGTGAAGGTTTTGAGTTTCATTTCCGCCCGCTTCCATCTTCAAGTTCTATGTATTTGTCAATGGAAAGTGACCCTGGTATCACTCCATTTTCTGCAAGCTTCCTGATACAATCTTTGCTATCTGTGGGTATTCCAAATCCTTTCTCAGATATGATCAAATTACAGATATCGAGCAAGTTTTCACCTGCCAGCTGGAAAGTTCGTTCACAGGCTCTTTTTCTCTGGCCGTTGGTCAGGTATTCCTCTTCTTCTTCCGGGAGGTATTCACCAAGTTCCCTCAGATATTTCTCCAATTCATCCATTTTTTCAAATATTCTATCTTTGTCCAAGAATATCACCTCAGTCTGGCTCTGACACGATCCATAACGTGTTTATGATACTCCTTCGAGAGCCTTTTATATCGTTCATATTCTATATCATTTATTTTTGAAAGTGTTAATATGTAATACATATCCTGCGTGTAAAGCACCCTGCCTTCGAGGAAAATCCTTTTGCGTATGTAAACAGGCAATTCATCCATGAATGAAATATCGACATTCTCCGGTACAGAATTGTTAAGAGAAATTCTCTCTTTCAGGGGTATTTCAATATCAGGTTTTGATATGACACATATATCTATGTCACTCTTTTCTTTCTCAGTTCCTCTGGCCTTTGAACCAAAAAGGATGATAGAATGAACAAATCTGAAACTCTTGAGTTTTAAGATCACATCATTGATGTCTTCGTTTGACATATTTTGATCATTCTTTTTTATTTCATTGACAATTTGATCTTTCATAATATTCTCTGCCTCTGTGGTTTTTCAAAACAGAGGATAATCGTCATGCGCCTCCTTTTTTTATTTCATCGTATTTATCATAAATCTGTTTTAAAACTTCGGCGCCGTCATTGATGCCGGGCGCGCCGTCTATCATCTTGTACTGCATCAGGGGATAGCGGTAGATGAGCCTGTCGGCGCTGTGCTGGTGGAGGAGGGAGTATTCAGTGAAGCCGGTGGCGAAGAAGCCGCGAAGCTCTGCTGAGGTGCCATGGATGGGGCGGGTGGAGGCGAGGGTGAGGGTGAAGGTTTTCAGGAGCATTTGCAATCCTCATCTGATTTTATTCCTTGATATTTATCATAAGAATTTTTTATAATTTCGGCGCCGATAGAAATCCGATGCTGCTTCTGTGTATAGGAATAACAAACCGCAGATGAACGCAGATGAACGCAGATTGGTTGTTTCATATTCTCCATAGTTTTATTTCATCGTATTTATCATAAATCTATTTATAAATCCGGCGCCGCGCAAAATCCCTGCGCGCCGTCTGTCGTGGTGATGCGCCGCGCGCATGTGTGATGGGGGGGCGGGTGGAAGCGAGGGGAGGGTGAATGTTTTTAGGTTCATGGTCATAGTTTTCAACAAATTAAATTTCCACAGCCTGCTTTTTCTCTTTTGAATCCTGTTTTGCTATCATAATAAGATTTCAGTTCGTAATTATTGATAAAGCCAAGTTCTTCTTCTTTAAAATGAGCGGCGTAATTCTTTGGGATACTAATTACATAATCATAAAATTGCTTTTTTATTTTTAAAAATTCTTTTCTTCGTTTAAGAGGATCTTTAATGTCTCGGATTTCACAGTATTTTTGTTTTACTTTTTTGGCATTATCATCATATACGTTTAACTTGCCGTTCTCAACCTTCAAAACGAATTCATCAACTTCATTTCCATCGATTGTTAGTGTTGCTTTGGTTTTTTCAAAGTTAAGCTTCAGCAAAACAGAATTATTTTCAGTAGTTAATTTTATGGTTTTATCATCATCATTTTTTTCTATTTTTGCTTTTTCTAAACAATCAATAGCAAAATTCTGATTTAAGATTTCTATGAGTTTTCCGTTGTGATTTCCTGGAATTTCATCCCAGCTAAACAAGAACTCATCATCTAACTCAACAAAAATGTCCACTTTATAAAAGTCGTTATCATCTATTAATTTGAAATCTGATATTGGTCTTCTCTTATTTTTATCAGGATCTTTATCATAAAAATATAAATCGTAAAGTGCTTCAATAAGTTTTACTTCTGTTGCAGATTTTTCTTTTGCACGTTCAAAATATTGATTTATTAAGTCTAAGAAATTTATTTCGTAGATTTGGGATGTGTATTTATCTTCATTGTTAAACAACTTATCAACTATATCTAATAAAACAGGATCGTATATTCTTGTGTACGAGGTACCATTTTTCAAATTCACTAAATGGATTTCTGCCTTATCGAACCGTTTATTTCTATTGCATCTTCCTGCGACCTGTATTATAGAATCTAACGGACCTCTATCACGATATACACAATCACAGTCAATATCTACTCCCGCTTCAATTAGTTGTGTTGAAACAATTATGACCTTTTGATTGTTTTTTATCGCTTTTCTTGCGTATTCTATTCTTTGCCTTCTTTCTCTTGGAGTAATATTTGTTGATAAATAGCATTTTTTGAAAGGCAAACCTGATTTTTGGATTTTATCAGTTATTAAATTATAAAACTCTAATGATGAACCAATTGTATTAAAAACAAACAGATATGAGTTTTTAGACCAATCATTCAACTCGTTACAGAATTCTATTACTTTTTTCTCTTTGGAATCTATCTTCAAAATTACGCGGTTTAAATCTTCCGTCTTAAAGTAACTTTCATAATTATCTACAAGTTCTTTATATTCTCCCCTTTCAAAAATTAATGGCTTGGTAGCGGTCATTAAAATAATTCTACAATTAAAATATTCTGTCATCCCAATTAGAACTCTTCTCACTAAATTCCAGTACTCTATAGGAATATTCTGGGCTTCATCTAAAATAATTATTGAATTTACAGTGTTGTGAAACTTCTTTAAGCTTCTATTCTTGTATCCTATCAGGCTATAAAATAATTGAATAAAAGTCGTAACGATAACTTCAGATTCCCAAGATTCAATTAAGGCAAGGCTTTCATCCAAATCTTCTTCTTTATCCATATTTTGCGTTTTATAAAAGATTTCTGAGAGATGATGATGTTTTAAAAGATATGGACTCTCGTTATTTTTGAAATCGCCAATTTGACTTAAAACTTTATCGAACACATCATAGTTTTGGTCTATAATACTTGTAAAAGGCAGTGAGTAGATAATCCTTGGTTCATATTCTAAATCGAAACTATTCTTTAAGATTTTTCTTAGCTTTAATGCAGCAGCGAAAGAAGTTAATGTTTTACCTGTTCCAGTCGGTGCTGTCAGCGTAAAAATTTTCTGACTTGCATTTTTAGGGTCAGAGATATTCTTTATTACTGATTCTTGAATCTGAGACCTAATAATGTTAATATTGCTCTTGTTTTCTTCTTTGATTTTAGGTTTGTTTAAATGTGTTTCAACGAGATTATCTAAGAGCTCTTTTCTTTCTATTTTTCTGACATCACCGGCGTGTTTTTTATCAGAATCAATTAAGATTGAATAGAGCAATAAGGTAATTAAAAAAAAACTTATCTCTCTATTCTCCTTTTTTGAGTTGCTGTCTGTAAATTCGTAGTTCAATTTTCTTAATGGTTTTATTATTTTATCTAATTCTTGAAAACTCGCAAATGGGGATCCATAACGGTATAAATTGCTTATAATACGTGGAAAATTCAATCCATAGCCTTGAAAAAGGCCGTTATATATTTCTTCAATTTCTTTCTCAGATTTCTTTATACTCAAAAGTTGTTCTCTGATAAAATTGAATTCTTTAATTAAATCTTTTGATTCTACATCACTGTTAATGTCATTCAAATTGCCATGATGATGCTTTACAATAAAATAACCAAAAAGGGGGAGATAATTATGAATCTTATGATCTTCGGCATTTTTAATTCTAACAAACTCTGATAACACCTCAAACGTGAAAAGTGCAGAAATTAATCCATGATGAGTCCATCCACTTTCGGATGTTCTTCCATATAGGTAATCTTGGAAATATTGTGTAAATTTTCCAAAATCATGTGAAATTCCGACGAGATATGCAATATCTGATAAAAGATTTTTGTCTAAATTATTAAGTTGCTTCTCAAGTAATATTTTTTTTCCATTTTCTCCAACTATTTGAAGATGGTCTTTCAATCGAATATCTGGGTTTAGGTGCGAAAAAAACTCTTTCATGTTACATAAATATTATATTTTCGGTATTTTTTTTATAGGTTACTTTGTAGAAGGGTTCATTCAAAGATACATTCAGGTCTTTTCCACTTTTCTCAAAAATATATTGCTCTAATCTCGTTATATCCCTACTTTCAGAAAAGTCAGTAGGCATTTTTTCAATGAGATATTGCGAATTATCATCCTCAAACTTTATACCTCGATCTTTAATAGCGTTCTTTCTACAAACGCAGTTTAATCTTACATCCGTATGTTTTTGTGGATCGGATATTTCTCCCTCATCTATGAACTCTATCTCCGCTAAGAACTCAGTAATTCCTAAATATGGTGGGTAAAAAAATCTTTGTTGTTCTAACCTTTCCTTAAATATTTGGTGAATTTTCTCATGCTGAAAATAAATTCTATATACTATATCATAATTATTCAATGGGCGCACAATTTCCACTGGTATTGGGGTATGTTCCATTTTACCTGCTAAAATCGATTCTATAGTGTAGTTTTTGGTATTGGTATAATTCATTGTCTGCATTATTTTTCTAATCGGAGTTTTAATAGAAACAGCTACTTTACACTCAGAATCACTCAAGTTTTTATAATAAGTGTCCCTTTCATAGCCTAAAAGCCCAGCCACAAGGCCTGTTATTACAGTTCTTGGAGGAAAAGAATAACTTAAAGAGGATGAATTCGTGAAATATTTTCTAAAATGTGCAAATGGCCCTTTTAGGTCAAATATTAACATATTTGTCAATTAAGTCTCCTCTATCTAATTTTTGATTTTTCGCTTTAACTTACCATAATCGGGGCCAATTTTCCCTCTAATCCAGCTAATAAAGAACCTAAATTTCCATCTTTTCCATCTTTTATTTTCAAATCTTTGTGTACCCACCAATTTACTTTTTGAATTTTACCTTTGTTGTTATCTAAAAATTTTTTCAATTCAGATAAATCCACGTTATAATCTGTTACAAATCGAACTGGGGATTTTGAATCGGAATCAATTGCTACATATTTTCTTAGATCGCCAAGTAAATATTCTGGTGAGTTATATTCGATTCTTAAATACAACCTGGGATATTGTCCGATCTTAGTTCGAGTAGCCATAAGAGGAATACTGTTTATCATTGCTTTATCCAGTAAATCTATATCATCATCAGTCAACATGGTTTTCTCTGCTCTTTTCGCGCTTATTATCCCATGAAACGCAATGAGAGAATAATCAACTCTGTAATCTTTGCCCATTGCCCCTTGTGTTTTCTCACTTTCAGAGCTAAAATGAGAAGTTATTCCATTTGAGTTAACGAGCGTAACCTTATTTAAAGAGTATCCCCAATTGAACTGTACTGGCCCAATAAATTTTCTTGAAGAGCCCGGTTTATTTTTTTCGCCTTTAATAGGCATTGTTGCTCCAAAAAAGCGGACATCGACAAGTTCAGAAAGTAAATCATCATCTGACAAATCTTCTAATTTGACTTTTTTCTGTTGTGCAAGAATGTTTAATCTTTCTGTAGCGTTAACCACGCGGCCATCGATGTTACAAACAAAAATTGGTTTATCAAGATATTGTTCAATATAATCCCGAATATATCTTTTTAATCGCAAGTCTGACACAAGATTTATTTCCCTATCTACATCCATTCTTGGTTTGTTTTCATTGTCTGGGTCTCCATTCGGGTTACACATCTTTGCATCATATACAAATAATATCTCATGGTTGTTAGAAATAGTTTTTTCGTTACTCATTTTCAATTCCTCCTTCTTCTATTGTTTCGTCTTCCTTTGGTAGTTCTATTTTACCAGTGGTAATTGCCTGGTAAGTTGAAAAACTATAACCAGACAAAATATAAAATACATTTTCCTGGTTGTTAAGTGGCCAATCATTGGAATAGATATCTACTAATCGCTTATATTGGTGGAATATGGTCTCATTATAGCCTAATATTTTATATTGTGCAAGTTTTTCAAAAATGTCATTTGTCAAACGTATGATTGTCTGAATATTCATACCTTGAAAATTTATTTTGTTTAGAATAGGTTTGGTTTCATGACCAGATTTATATTGTCTATTCCCAACGTTTCCAACAATATACCCAAGTAAAAATAATGCTTTTCTTGGGTCATCATATGTTCCTATATCATTCCAGAATTTTGTGATTTCTTCTGGAACAGCAATATTTCCTTTTGATTCGTTCATTTTCAACCCTCTTAATAGATTTAGTTTGTTAAAGAATAATGACGCAAAGTTTAATTGAATTGTTTTAAATTCTAAACTGCTTTTGGGAGAAATATTATATCCATTTTGTGCAAAATGAATTATTCTAATTATTTCAGCAAATTGGTCGATCAAAAACGAATAATCTATTTTTCTATCTGAAAATATTGCATCTAAAACTTCTAAAAATTTTGAATATGCCACATCATTATCACTTATTGGAATAGCATAATAAATACTTCTTAAATCTATCTTGAATATTTTGTTATCCTTATAACTTTCTTTTATTAATTGGTCTATTTGAAATTCTTTATTATTTATTAAAGTCAATCTGCTTGGAGGCACATCTTTGATCAATTTTAAAACTTTAAAATCACTTTTTCCCTTTCTATAGAATAAATAATTTATAATAAAATTATTTTTTTCATCTTTGAATTCTTTGAATTCTATTATTTGTCTATCGAGTTTGGATAAAGAATTAAGATTTACAATTGCATTATTTAAATGTTTAATAGAATTAGACAATGCTACAAAGTTTAAATCTGCATTTTTAAAAAGGAGAGTTGGAATTATGTACAGCCTTAATCCACCAATATACGTTTTCATATTATTATCAATGAATCGCTCCCCAGCCATTAAATCCATGTAACATTCTTTGCAGATATTGAAATTCTTTGTAAATTTCCCATCAAAATCGGATGAGAACCCTATTTTATCGGTCATATAAAATTTGAAATTTAAGTTGGTGGCGTTACTTGTAGTTTGAATATTAGTTTTATCGCAAAGAGAGCATCTACCTTCTTTCAGTAAATTTTTTTTATAATTTTTGTTATTAATATCAAAAAGGCAACCTATTTTTTCATCAAAAAGCATTGCCCTGTATTCTTCTCTCTTTATAAGCAAATCATTGTTTAGCTTTACAGAATAAATTGAAACGCCATCTGTAGTCAAAGATTTACTATCAAGTAAGTCTTCAATAAATTTCTTCCGCTTATCTTTGTATATCTTTAGTAAGAGATCTTTAATATCTATTTTATTTAATTCATCGAGCTTTGATAAAATTTTATTTTTTAGCTCCTCTGAACTGCTTTTGGGAGATACTTCAAACTTTTCTTCTATATCAGAGCAAATATTTTTAATATCTTTTATTATCGAGTCGATTTCTTTTTTAGTATTTGCAGTTTCAAGTCTGTTTTTAACCGTTCCTAACTTGTCTTCAATAAACTTTTTTCTCTCATCTATAAAAATAAATTTCTCGGGTTTGATTGTACATTTTCCATTCTCACGGATGAAAAATTCGTTTAGAACTTTTTTTAGACTTTCTTTGAGGTTTCCTTCTACCTTGTTCTGAATGTTAGCTATAGAGTCTTCAAGCAGATAATCTATATTTTTTGATGTAAGAAAAATCTGTGGTTTATTGCCAGGATTATTTCCTAACCATAGGTATTCCTTTCCAGATTCTTCTTTTACTGCTTCGATCTCACAAATGATTTTCCCATTTGTCTCATCAAAATTCAATATCACAATACGTTGTTTAATAGATTCTCCCTTATTGTTGCGTTTTTCAAGGGGCAATTTTATACAAAGGTTTTCCAATAGCTTTTCTTTTCCTTCCTTTGCATTAATGAATTCCCCGATGTTTTTTATCGCCTCAATCATTTCCCATCACCCTCCATCCACACGCTCTCCCGCCCCCTCATCCTCATACTCCTCCCCGCCCCCATCGGCGGGCTTTACACCATATGTTCCAATACCTGTATTCAAGCTATTATCATCATCCACCTTCTCTTTTAAAGCACTCCTATATTTATATATTTTACCAGAGCGGTGCGAAAGTATTCCATCCGCACCGCAGGAGCCGCTGGGAGTTGCTGCCCTCTGAAGGATTCCCGCAAGCTCATGTCTCCCCTCTCGACCTCTGGTTAGCGGGCAACTATTTCTAATAAAATATGGATTATCAGGATTACTTTTCCAAAACAACCATCCGTCTCACTCACCTCACTCGTGATAACTCTCATGCCCTATCTCCAGAGGCGCGCACTCAGCGCATTCGAACTGCAGTGTGGTGTGCAGTATCCTGAACCTGTGCTTCAGGGTCTGGCTGATCTTCTGGATCATGGTCTCTGTCTGCTGAACATGGATCCTGTCCACAAGGACATGGGCGCTCATGGCATGGATGTTGGAACAGATGCTCCAGATATGGATATCGTGCACTCCTTTGACCCCTTCGATATCCATCATGACCTTTGAAAGCTTATCAGCATCAACGTGTTTTGGGGCGAACTCAAGAAGGATCCTTGCAGAGCTGAACACCAGTTTTCCTGCGCCGTAGAGCAGCATCGAGCCTATCAGGACGCTGAGCAGCGGATCTACTATGTTCAATCCTGTGGAAATTATGATGATCGCGCCTGCGATCACGGCTACGGAGGCGAGCGCATCTCCGATCACATGAAGATATGCGCCTTTGATATTTAGATCGTGATGTCCGTGAAGTTTTGACGCTGCCCAGGTATTTGCAAGCAACCCGATCGTGGCTATTATCAGCACCTCAGTACCTTTAACAGGCTCAGGAGCAAGGATCCTGTGGTATGCTTCATAAAAAATGAAAATAGAGATCAGGATGATCGTCAGTCCATTGATCATGGCTGCAAAGATCTCGAACCGGTGGTATCCGAAGGTCATGTTACTGTTGGACGGACGGGCAGAGATCTTTATCGCGCCGTAAGAAAGAACGAGCGCCACCACGTCCATCAGGACATGGAATGAGTCAGAGATCAGGGCAAGGCTGTTTGAGAATATCCCCCCTCCAAGCTCAAGGAAAAAGATGAGCGTTGTCAGGAAGATTGCTATCTTCAGGTTTTTTTGGAGATCTTCCATTTTTACATTCTCCGTTCAGTGATACTTGGTACCAGGGTAAAATATTTCTATCGGTAGCTCCACGTGTAGTTCATGCTTGTGGAGCAGATAAACCTTGAAAACGGGAGCGCGATCGGACTGAAGATGGACATGGAACACGCTCCGCTGCTTGTGATCAGGGCAAAAAAAGGTTTTGTTATGTGCGGATACCTGAATATCGAAGTTGCAAATAAGCTCGGAGATGCTGCAGTGAGGGTCACAGGTGTGAGGACGTTCGAAGATGTGCTGAATGCAAAGGCTGTTGATGTATCAGAGGCTGCAGAGAAGCTCGGGATAACAGCGGGGATGAACGCAAAAGAAGCGCTGCAGATGATGGTTTAGATGGAGGTAAAGCCACTCCCATCCACCCGTCCTATCCATTTCAAATACAATCTTTCGGCTTATATATTTATGCATATAAATATTAATGGTAGTAATAATAATTATTATCATTATCATACAAAATCGGGTTCGTCCCTGACAGCGCCACGTTGCGCACGCAGTAAAAATATATCTAGTGTATCACCTATATATATCAGTGGTGTCAAAGAATTTCTTTAGATAAGAAATGAGCGTCGTCCATGAATGAAGGTGACATGAATGAAAACAGTCTCTACAGGGATAAAAGGTCTGGATCTGGTTCTGAACGGGGGGTTCAGTCACCCTTCGACAGTCCTGATCGCAGGCACCGCGGGCGCAGGAAAGACCACGTTTGTCATGCAGTCGGTATTCAACGCAGCAAGGGAAGGGGAAACCTCTCTTTACATATCTGCAATTTCCGAACCTGTCGCCATGATGGAAAGTTTTCTATCAAATTATTCCTTTTTTGATTACTCGCTGCTTGAAAAGAAAAAGATAAAGTTATTCAATATCGAAGAGAAACTGCTCAAAGCCGGCGCGCCCGAGGTCATACAGTTCATCGAAGAAAAAATACAGATGTATAAGCCCAGCAGGGTTATCATTGATCCAGTGACCGTTCTTGCAGAGTCAAAAGAAAGCGAACTTGGGCGGCGGCTTTTTCTCTATGAGCTTCTCACACGGATGAAAAGCTGGAACCAGCTCGTCCTTCTCACAGGCGAGTTCACAGTGGAT
>Ga0209342_10006445_pt1 | contig 11912 bp, 22 predicted proteins | sample RifCSP16_2_FD_184023 | JGI IMG/M metagenome (GOLD analysis project Ga0209342, IMG submission 184023) | Soil microbial communities from Rifle, Colorado - Rifle CSP2_sed 16_2 (SPAdes) (version 2) | ecosystem: Environmental > Terrestrial > Deep subsurface > Rock core/Sediment | place: Rifle... | reverse complement strand
ATACGCCTCGGGGTTCCTCCTCCCTCGGGCCTCGATCTGCTCGCTTCTCGCCACGGCGCGAAAGGGTAGCGGGCGATGCCGACGGTTTCCGTTCTCGATTCCAAAGGAAAAGCCACGGCGACGCTGGAGCTCAAGCCAGAGGTCTTCGGCGTCTCCGCGCGCGTGCCGCTCCTGCACCAGGCAGTGGTGAGAGAGTTGGCCGACCGGCGAGCCGGCACTCACGATACCAAAGAGCGATATGAAGTCTCCGGCGGTGGAAAGAAGCCGTGGCGACAGAAAGGAACGGGGAGGGCCCGTCAGGGATCGATCCGTGCCGCTCAATGGCGGGGGGGCGGGACCGTGTTTGGCCCCCACCCGAGAAGCTATGAGCAGGCGATGCCGAGGAAGGCCAGGCGAGAGGCCCTCCGCGAGGCATTGAGCGATAAGGTGGCGTCGGGACAGTTGACGGTGGTCGAGCGGATCGCCGTGCCGGAGCCGAAGACAAAGGCGCTCGTGAGCTACTTGTCAGGGCTTGGAATCGACGGTCAGCGGACACTGGTGATTGTCGCGGAACTTGGCGGGGCTCTCATGAGGGCGTCGCGTAACATTTCGTGGCTCACTGTGGAGACGTCCAAACACATCTCGGTCTATCAGTTGCTTCGGGTTGAGCGAGTGCTTGCCGAGCGGGGCGCCGTCTCAGAGCTCGAAGCGACGCTGGGCGCGTCATGAGAAGTCCTCGCGAGGTGGTGATCCGCCCGCTCCTCACCGAGAAGAGCACGATCCTCAAAGAGAACCAGAATCAGGTGCTCTTTCAGGTGGCGCCAGACGCGAACAAGGTGGAGATTCGTCGCGCGATCGAGACGATCTTCAACGTGAAGGTTCGGGACGTTCGCACGATCGTGATGGAGGGGAAGCTCAAGAGGATGGGAAAGCACGAAGGGAGACGCCCCGGTTGGAAGAAAGCCATCATCTCGCTCCAGCCCGGCCACAAAATCGACTTGGTCGAGGGAGCATGATACCGGGGCTCGGGGTTCGGGGACCGGGGTCCGTCACTGCGAGCCCCGAGCCTCGGACCCCTGACCCCGACAGGATGTGAACTTATGGGACTGAAGATATTAAAACCCGACACGCCGGCGCGGCGGTACATGACCATCGTGACGTTCGAGGAGCTGGCGAAGAAGAAGCCAGAGAAGTCTCTCGTCGGCCCCAAGCGCCGGACGAGCGGTCGTAACTCGTATGGGCGAATCACGGTCCGCCATCGAGGTCGCGGACATAAGCGCGCGCTGCGCCAGATTGATTTCAAGCGGGAGAAGTTCGGGGTCCCGGCCAAGGTGGCCGCGATCGAGTATGACCCGAACCGCTCGGCGCGGATCGCGCTGCTCAACTACCGAGACGGGGAGAAGCGGTATATCATTGCTCCGCTCGGTCTGAAGGTGGGTGACAGTGTGATGTCCGGGCCTCAGTCGGACATCTTGCCGGGGAACGCGCTCCCGCTTCGGAACATTCCGATGGGAACGACGGTGCACAACGTGGAGCTTCAGCCCGGCAAGGGCGCGCAGCTCTGCCGGAGCGCCGGCGGCCAGGTTCAGCTTCTCGCCAAAGAAGGCGAGATGGCCCACCTGAAGCTCCCCTCTGGAGAGATTCGGTTGATTCGCCTGGATTGCATGGCCACGGTCGGGCAGGTGGGAAATCTCGACCACGAGAACGTCTCGATCGGCAAGGCCGGACGCTCCCGCTGGATGGGGTTCAGGCCGACTGTTCGGGGGACCGCCATGAACCCGGTGGACCATCCGATGGGGGGCGGCGAGGGGCGCGGCAAGGGGAACCATCCGATGACGCCGTGGGGAAAGCCCACCCTCGGCTATAAGACTCGCACCCGGAAGCCGTCGGATCAGTATATCGTCACCCGCAGGAAGAAATGAGCGCACGATGGGACGATCGGTAAAGAAGGGGCCGTTTGTCGACGCGCACCTCTTGAAGAAGATGGAGGAGCTCGAGCGGACGCGCCAGAAGAAAGTCTTCAAGACCTGGTCCAGACGCTCCACGGTCCTCCCAGAGTTTGTGGGACAGACCGTGGCCGTGCATAACGGGAAGAAGTTCATCCCGGTGTACATCACTGAGAATATGGTCGGCCACAAGCTCGGGGAGTTCGCGTTGACGCGCACCTTCAAAGCTCATGGCACGAGGACTGAGAAGACCACCACCGTCGGAGCCGCACCAGAGAAGAAGTAGCGATGCAGACCAAAGCGACAGCCCGATACGTCCGAGTCCCCGCGAGCAAGGCCCGTTTGGTGCTCGACCTCGTGCGCGGGAAATCGGTGGGAGAAGCCCTCTCGATCTTGCAGGTAACGCCGCGCGCTGCGGCGAGACTCGCCGAGAAAGTGCTACGCTCAGCGATCGCGAACGCGGAGCACAACCATCAGGTGCGTGTTCTGGATGATCTCCGTGTCGTCAAAGCGTACGCGGATGGCGGGCCGGTGATGAAGCGTGTGCAGCCACGCGCCATGGGGCGGGCCTATTCCATTCGGCATCGCACCAGCCACCTCACAATCGTGCTCTCCGACGAACAGGCTGTCAGCGGCCAGCAATCAGCTGTCAGCCGGAAGCCACGCCACGCACGAGCTGAACGCTGATGGCCCCCTACAGATTTCTGCCCCCACGGATTTCGCCGAGGCGAAATCCCAGCGTGGGGGCACCATGCCTGCCCTTGACGCGACAGCGTCAAGGGCTATGGGTGCGAAATCTCAACGCGGAGGGCACCCATGTTGCGGTTTGGCGTTCCGCCAAACCGATGGGTGTTGACGGCTGAAAGGCTAATTTATGGGACAGAAAACACACCCGGTCGGGTTTCGGCTCGGCTCGACGAGAACCTGGAGCTCTCGATGGTTCGCGACGAAAGACTACGCGCAGCTTCTCCACGAGGACGTGAAGATTCGACGGTATATCAAGGATGCGCTCTTTCACGCGGGGATCTCCCGGATCGATATCGAGCGCTCGGCGAACCGGGCGCGGATCACGATTCACTCGGCCCGTCCCGGGATCATCATCGGGCGCAGGGGCTCCGAGGTCGAGAAGCTGAAGAACGAGATGCAGGTCCGCACGGGGAAGGAGATCCACCTCAACATCGAGGAGGTGGTCCACCCGGAGCTCGATGCCCAGCTTGTCGCAGAGAACATCGGGCTCCAGCTGGAAAAACGCGTCGCGTTCCGCCGGGCGATGAAAAAGGCCGTCACCTCCGCGCGACGGTTGGGGGCGGAGGGGATCCGGATCGCGTGCTCCGGCCGCCTTGCGGGGAGCGAGATCGCGCGATCGGAGTGGTACCGCGACGGCCGTGTGCCGCTGCACACCATCCGTGCGGATATCGACTTCGGCCTTTCGACCTCTCACACCACGTACGGGACCATCGGCGTCAAGGTCTGGATCTTCAAAGGCGAAGTGTTAAGCACGCTCACGCCGGAGACACTGAGCTAATGCAGGATGGATGTCAGATGACAGATCACAGATGTCAGTTGATCGAGCCGGATCCGAGATCTGACATCCGACACCTGTAGGGTGTTTCTATGTTGATGCCGAAGCGTGTCAAATACCGGAAGGCCCAGCGCGGGCGCATGAAGGGGATCGCGCTCCGGGGGAGCGAGCTGGCCTTTGGCGACTACGGGCTGAAAGCGCTCGAGCCGGCATGGATCACGAACCGGCAGATCGAAGCGGCGCGGGTCTCGCTCACGCGGAGCGTGAAGCGAGGCGGAAAGATCTGGATTCGAATTTTTCCGGACAAGCCGGTGACGAAGAAGCCGGCAGAGACGCGCATGGGGAAAGGAAAGGGAAATCCGGAAGTCTGGGTTGCGGTGGTGAAACCGGGCCGGGTCCTCTACGAAATCGAAGGGGTCGGGGAAGACGTTGCCCGGGAGGCCTTCAGGCTGGCGGCACAGAAGCTTCCCATTGCGACGAAGTTTGTGAGTCGGGTCCGAGGCGGGGCATGAAGCCTGAGAAGTGGCGGGACCTCTCAGAAGAGGAGACTCGGGAGCGTGTGCGAGAGCTCACGGAGGAAGTCTTTAATCTGAGATTCCAGCTTTCGATGGGGGTAGCAAAAAACCCGGCGCGAGTCGCTCAGGCCAGGCGCGACCTGGCGCGAGGCAAGACGATTCTTCGAGAACTTGCCGCTGGCCGCGGCAGCCAATAGGAGCCGAGTGTGGCGATTCGGAAAAGTCGTGAAGGCGTGGTGTTGAGCGACAAGATGGAGAAAACCCGCGTCGTGGGTGTGGATCGGGTCTTCCGCCATCCGGTTTATCAACGGGTGATCAAACGGACAAAGAAGTTCAAGGCGCATGATGAGCGAAATGAGAGCCACGTCGGGGATCGGGTGCTGATCGAAGAGACCCGACGGCTTTCGAAAGACAAGCGGTGGCGAATCTGTAAGGTCCTCGTCAAGGCATCGTGAAGCGTGAAGCGTGAAGCGCGAAGAGTGAAGTGTGGAAAACACGGGGCGTGGGCGTGGCGCCAGCCCGGGTGCCCGCGCCGTAATCGGTGAGAAATGATTCAGCCAAGGTCGATGCTAGAAGTCGCGGATAACTCGGGCGCCAAAAAGGTCCAGTGCATTCGGGTGATGGGGAGCTCGAATAAGAGGTACGCGACACTCGGCGATACGATTGTTGTGGCCGTCAAAGAGGCGGCACCCGAGGGGACCGTGAAAAAAGGCGAGGTCGCTCGAGCGGTAGTGGTGCGCACGGTGAAAGAGGTGCGACGGCGGGACGGGTCGTACATCCGGTTTGACCGCAACGCCGCCGTGCTCCTGAACCCTCAGAACAACCCGATCGGGACCCGAATCTTCGGCCCAGTGGCTCGGGAGCTGAGGGACAAGCAGTTCATGAAGATTATTTCGCTAGCCCCTGAGGTGATCTAGTGCGAGTCCAACTAACTTCGCCATACGGCGTTCTCGGTCGTCGGGACTCCTCAACGTACAACCGCGTACGCCTCCGGGTCCCTCCTCCCTCGGGCCTTGTCTGGCTCGTTATTTGGACCCGCACGGAAGCGCACTAGACTATGGCTGGACTAAGCGTCAAGCGGGGAGATACGGTGGCCGTGATCGCGGGCCGCGAGCGGGGAAAGCGCGGGAAAGTCTTGCGCGTTGTTCCCGCGAGACAACGCGTGGTGGTCGAGAAGGTCAACATGATCAAGCGACATCAGCGGCCCACCCAAAAGCTCCGGCAGGGCGGGATCATTGAGCGCGAGGGACTGCTTCACATCTCAAACGTGATGGTCGTTTGCCCGAAGTGTGATCGTCCGACCCGGACGGGCGTCCAGCAGTTGGCCGATGGCAAGAAAGCTCGGGTGTGCAAGCGCTGTCAAGAAACGATCGATCGAACGTAACGTCACATCACATGGCAGAGACAAAGAAGACGGCGGGGAAAGCTCAGACCCAGAAAGCGCCCGGCAAAGGCGGCGCCAAGCCAGCCCCGGCAGAGCCCGCAGCCAAACCGGCGCGGGCGAAGAGCGCAGGGACGACCCGCCCGAGACTGATGGAGCACTACCGAAAGGTCGTGATACCAGCGCTGATGAAAGAGCGGGGCTACAAGAACCCTTGGAAGGTTCCACGACTGGAAAAAATCGTGCTCAACATGGGACTTGGGGAGGCCAAAGAGAACGTGAAACTGCTCGACAACGCGGTCGCGGACTTGACCGCGATCACCGGCCAGAAACCCGTGATCACCAAGGCCAAGAAGTCGATCGCGGCCTTCAAGCTCCGGGAAGGGTTGAGCATCGGCGCGAAAGTCACGCTGAGAAAGGCCCGCATGTACGAGTTTTTTGACCGGTTGGTTCATGTGGCGCTGCCTCGCGTTCGTGACTTCAGCGGGGTTCCCGCCAAGTCATTTGATGGGCGTGGGAACTACGCGCTCGGGCTCAAGGAGCAGCTCATCTTCCCTGAGATCGTCTATGACAAGATTGACAAGGTGAGGGGAATGGACGTGGTGGTCGTCACCTCGGCCCGAACCGACGAGGAGGCGAAGGCGCTCCTCTCGCACCTGGGAATGCCGTTTAAACCCTCGGACGGCGCCTCGACGCCCCTCTCTCCCCAGAAGCTTGCGCCGGCAAAACCAGCGCTCGAACAGGACGACAATAAGGGAGAGGGAACATAATGGCAAAGACGTCGCTGATCATGAAGGCGCGGCGCCCTGCGAAGTTCAAGGCGCGGGCGTATCATCGTTGCGGCCTCTGCGGCCGACCGAGAGGCTATCTGAGAAAATTCAACCTATGTCGCCTCTGCTTCAGGGAGCTCGCGCTCAAGGGGGAAGTGCCCGGCGTGATCAAGGCCAGTTGGTAATTCACTCGGAGGGAGGAAGAACTTGGGAGGTAGACGAAACAGAGCGATGTTGAGGCCCAACGCTTATGATGACTGATCCGATCGCGGACATGCTGACTAGGATCCGGAATGCCAGCTCAGCTGAGCACGAAAAGGTGGATATCCCGGCCTCCAAGCTCAAGGTTCGGCTCGCCGAGATCCTGAAGGCGGAAGGATTCATCAGGAACTTCCGGGTGATCGAGGATCGAAAGCAGGGCCGGCTTCGGATCTACCTGAAGTATGGGAGCGGCAACGAGAAAGCGATTTCCGGAATGGTCCGTGTGTCCAAGCCTGGCCGAAGGGTCTATGTTTCTCACGACAACATTCCGACGATCCTGGCGGGAATGGGGGTGGCCATTCTGTCGACTCCGAAGGGTGTGATGATCGACACGGCGTCGCGCAAGCTGAAGGTCGGCGGGGAAGTCCTCTGCTATGTCTGGTGAAGCGATGTCAGATCACAGATGTCAGAAGCTCGACCAACCGACATCCGACATCAGTCATCCGACATCCTGGGGTGATCGATGTCGCGGGTAGGAAGGAAGCCAATTCAGGTGCCGCCGAATGTGAAGGTGGCCATCGAGGGGCAGACCGTCAAGGTTGAAGGTCCGAAGGGCAAGTTGGCGCACACGGCTCCCCAAAGCCTCACGGTGTCGCATTCGGACGCGCAACTGATGGTCTCACGGACAGGAGACCACCGTAGCGTGCGGGCGTAACACGGGCTCACGCGCTCACTCCTGGCGAACATGGTTCAAGGAGTGACGGCTGGCTTTGAGAAGAAGCTTGAGATTGTGGGAATCGGCTACCGCGCCCAACTGCAGGGGCGCAACCTTCAGCTTGCGCTCGGCTACTCCCATCCCGTGCTCTTTCCGCTGCCCGAGGGGATTCAAGCCGAGGTCGACCGGCAGGTCGTGATCACGCTTCGCGGGGCTGACAAGGCGTTGGTCGGGCAGGTCGCGGCGAACGTGCGCGCGCTTCGTCCACCGGAGCCGTACAAAGGGAAGGGAATCAAGTACGCGGACGAGACCATTCGCCGCAAGGTCGGGAAGACCGGAGCGAAGTAACGTGAAGAGTGAAGAGTGAAGTGTGAAACGTATAGGGCTTGAATTCTAATGACTCGCGTACTGATGAATCCAGGTGGGGGAGGTCCAGGAGGGGGAGTGGTTGGGACTCGCCCCTCCTGCTGGTAGATCATGAGACTGCGTGAGGAAGGGCGGAGGGTCAGGCATCGGAGGATCAGGAAAGTGGTGCGCGGCGCGGTCGAGCGTCCGCGGCTCTCCGTGTTTCGAAGCTTGCAGCACATCTACGTCCAGCTGATCGACGACAGTCAGGGAAACACGCTCCTCGCACTGGGGAGCCGGTCTCCCGATTTCCGGTCCAAGATGAAATCAGGGGGCAATATGGCGGCGGCAAAGTTGCTCGGGGAGCTCGTCGGTCAAAAGGCCAAGGCGATGGGGATCGAAAAAGTGGTGTTTGATCGTGGCGGATACAAGTACCACGGGCGGGTGAAAGCGTTGGCTGAAGCGGCCCGCGCGAGTGGACTTAAATTTTAGCCGTGGCGATAAGCGTCGCATCTCACGGTGTCCGGGGCCAGGGGCTAGGGGTCAGGGGTCCGCGAGCCCCGGGCCTCTGGCCCCCCAACCCCCGAATTGACGTGCAGAGGTTGGGCGAACACGCAGGATAAAGGAGTCACAGGTGGCTGAAGAGAAGATTGATCCGAGTGTGCTGGAGCTGACCGACCGGGTGGTCGCGATCAACCGCGTGGCCAAGGTCGTGAAAGGTGGCCGGCGCTTCTCGTTTACCGCATTGGTTGTCGTGGGGGACGGGAAGGGCCATGTGGGCGTCGGACTCGGCAAAGCCCACGAGGTCCCAGAGGCAATCCGGAAAGCGGTGGAGCACGCGAAGAAGGATCTCATGTATGTCCCGCTGAAAGACACCACGATCCCGTGCGAGATCATCGGGCACTACGGGTCAGGCAGAGTCCTCCTGAAGCCCGCGTCTCAGGGCACCGGGGTCATTGCAGGAGGCGCGGTGCGCCCTGTGCTTGAGGCGGCTGGCGTACAGGACATCCTCACCAAGACACTCGGCTCCAACAATCCGCACAACGTGCTGAAGGCCACGATCGACGCCCTGAAGAAGATCCGGAAGCTCCAGACGATGCACGGCTTGAGGAAGCGCGCTCCGGCGGAAGGACAAGAGGAGGCGGCCGTTGCCCGAGAGGAAGCGTAAGATCACCTTGATCCGAAGCCTCATTGGCCGATCTCCCAAGCAGGTGAGAACGCTGCAGGCCCTCGGTCTGCGGAAGATCAGGCAGAGTGTCGTTCACCCGCAGAGTGAAAGCCTCCGGGGGATGCTTGCGACCGTGGGGCCGTTTGTGAAAGTTGAGGAGGTCAAGGGATCATGAAGCTGACCGACCTCCATCCGGCCCCTGGCGCGCGGAAGAAGAGAAAGCGTGTGGGCCGCGGGCCTGGCTCCGGTCATGGGAAAACGGCGACCAAGGGGCACAAGGGGCAAAAGGCGCGATCAGGAGGAGGGGTCCGTCCCGGCTTTGAGGGCGGCCAGATGCCGCTCCATCGGCGCGCGCCGAAACGGGGCTTCAAGAACCCGTTTCGGCGCGAATACGCCGTGGTGAATCTCAGTGACCTGGCAGTGTTTCCCCCGGGAAGTGTCGTCGACGTGGACCAGCTTGTCGAGGCCGGACTCATCAAGCGGTCACAGCGGTCTCTCGTGAAGATTCTTGGAGACGGGGCGCTCCAGCATGCGTTGACCGTAAAGGCGCACGCCTTCAGCGAGGGTGCCAAAGCAAAGATTGAGCAGTCGGGGGGACGCGCCGAGGTGCTGACCCCGATCCGAGCATGATCGCAGCCACAACGGTCTGGAGCCGCGCAGCAAATGGTCAGGAGTGGAGGCAGCCCCACGCCGGTGTTCGGATCGAGGCAGGGGTGGCCGTTGTTGTAATTCCGGGGCCGAATTTGTTTTCGGATCGGGGCTGACGGCATGATCGAGGGACTGCAAAACTTTCAGAACGTCTTCAAGGTCCCGGAGCTCAAGCGCCGCCTGCTGATCACCTTCGGTCTCCTCGCCGCGTATCGGGTCGGCGCTCACGTTCCGACGCCGGGCATCGATGGCCACGCGCTGTCCCAGTTTTTCGATCAGTTCGCAAGCACGCTGCTCGGAATGGTCGATCTCTTTTCCGGCGGGAATCTTCGACGCCTGACTGTGTTTGCCCTGGGGATCATGCCGTACATCTCCGCGTCCATCATCCTCCAGCTCCTCACGGTCGTCATTCCGGCACTGGAGCGGCTCGCGAAGGAAGGCGAGGCGGGGCGGAAGAAGATCACCCAGTACACCCGGTATGGGACGATCGTGCTTTCCGCGGTGCAGGCGGCGGGGATCGCGATCGGGCTCGAAGGGATGCGGAGCCCGGGAGGCGTGGCCATCGTCCCATCCCCCGGCTGGGGGTTCAGGCTGTTGACGATCATCACGCTCACCGCAGGCACGGCCCTCATCATGTGGTTGGGCGAGCAGATCTCGGAGAAGGGGATTGGGAACGGTATTTCGCTGATCATCTTCGCCGGCATCGTAGTCCGCCTTCCCTCGGCTGTGGTGGCGTCATACCAACTCCTCTCCACGGGTGAGCTGAAACCGCTGGTCTTCGGAGGAGTCATCGTCCTCATGCTTCTGGTCACGGCCGCCGTCGTCCTGATGCAGGAGGGGCAGCGAAAAATTCCCGTCCAGTACGCCAAGCGCGTGGTGGGCCGGAAAGTCTACGGGGGGCAGTCAACACATATTCCGCTTCGGATCAATACCGCCGGCGTCATTCCGGTGATCTTTGCCTCCTCCCTGATTCTCTTCCCGGCGACCATTGCGCGGTTCATCCCGCACCCCTGGATGCAGGCGATCTCGGATGGGCTCTCCCCCGGGAGGCTCTTTTACACGATCTTCTACGTAGGCTTCATTATTTTCTTCGCGTACTTTTACACGGCCATTGTCTTTAATCCGACCGATCTTGCTGATAACATGAAGAAGTACGGTGGGTTCATTCCCGGTGTGAGGCCGGGGAGGAAGACCGCGGAATACATCGACCGCACGCTGACCCGGATCACTCTTCCCGGGGCGACCTCCCTTGCGCTCATCGCCGTGCTCCCGGAGTTTCTGATCCGCTGGTTCAACGTCCCCTTCTACTTTGGGGGAACGAGCCTCCTGATCGTGGTGGGCGTCGCGCTCGACACCGTGCGCCAGATGGAATCGCACCTCTTGATGCGACACTATGAGGGCTTTCTGAGGAAGAAAGCCAAGGTGAGGATATGAGGATCGTCTTTCTTGGGCCGCCCGGCGCGGGCAAGGGGACACAGGCCCAGCAGCTGACCGAGCGATTCGGGACGCCGCAGATCGCGACGGGTGACATGCTGAGAGAGGCCGTGGCCAGAGAGACCGAGCTCGGCCTCCGCGCCAAGTCGTTCATGGATCGCGGGGCGCTCGTTCCCGACGAAGTCATCATCGGGCTGATCGCCGAGCGGCTGAATCAGAATGACGCCCGGCGCGGGTTCATCCTGGATGGCTTTCCCCGGACCATCGGCCAGGCTGAAGCGCTTGACAACCTCTTGTCGAGCCGGGGGCTTCGCCTTGATCGAGTGATCTTCTTTGACATTGCCGACTCACACCTGGTGGAGAGGCTGACCGGCCGGAGAGTCTGCCGGCACTGTCAGACGAACTACCACGTGAGCTTCGCGCCACCGAAGGTCGAGGGGAAGTGCGACAAGTGCGGCAGCGAGCTCTACCAGCGGGACGATGACCGGGAGGAGACGGTGCGGAAGCGGTTGCAGGTCTATCAGGACCAGACGGCGCCGCTCTTGGAATATTACGGGAGCCGAAAGTTGCTCACGACAGTGAACGCGACCGAGCCCGTGGATGCGGTGTTTCGAGTGATCTCGCAGGCGGTTGAATGAGGAGCCATCGGCCGTCAGCGATCAGTGCTCAGCCTGGGAAGGAAGGTCGAGTTGAGGGCCGAGCCGCGCGCAAGCTCGGGGGAGGTTCGGCCTCCCTCGACCGGCTTGTCCGATCGAGTTGGACGGGGGCGGTTGGGCGTGCCCCCCTCCGAGGAAAAGAAACGTGATTGTTCTGAAGTCCGCTCGCGAGATTGCGCTGATGCGGGCTGGCGGTCAGATTCTGGCCGAGGCGATGGCCCGGCTTCGCGAGATCGTGAAGCCGGGGATCTCCACCCTCGAGATCGATCAGGAGATTGAGGCGCTGATCGCGCGGCGGGGCGCGAAGCCGGCGTTTAAAGGGTATCGCGGCTTTCCGGCCACGGTCTGCACCTCGATCAATGAAGAGGTGGTGCACGGGATCCCGTCCGCGGCACGTCGCCTTAAAGAAGAGGACATCATCGGCCTGGATCTGGGATGCGTCGTGGATGGCTATTATGCCGACGCGGCGTTCACGTTGGCGCTGGGGGATCTGCCGCCGCGCGTCGCTGAGCTTCTTCGCGTGACCAAGGAAAGCCTTGATCTCGCCATTGCCCAGTGCCGCCCAGGCCGCCGGCTCGGGGATGTTTCATCGGCGGTTCAGCACCACGTCGAAGCCGCAGGCTTCGGCGTGG
>Ga0209342_10006444_pt1 | contig 11915 bp, 13 predicted proteins | sample RifCSP16_2_FD_184023 | JGI IMG/M metagenome (GOLD analysis project Ga0209342, IMG submission 184023) | Soil microbial communities from Rifle, Colorado - Rifle CSP2_sed 16_2 (SPAdes) (version 2) | ecosystem: Environmental > Terrestrial > Deep subsurface > Rock core/Sediment | place: Rifle... | reverse complement strand
AAGAAACTACGCGCCAGGCTTCTACGCATGGATCATTCCACGGCGTGACGGAACCGCCAAAGTCGGGCTTGCCGCAAAAAAGGGAAACCCAAAGGAACTTTTGCAGAGTCTGGTGCATAAGCATCCCGTGGCTTCGAAGCACCTCGCAGGGGCGCGTGTTACGCGGATGGCTTTTCACTCCATAACGCTCGGCGGTCCAGTCTCCAAGGCTTACGCGAACGGTTTCGTAGCCGTGGGCGATGTGGCATCGCAGGTGAAGCCGACAACGGGCGGCGGCGTTGTTTTCGGGTTGACTTGTGCTAGAATCGCTGCGGAGGTAATCCAAGGCGCGTTGGAGAAAGATAATTTTTCCGCGGATTATCTTGGTTTGTATCAGAAGCGCTTTGTTGACGCGTTGGGTTTCGATTTCAACGTGATGCTTAGAGCTAGGCGTTTTCTCGATTCGCTCTCTGACGAAAAACTCGACGAAGCTCTACGATTCTGCAATAAGGTGGGGCTGGATAAGGCATTGCGGGATGTTGACGAGATTGATTTTCAGGGACAAACGCTGCTTAGGGCGTTGACGAAGCCTGCCGCGTTTACTGCGTTGGCGTATTTTCTTGTGCTTTATTTGACGGCAAACCCTTAAAACCCTCAGAAACAACGTGAAAGCAAGATGAGTGGAGAAGTGGGTATGGGCGAATTTGATTACAAGCAAGTTATCGTTTTCCGCGCAGATTTAAAGTTGAGCAAGGGAAAACTCGCCGCGCAAGCTGGGCACGCCGCGGTTTCAGCTTCGGAAGAAGCCCACAAACGCCACCGAACCTGGTGGGAAGCCTGGCTCTTCGAGGGACAACGCAAAATCGCTGTTAAGGTGAAGGATGAGAAGGAGCTAACGGAGCTTGAGGCGCAAGCGAAAGACCTTGGCTTGCCAAACGCATTAATCGTGGACAGGGGACTAACGCAGATACCTGAAGGCACTGTGACGTGTTTGGGGATTGGTCCTGCTCCTGCCGAACTGATGGACAGGCTGACTGGTAAGCTTCCGCTGTTGTAAGAAAAAGGCGTTCGCGTTGCGTGTTCCTGAACTCGACAAGGTTTTAGGCTTGGAAGTTTACGCCACCGACACGACTGGCATCGGCGGCGTGATTCGCAGTTCGGTTGAAGACTTTGTGGTGGAGGAGGTTCTCGTTGATGGTTCGGTTGCGAGAATCGAAAAAAATGCTGGAAGCCAAGCTTTAGGCGCTTCAGCTTCACGGCAGCGATATTTGCTATGCGTTCTGGTTAAACGCAACTGGGACACGTTCGTGGCAGTCAAGAATATCGCGGAGCAACTTGCAATAGACCAAACACAAATCCACATCGCAGGCATCAAAGACGCGAAAGCAGTCACCGCTCAGCACATCACCATCGAAAACGTCACAATGGAGGAGACGTACCGAATTCAGGTTAAAGACATCAAGGTGCGTCCGATTGGGTTTTTCCGAGATGCGCTGTCGCCATTCTATCTGCTTGGAAACAAGTTCACCATAACGATAAAAGCTGTAAAGCATACGGCAGCAATAGTTGAAAGAACTTTGTCGGAAACGGTGGAGAAGCTTCAGGCAGTCGGCGGAATCCCGAATTTTTTTGGGCACCAACGTTTCGGAACCACCCGACCAATAACACATCTGGTGGGGAAAGCCATCGTGAACGGTGATTTTATGGAGGCGGTGATGCTTTTTCTGGCGAAGCCAAGCCCGCATGAGCATCCAGAATCCAGACAGGCACGGAAAGAGCTTGATTCAACCCGGAATTTTGCTCGGTCTTTGCAGACTTTTCCCAAACAACTACGCTTTGAAAGGCTGCTCCTGAGACATTTAGCTGAGCAACCAGATGATTTCGTCGGCGCCATCCAGCGGTTGCCAGTTAAGCTGCAAATGCTCTTTGTTCAAGCTTACCAGAGTTACCTTTTCAACCGTTTCTTGAGCGAACGAATTCGCAGCGGTTTTCCTTTGAACGCTGCGGAAGCTGGAGATTACGTTGTGAACGTGGAGCGTAGTGGGTTGCCGATGGTTAAGACAGGAAAATTGGCTACTCCGAGTTCGCTTGCTGAGATTAACGAAATGGTGCGCGTCGGAAAGCTGAGAGTGGCTTTGCCTCTTGTCGGGTTTAGGCAGAACCTTTCCCAAGGCGTGATGGGCGAGATTGAGGAGCGAATCCTCGAGTCAGAAGTCGTGGAAACCGAGCGTTTCAGGGTTGCCGAGATACCGAGAATAAGCGGGCAAGGCGAGATGCGAACCGTTATTTCTCCAATCAGGGATTTCAACGTGCATGCTGCTGGAGAAGGCCAGGTCAAGCTGGGTTTCATGCTGTTTCGTGGTTCGTACGCCACCATGCTTCTCAGAGAAGTAATGAAGCCGCGTAATCCGATAGCTGCTGGGTTTTAGACTTTGTCGGTTTGGGATAAATCGCGGAGCCTGTTGACGCCGTCAATTTCAGTTATGAATTGCGCTACGCTCTTTGGCACAAGCGACGTCCAGCTCTCGTCCTTCAGCATCTTTTCCCTGACAAGGGTTGAATTGTAGTTTTTGCGCTCAAAGAAACGTATGTTTTTGACTTTGTATCCTTTTTCCATGAAGAGCCTGCGCGTTAACGGCTCGTTGGAGTACACGACGTTGAATTTTGGCGTGTAGCCTTCCAATGCGGAGACCCATAGCATGTGTAGGTGCACGTCTGGAACGGGAACTATCCACAGTCGCGAATAGGCTATTCCAGCTTCTTCCAAAGCTCGGCGAACCATCACGAGTCGTTCCCCTGCGGTGAAGGGGTTGTTGGCGTTGTGGCTGTACTGGGCGCTTCCAATGACGACAACGAGTTCGTCAACGCTTTTCAGCACTATTTTGATGGTGTCGAGGTGCCCCAGGTGAAAAGGTTGGAATCTTCCGACGTATAGTGCACGATTAACCATAAGCCGTCACGTCTCTCTGGTTGACTGGTTCTAACTATTATGATTTGCTATAGCTTGGGCTAAATGTTTAGGGCGTTCAGGAACAGCCAGAAGTCTTCCATTGTTCGTATCACCCGAATTTCCATGTAGTCAGGCTTGAATTCGGCTCCTTCTCCTGAAGAATTCTTGAAGAAACCTACCGTGTGTGGAAAATAGTTCTCGAACTCTGGCTTGTCCAAGAGTTCGCCTAAGGTTGCACATCTTTCCCGTTGGGTTGATTTTTTCTTCCTGTCAGTGAAGACCACAGTGTAGTCTCGGTATTTGCCTTGGTTGCCTGAGTCTGGAAAATAAAGTAGCCAGTCGAGTTCCTGGAAGTGGAATTTTTTGAATTGGTTGGTCAAACCGTTCAGGTACTGATGAAAGTAGGGTTTATTTAAGCTTCGCACGTTTGGCCGAATGTTTATGATTCGTTTGTTTTTCTGAAAGAATTCGGCTTCTCTCTTTCTGTTGACTAGTGGCTTGTTTGTGGAAAAAATTATCTACCACGTGGACACACATTGTATAGGGCGCGTTGGTTGCGAGACTTCAAACGAGTCCTGAAATACATAATTCCGTCTTTTCTGGTGTTGCTACTGGTAACCTCAGCTGCAACCGCATTCGTGATGTATGCTGTCAACAATGATGACAAATCAGCCCCGGACCTTAACATTGGTGTAGCTTTCTCTGGTAACACCACGGCAGAAGCCAGGCTGCTCATCGAGAGGGTGAAAACGTACACGAATCTTTTCATCTTGAATTCGGCGGGAAACCCGATAAGCAGGAACCAAACCATGATCGAGGAAATTGGAGACTACGCGGTTTCCAGCGGCTTGAAGATTATAATTAACGTGGGATTCAACTCAACTGGCAGTCGTTTTAGGAACCGTAACTGGTTCTGGAACTTGACCTCACTTGACGACATAAAGCAACGCTGGACCGAAAGATGGGGTAACAAGTTTCTAGGCATGTACTATAACGATGAACCTGGGGGAATCCAGCTTGACGGAGACTGGACAACCTATTTCACTTGGCTTAGCGCCCTGAACCAAAATCCACCAGATTCAACTACGACAGTTCCCAGCGTATACGTCGATGCAATTCACGAGTTATATGAGATATACGGGAAGATTCAGGAAGCTAACGGTTCTGCACCTGCTGATTATGATGCTGAAGCAGATTTCTTCGTCAAAAACGTTATCCGAGACGATCCAGGTTTCTCTTCATTGAAAAAAGCCGGCTTTTCCACGTTTACGTCTGATTACGGTCTCTACTGGTTTGATTATTTGGGAGGGTACGATGTTTTGTTCGCTCAGATAGGTTGGAACGCCAGTTTGGCGCAGCAAGTCGCCTTGGTCAAGGGTGCGGCGCGGATGCAGGATAAAGACTGGGGTATCATAATCACATGGAAGTACGGGTCAGCGCCCTATCTTGATACAGGCGACCAGATTTACAATCAGATGATGACTTCGTATCAGGCTGGCGCGGATTATGTGGTGCTCTTCAATTACCCGATACTCGAAGGCAACAATTATGGACTGATGACTGAGGAGCATTTTATCGCGTTGGAAAGGTTTTGGAACGACGCGACAAAAATGAAGAAAGTAAACACGTTGAACGTTGCAAGCGTGGCGGAAGCGGCCCTGGTGCTGCCGCGAAACTACGGGTGGGGCATGCGAAGACCCGACGATGTGATCTGGGGCTTCTGGGGACCCGACGAAAAAACTATTCCTATCGCCACCCTGATGAGTAAACTCTTAGCCAAATACGGCACAAAAATGGACATAATCTACGAAGACACAGCATACCCAGTCGCTAAAGGCGGATACCAGAAAATCTACTATTGGAACTCAACAATCTGAAACCCTTAGGCGTAATTATCATTTCTGCTGGGACATGTAGCCCAATCAGGCAACAGACTTTTTGTGACGAGCTCAATACACTGGAAAAACGTCAATTTGAAGCCTATTAGCCAATCACTGCACAAACTTATAGAGGAGCCAATTCTCGCCTTATGCTGTCGGTTTAAATAGGGGGCTATAGACAAAAATCGCATAACAGTAACATGTGCATTGCTACTTCTTTTTCTTGAGTTTATCCAACACGGTTTCGACGGGGAAAACCTTGAGTTTCTTGCTGCCGACTGGAATTTCCAGGTTCGTGGTGTATCGTCGTTTTTCGCGGGTTAAGATTTCATGTTTCGCCTTCAATCCGCCACCGTAACCGCCCAACGTGAAATCCGACTTGACAACCCTGTGGCAAGGAACAATCGGAGCGAAAGGATTCGCAGCCATTACGCCTCCTACGCTTCTTGCGCTTCCGTCTGCTGCTTTCGCAACCGCGCCATAAGAAGCCACGTACCCAACAGGAATCTTCGCTGTCACCTCTAGTACTCGTCTGTTGTACTCGGACAAGTTTTCAGCGGCTAACGGAAAATCTTCTGCAACGCCTTTTCCATCGTAAGCGTCTTTTATTGTGAAGAGGACTTTTTCGGCGAAAGGTGACGGTTTCGGGAAACCCTCAAAAGGAACATCAAATGGCAAGCAGTCCAACAAACTCGAAAGAAGATCCTGAACGGTCTTAGCAAACGACGTCCCATAAACGCGTTTTTCATCGCATGCCACACCGAACCAGACATCATCCACATTCTTAGTGAAGAGACCAATCATACACACACCATCACGAAACCACATATCCCACATCACTAAAAAAGTTACCCACCCCTAATCACCATCCGTATAAACTTTAAATGCCTGACCTGCGTATAACAACCAGAAAAAAGGTGACATAACCAATGGAAACACAAGGACCACAATCACAAGCACAACAAGGCGGCATGGTTTGGGTTCCAGGCGCCACAACCCTCGGAGTCGTGTGCCGCGACGGCGTAATCCTAGCCTCCGAAAAACGAGTATCATACGGTTACCTCATCGTCAGCAAAGGCGTCAAAAAAGTCTTCAAACTAACAGACCAAATCGGCGCAGCATGCGCAGGACTCGTCGGCGACATGCAGATCCTAGCCCACGAAGTCGAAGCACAAGCCAACCTGTACAGCATGGACGTCGGCAGAAAAATCTCCGTAAGATCCGCAGCCAAACTCATGGCGAACATCCTCTTCAACCGGCGATACGCACCGCTGATAACGCAGACAATCGTTGGTGGTTTTGACGAAGAAGGCTCGTCACTTTATGTTCTCGACGTTCTCGGTTCGCTCATACCCGACAAGTACGCAGCAGTTGGTTCAGGCACGGAAATCGCCGTGGGAGTTCTCGAAGAAGGATACAAAGAGGATATGAAGCTGAAAGAAGCCAAAGACCTCGTGACCAGAGCCATAAAATCAGCCATAAGCAGAGACGTAATGAGCGGCGACGGCATCGACTTCCTGATAATAACCAAGGAAGGCATAACCGAAGAAACAATTAAATTCTAAAATCCGCCACTTCTAGAAAACCATCAAGTTAATAGCCACAGCCCAGCTTCTGGGATTAACACCAGCTTCGTGATAAGGTGAATCTGACTTGTCGTTCGAACTGAGTATTGACGAAGGAAAATTCCTGATCGAACTCGCAAGAAACGCAGTAAAAGAATACCTGCAAACTAAGACACAGTTATCGCCTCCAGAAAACACGCCAAAGAAACTGTTTGAGCCATGCGGCGTTTTCGTCACCATAAACAAAATCTCCAAAAACGGAGAAAAACAACTCCGAGGATGCATAGGCTACCCTTACCCAACGCATCCGCTTGTTGAAGCAGTCATTGACTCAGCCATAAACGCGGCAACCCAAGACCCAAGATTCTACCCGCTTTCCAAAAAAGAATTAGACGAGGTAGTTTTCGAAGTTAGCGTTTTAACACCGCCTGAACTAATTGCGACAGATAAGCCGCAAGAGTATTTGGCGAATTTCAAGGTGGGTGAACACGGCTTAATCGTGGAGAAAGGCGCCTTCAAAGGCTTGCTTTTGCCTCAGGTGCCTGTGGAATGGGGTTGGTGTGAAGAGGAGTTTCTCTGTCAATGCTGCATGAAAGCTGGTCTTCCACCGGATACGTGGTTGACCAAAGGCACCAGAATTTACAAGTTCAAAGCGATAATTTTCGAGGAAGAAACGCCAAACGGCATGGTAAAACGTCAGTCGCTTAAGGAAAAATAAGCCGCGTCAATTAGATTTCAAGGTCTCTCCGATAATCTCTGCTGCACGGTCCAGCCCGTTGAACTTGTTCGAAAACTCATTCAGCTTTTCCACGCTGCTTCGGAAAACTTGCTTCTGTTCTTCGATGGTTCGAAGTGCATGCTTCAACTGTTCCCTGTTTCTCGCAACTACCGAGCAGTGCATGTCTTGAAGTTTCATTCCGTTCGCCAGTTGCTCAGGCTGCGTTGGAACGCAAACGCTTGGCTTCGCGTACTTTATGGTTTCGAAGCATGTTATGTGTCCACCGCTGAAAACTATGGTTTTCGCGTTCCGCATGTACTCTTGGCGCTGCTCGGTTGAGAGCCACGAGTGCACGGTGCAGTTTTCGGTTTGCACGGTTTTTTTCTCGCCAGGCACCCCCAAACTGACCACGCTTTTCACTCTGAGCTCTTTGAGAACTGGAATCAGCAGGTTGGTTAGTTTCGCTCTTGTTCCGTATGGTCCGCTTATTGGTGCGAAAACGTATTCTTCTGTGCCTTTCACGAGCGTGGTGTCTACGAAGCTGCCCACAAACTCGACTTTGTCTTTGATGCCGATGTTGTCCAAGTTTCCAATGTTGTATTCGCTAATCGTGTATGGTGGTGGGTTGTCGGGGATGATTATTTTTGGGGTGCTTTTGAGGTAGCGTTCGGTGAACCTTTCGCCTGGGTTAAGCAGTGACGAAAATCCGAAGCTTGGTCTGATGAGGTTCGTGATGTAAACTGAAGGGAAGTGCCATCTGTGCGCCATTCTTAGGGCGTGGATGTCGCCGTCAGAAATGATGAGGTCGGGTTTGATTTCTTTGATGTGTTTTCTTAGGTCGTAGTAGCGGTGTGCGGTTTCCATGGCGCTCGAATTCTTAACTTCGAATTTTCCTGTTTCGTTGTTGAAGCGTGGAATTGGGAACAGGATGTTGAGTAGCGATGCGGAAGTGATTATTCCATAGGCGTTTTCGTACCATGATACTGGAGTGGCTGGGTACACGTTTTCGAATTCTCGCTGCAACAGTTGAAAGGCTCTTGCGCCAGTGAAAAAGAAGATTTCGTGCCCGTTCTTTTCCAGGCGTTTTCCGAGTGCTAGGGTTCGTGATGCGTGTCCTAAGCCTAGTTCGGAGCAACTGTACAGCAGTCTCATAACTCAACCATTTGAGTGGGTGAATTATTTTAATTATCGCTAAGAAGCCAAATACGTGACCTACCCTCTATAGGTTCCTGCATGCTATTTCTAATACGCTCCAAATAGGTTCGTTCTGCTTTTGGTTGGTTTTTCGCCAATAGCGATCCTATCCTCTATCTCTTCTGCTACGGGATAGACCCCCTCTATAGGTACGTGCAATGAACCGCTAATAGGCTCCAAATATGATGGCTAGTCAAGGAAATTTGACTAAGAATTGGGGTTTTCTGGCTGGTTTAGTCCAGAAACCTTGACAAAAAACCTTTAATCATAAGAATATGCCAGCTTACTGTTGGTGGTCGCATTCAAAATGAAGATGAAAATTGTGATAGGTGCAGTTCTCGTCGCGGTGTCGCCTTTTCTGCAGGCGCCTGGATAGTTCACATTCAAATTGGTGAACTTCAGGCTCAAACAACCGAACTGCAAGGCAAAAACAACGAATTGCATAAACAACTTAACGAATTACAGAAACAAGTTGACATATCACGCAACGTGAGAATTAGCGAGTTTTCATCGCCTGGTTGGTGGAACCCAGGGGGAATCAGGGTTTTGGCAGACTTAAACATAACAATCGTGAACAATGGCACGACTGATGTCGCGAATTTGACTTTGGAGATTAGAAGACTCGACGTTAACGAAGACATCTACAATATTACACGAAATCTCGGCGTACTCTATGCAGGAGAAACAAGGCTCATTCAAGAGACTGTTTCTGGCGTATTCAACTCTTTTGCTGATGGCACTCCCACCTACTCTGCTACGCTCAAACTAGGCGAAGAAATTTTGGACCTACAAATAATTAGATTGCTGTGGGGAGGACCAAGTTTTGGTTGAGGGTTAATCGTTAGAACCAACCGTGCCAGCATAAGTAACTGTTTTAAGCCTCAACAAGAAGAATAGAAACCATGTTTATGCCCAATAAGATTCTGGAAGAGAAACTCAAGCAACTATTAGCGGAGGATATCGGACAGGGCGACGTGACGACGTCGGTTGTTATTCCTCCAGGGTCAATTGTGGAAGCTGAGGTCGTGGCAAAAGAAGCTGGAACCGCCGCGGGAATCGAAGAAGGAGTCATTCTGGCGGAAAGCCTCGGGCTCAAAGCTGAAGCAAATGTGGCGGATGGAAAAGCCCTCAAGAAAGGACAAGTTATAATCCGCATGAGTGGAGATGCACGAACCATCCTCTCCGCGGAGCGGACGATGCTGAATCTTCTTTCACGAATGAGCGGTATCGCCACAACAACAAGGCGCATGGTTGAGAAACTCAGGAAAGCAGGCTTGAACACGCGAGTCGCTGCAACACGTAAAACGGCTCCTGGTTTAAGCTATTTCGACAAGAAAGCAGTGTTCGTCGGCGGCGGCGACCCGCACAGGCTACACTTGGATGACATGGTGCTAATTAAGGACAACCACATTGCGATTATGGGAAATGTCAAAGCTGCCGTGCGGAAAGCCAAGCAAAACGCGTCGTTCACCAAGAAAATCGAAGTCGAAGTCACCAGATTCGAAGACGCTGTCGTGGCTGCCAAGGCGGGAGCCGACGTAATCATGTTGGACAACTTCTCACCTAAACAGGTAAAAAAGGCGGTGGAGTTGCTTGAGAAGGCGGACTTTTTCGGAAAAGTCTTGTTGGAGGCAAGCGGCGGAATCAACGCAGAAAACCTGATTGCTTATGCTTCGGCTCGAGTTGACGTATTGAGCATGGGAGAATTGACTGATAGCGTTAAGGCTCTTGACTTGAGTTTAGAAATCGTTAAGGCAACTGAAAAAAGAGAAAAGTAACCGCGTTTTAGCTCTTATCCAGCGGTGGATATCAACGCCACTTCCACGATGGCTCCGACAAGCAGCAAGACCGCGCATATGGAAATGAAAACACTCGTTACTCTGATCTCGCGCAGTCCTTTTTGATTTATCAAGCGCCAGAAAAGCCAAACACTCTCAGCCATGGCGGTAGAGTAGGCAGCGAATTCTATCAAGCCTATGGGAATGAAAACCAGGGCTAACGCAAGTAATGGAGGAATTCCTTCAGCCGTGGCGATGGCGCCGATAACAGTGCCTGTGTTGTACATTATGAATAGCCCTAGGAGTGGCCCGATTATTGGGATGAACATTAAGAGGGAGATGAGGAAGTTGTTCCCGAAAATGTATTGCGTTAACGCGCCGCGTGCGTTCAGGGTACTGACGGTTTGGTTGAGTTCGTCGCTAATCTGGTTTGCCTGTTCAGGGCCAACTGGGGTTAAGGTTCCTATTGCCGTGACGGCGAAGGCGACTAAGAAAACTGCGATTATGGAGTAGAATCGTTTGCGTCGGGTTGAAGCTTTCGTCCAAATCGTTATGCTCATGTTGCAAATCAAACTCCTTATGCCCAAGCATGTTATAAAGATGCAAAACCTTTGCACATGAGGGTAAGGTTTACGCGATATTAAACTTTGTTCAAGATTTCCAGGCGTCTAAGGCGCCGAAGATTCAGTTTGGTCCGTTTTCTCTGCTTTCTCCTGAGGCTTCAAAGTCATCGCCAACAGGTACATTTCGGAGCTCTGTTGCCTGCTCGCCTTGGGTTTTATAATTTTGACGGTTTCAAAATGTTTCTTGACGGTTAGTATGAATTCGTTAAACAGGTCCCCTTCGAAGACTTTTACGAAAAAGTTGCCTCGAGGACGCAGAAGGCACAACGCGAATTGCAGCGCCTGCGTCGCCAAGTCTATTTGGCATGCATGGTCAACTTCCCATACTCCAGAGATGTTTGGGGAAGCATCTGAGATGACGACATCAGCTTTTCTTGGGAGAAAACTCTGGATTTGCTGGAGCGTTTCAGGTTCCGTCATATCCGCAATGATTGTTCGAACGTATTCATAAGAGAAAGGAGCGATAGGTTTCAAGTCAACGCCTAGAACGAAACCTGTTTTTCCAACGATTTTCCTGGCAGCTTGAATCCAACCGCCAGGCGCCGCGCCTAAATCAACGACGACGTCGCCTCTTTTTATGAAACGGTATGTTTCAGCGGTTTGAGACAGCTTATAAGTGGCTCTTGAACGGTACTGCTCCGCCTTGGCTTTCTTATAATAGTAATCTCGTTGTCTATCTTGGATCCATGCCTTGGGCAAGAGCATCGTCACCAACGGGCACTGCTGCTGCAGGATTTTCTAGAGAAATGATCCATTCAGTTAGCTTCGTGCAGTTCTTGGGCGAAATGGTGGTTGTCGGGTCGCATCTACCGTTGTCTTGGCATAACAAACACGGGCAGTCCACAATGGATTCTATTGATGTTGGAAGACGCTTAGGAAAAAGCCTGTATGTCCATCTTCCGCCTTGGAGTTCTTTTTCTCGGCGGATTAAACCTTTTTCTTCCAGTTTAAGAGCTACCCTTGAGCCTTCTCTGCTGCTGGCTGAGAGTTCGCGCCACAAATCCGACTGAAGCACACCTTCGTAACCAGTATTTATGACGTAGTGGAGAGCTTTCTGTTCCAAATCATTGCGTTTCGGCATTAATTATCAGTTCCAAGTGTTACACTAAATATATGCGAACATTCAAGATAAAAAGGTGTATGCCAAGAAAACGGGAAACCGCATGAAGAAAAACAAAGCAACGAAGAAGCCAAGCGAAGCCTACTGCTTAGGCATAGAATCAACAGC
>Ga0209342_10006440_pt1 | contig 11919 bp, 12 predicted proteins | sample RifCSP16_2_FD_184023 | JGI IMG/M metagenome (GOLD analysis project Ga0209342, IMG submission 184023) | Soil microbial communities from Rifle, Colorado - Rifle CSP2_sed 16_2 (SPAdes) (version 2) | ecosystem: Environmental > Terrestrial > Deep subsurface > Rock core/Sediment | place: Rifle... | reverse complement strand
CTTGCGCGCCTGCAGCTCGATTGTGCCCACCTCGGGCATGAGCGCGACGATCGTGTCAAGGATGGGTCGCAGGGCCGGGCGGTCGCGGTACTGGTTCTCGACCAGCTCGTCGGCCGACGCCTGGAATTAGTCGGGATAGCCGAAGCGCTCCATCACCAGCAGCATTGCCGGGTAGCCGGTCACGCCCCGCTCGGCCAGCCAGGAGCGCAGGGTTGCCTCGTCGGTCGGATCGTACGCGCGGACGCGCGCGTTCCACGCCTCGAGTCCCTCGCCGGTGCGCTCGACCAGCCAGCGAATCTCCTGTTCGCGCATCTCCTGCCACGACCGCGGCCGGCGCTGGCTCACTCGGTGTACTCCCACATCTTCTTGCGAGGCTGTGCCGCCCACTCGTCGGCCAGGATCGACATCAATTGGACGTCGATGTAGCGGCCGAGCTTGTAGACCGCGTGGCGCTCGACACCCTCGAGCGTAAAGCCGCACTTGTCGTACGAGCGCCGGGCACGGCCGTTGAAGTCGTACACCTCGAGCCACAGCCGCTCGAGGCGCAGCTGGCCGAAACCGAAGTCGAGCACGGCAAACATGGCGTCGGTGCCCAGGCCCTGGCCCCACAGGTCCTTCTCGCCGATCGATATTCCGATGCCGGCATGGCCGTTGACGTAGTCGATGCCGAACAGGCCCATCGTGCCAATGGGTTTCCCGTCGCCAAGCATGCAGATCACGAAGTGGTAGGCATCCTTGCCTTGCTGCTCGAGCATCCGCTCGAACCACTTTTCCTCCATGGGGACGCTCATCGGCGCGCGCATCGACAGGTACGAGGTGGTCTCGGCGTCGTTCAGCCAGTTCACGAAGAGGTGGATGTCCGAGCGCTCGCCGGGGCGCAGGAAGACGCGCTCGCCGCGGATGATGGGCAGCGGCCGGGGAGGGGTGTCGCTCATCTTTGACTCCTCGACTGCCTCCTCAGAGCGCGCCTGGCTCCGGGCCAGTCGCGACGGGCATGCCGGAGCGCGTCCAGTCGCTGTACGAGCCGGCGTACAGGATCGGGTCGGGCAGTCCACAGAGGCGCATGGCAAGCGCATTGTGGCACGCCGTCACGCCGCTGCCGCACGAGGTGACGACCGGCCTGCCCGCAGGTCCGAGTGCGGCATAGCGCGCCCACAGGTCATCGCGCGGCAGGAAACGGCCCCTCTCGTCCAGATTGGCGGCGGTCGGCGCGCTCAGCGCCCCGGGGATGTGGCCGGCGACCGGGTCGACCGGCTCGATCTCGCCGCGGTAGCGTTCAGGCGCGCGCGCGTCAAGCAGCGTCACCTGGTCGAGCCGCGCGGCCAGCTCTGGGCGGGCGATCACCTTCGACCATGAGCCAGCCAGCTCGAGCCGCGCCGGGCGGGCCGTGGCGGCTGCCGCGGTCAACTCGTGTCCGGCCGCCGCCCATGCCTGGATGCCGCCATCGAGCACCGCCGCGCCACCCCGATGGCCCAGGTCGTCGAGCATCCACCACAGCCGCGCCGCAACCGTGCCGCCGGCGTCGTCGTAGGCCACGACGAAATCATCTGAGCCGACACCCAGCTGCTCGAGCCGCTGCCTGAACGCCCGGGGTGTGGGCAGAGGGTGGCGACCGGGGGCACCGTAGCCGTCCGGCGCGGACAGGTCGGCGTCGAGATCGACGAACACCGCCGCGGGGACGTGGCCGGCGTCGTACGCCGCGCGCCCCGCGTCGGGCTGGCCCAGGTACCAGCGCACGTCGGCAACGCGGACCCGCGCCGCGGCGTCGGGCAAGGCGAGGCGCGCGGCAAGCTCGTCTGCGCTGATCAGGCTCACGGCACGCAAGTATGGCGCGCACCGTCACTACGGCCGCGTCCGGCGTGTTCGACGCTGCTAACCTGAATCGACACCGGATCGACTAACTCCGTCACGACACTCAAGAGGACAGTCTCCTGCGGCTTGCTGACCGTGATCTGGCCGGGCTGGCCGGGTCGTTCTTGGGTGCGCTGAGCACCGCTGCGCGCGACGAGATCCTGTCCGAGGCGACCCTGTTCGAGGTCCCACGCGGGCAGCCGATCCTCGCGGACGCTGCCGGCGAGCAGCGGCTGGCTATGATGCTGGACGGCGCCGCGCGAACATACATCACCATGCCCAACGCCTCGCAGGTGACGGTGCGCTACGCGCGCGCCGGGTCGATGCTCGCCACCGCCACCTCCGCCGGGCCTGGCTCGGTCCGCATCCTCCTGCGTGCGCTCACACCGTGCACCCTGATCGAGCTGCCACTGGCAACGCTGCGCCGCTTGGTGGCGGCCGACCCAACCGTAGCCGTTGCGACCGCGGCAGAGGTGACCGCTCGGTTGGAAGACGTCTACCGGGCGTTTGTGGCGACCGTTTCCGGGACGTTGCGCGAACGGATGGCCGTCTTCCTGCTCGCTGCGACAGAGGTCGCCTCAGACGGACGTCTCGTGGCGCTGATAACCCAGCACGACCTGGCCGATGCCTTGGGAAGCGCGCGCGAGGTGGTGGGACGATCCTTGCGCGAGCTCAACCGCGCGGGGATCGTCAAGACCGGCCGCGGCGGGATCGAGCTCACCGACACAGCTGCACTGGTCGAGCTCGCCGGACGGTGGTGGCAGCCGGGCCCGCTGCTCGCGTTCGACCCGCTGCTCGGATCGGGGGGCTTCGATAACGCGCCCGATCCCGTACTGGCCGTCGACCGCAGCGGCGCGATCGTCTACTGCAACGACCGGCTTGCTGGCCTGTTCGGCTGGCCAGCCCAAGCGCTGCGGGGGCAGCCGCTCACCGCGCTTGTTCCCGGCCGGCACCACACTGCCCACCGCGCCAATCTGCGCAGTTTCATGGCCCGCCCGCGCACCGGCCCGATGGGTCACGGGCGGCGCGATCTGAACGGCCGCCGACAGGACGGTTCGCTCTTCCCGGTCGAGATCACGCTGCTGCCGGCGAGTGCTGTGGCCGGCCCCATGGTCTTCGCCAAAGTTGTCGACATCAGTTACCGCCAAGCACTGCGCGACTACTTCGCGGCGCGTGCGGCCGAGCAGGGCCAGGGCGCCCGCGCAGCCGAACCCGCACTTGATGATGGAGCCAACTCTCGCTGGCTAGGCGCCCGCCGCTACCGTTCGGGGAGATAGTCGACCGCGCGATTCGGAGTCGCGTCTGGCGAGCACGATCATGACCATCAACGCCGCGCCGAGGGCGCCGGCGGTCACCGGCTGAAGCGCGTAGCCGATCAGCTGGCCCACCTTGGGCACGTCCAAGACCACCTTGCCGGCGATGAGCTCGCTGCCCGGGCGCCATGGATCATTTGATGGGTTGTTGTCACCGCGCATTACGAACCCGCCCTCCGGCCCGACGCCGGCGATGCGGTGCACGACGAGCATCCCGGCGCCCAGCTCACCCTCCGGCACGCGGTAGGCGACAGCGTCGCCGACGGAGTAGCTTGGTTGGGCCGTGATCAGCAGCAGGTCGCCGTAGTCGTAGGCAGGCAACATCGAATCGCCGCGCACGATCATGTAGATCGCCGGCCCTCCCAGCGCCTGGGGGCGCAGGAGCGCCAGCCACGCCAGAGCCAACCCGGCGAGCGCGGCGCGCATCGCCCAGCGTCCCAACGTACGGACCTGCGAAGCGGGCCGGCGTGGCTGCATGTCAGGCTCGACCCGCGGCCGGGCCGCTGGGACGGCCAGCCGGACCCTGGGCAGGCGGCCCGTGAGACGACGGCGCCACGGCTCGCGCGCCGGCGCTGTCCGCTCCGGCACGCTCACGCGACCGGTGCGCATCCACGTGGCGGCCCACAGGAAGAGCACCGCGGTGAGCGCTCCAGCATCCGCCGCGCGGCGCAACCGGCTGCTGCTCACGGGACAGTCACGTAGGTGACGACGAGCTGCGGCGCTTCAGCCAGCGTGCCCAGGTTCTTCGTCGAATAGGTCGACGTGCGCGCCGAGCCCGAGCCCTCGGAGTCGTCGCGCAGCATCCAGCCATAGTTCGTCGCCGTGCCGGCGATGAAGGCCGCAACGTCGCTGGTCACATCCGCGCCGCTGATATAGCCCGCGGTCGCGTTCTCGCAGCTTCCCGAAGTACCGATGTTGTACGAATCGGAGCGCTGCCCTGTGGGCGGGTTGTTGAGTGTCACACCGAATGGCTGGGTGAGCCACGTGACGCCGGTCTCTGTCCACGAGGCAGTGACGCGGAAGATGTCCACGGTCCGACAGCCGTTAGGGAAACCAGTCGCGTACAGCCGCAGGGTCGCCAGGCGGATCGTCGCGCCGGACGGGATGGCCGGGGTGCAGCCCGACAGGTCGAATCTGATGTGCACGCGGCGATTGGAGGTGGTCTGGCTGGTGACCTCCATGGTGTTGATCGAGCCGTAGTTCGTGTTCGGGTTGGACTGGCCCACGACCGCGTCTATCACCAGCGTGGTCGACGAAGGCGTAGCGGTCACGACGCACGTGCGGTACGGCGTCAACGCCTCTGAGCTGGCAGTCAGGCTGGCGGCGAAGCCCCCGCTGGCAGACAGCCCGGCGCCCAGGCCGATCAGCAGCGCGCCCAGGGCCATCGCGTGATTGGCGCTCATGGCCCTGTCAGGACGATGTCGATCTGATGGGTCGTCGTGGCGGCGACCGAGCTGGCCAGGGTGACGGTGACGCTGCCCCCGCCACCGGGTACGGCGTTCGACCCGCTCGAGTTTGCATCGCCGTTGTTGACGGTGGCGTGGATCGTTGCCCCGCCGCAGCCGGCGGGCAGGTTGCTGACGGTGACGCTGATCACATTGCTACCCGACAGGTTCTGGATAATGCGCAGGCCCGCGGAGGTGCAGCGCGGGACGGTCATCTGGGACGCCCCAAGGCTGCCCGCCGCGAAGGCGAGCGAGGCGGCCAGTCCCACGACCGTTCCGGCCAGGGCCAGCGAGGCGAGACCGGAGACGCGATGCCACATCTCGGTTACCCGTCTGCGCTTCGATTGAGAGGGGCCGGCGGCGGTGCGGCGCCGCCGGCCCGGTTGGCCTTGCCTTAACCGCTGATGACGACAGCGACGGACTCGACCGCCGCCGCGCCTACGGCCGGGCTGAACGTGGCGCTGAAGCTCGTGCCGCTGGCCGGCGTCGTGCCGGTCGCCTCGCCGAGCGACGAGTCCCCGCTGTCAGCCAGGGTGATCTTGTAGTCCTTGCTGTAGCAGCCGGCCTCCAGCCCGTCGACGGTCACCGTGCCGACACGATAGCCCGGCTCTGCGGCCGAGTAGGTGACGGTATAGGTGGCAGTCAGCGTGCCGCTCTGGCAAGCCGCGACCACGGACTGCGCGGCGCCAAGGGTGTCCGTGTTGAGGTTCAGGCTGGCCGCGAAGCCGTAGACCGTGCCGAACGTCAGCACGCCGGCGGCCAGGATCCCGATAACACGCTTCATTTGATGAGTGCTCCGTGTCACGAATTGGCGGCGCTATTGCACAGGTGCGCGGCCGCACCGGCCACTCGACTCCGGTATACCCAGCGGGGTAAGTAGTACGTGACCAAAGTCACATTCGCGGATGCGCCGCACCGCGCATCGCCGCGTCGGGCGACGCCGATCGCCACCAGGCGGCAGCCGGTCCTAGTGCACTCCCGTCAACTGGGCTCCGGCCAGGACGGCGAGGGCCTTGGCCTCGTCGTCGACTGCGAAGGCCATCTCGATCACGCCCGGCCGACGGCCCACGCAAAGGGTGCCGAAGATATTGACCCCCGCGGCCGCCAGACGCTCGGCCACGTCTGCCAGGCCGCCCGGCCGGTCGAGAACGTCGACGGTCAACGTTGCTCCTTCGACGAAGTCGTGTCCAAGCCCGCGGAGGACGTCGCGTGTTTCGGTGTCATCGGTCGTGGTCACGTACGCGCAGGCGATGGTGCCCGTGCCGGCGCATGAGATGTGAGTGATGTTGATGCCGCGCGTCGCAAGCGCACGCGCGAGATGCGCGAGCTCACCCGGTCGATTGTCGAGCTGGACCACGAACTGATGCCCCATGCCGACCTCCCGATCGAACCCGACTCAAGTTCAATCGGTCGCCTCGCGACCTGACAACCATGCTCGGCGCGCGCAACGAGCGCGGATAGTGCCGTATCGCCCCCTCAAGTCGTGCCATTGATCCCGCCCGCCGCCACTTCACGGGGGCGCCCGCCGCCCGCCGCCTATAATTCGCGCCGCTCCCCGACGGACCGGTCGGGGCCACGCGCGCGTTCCGGCGTAGCTCAGTGGTAGAGCGGGCGGCTGTTAACCGCTTGGTCGTAGGTTCGAGTCCTACCGCCGGAGCCAGTTTCACGCGTGACTTCTCTCCATCTAGACCCGCCGAGTCACGTGGTTTGCGTGGTTTACAGGCTGCGTGACACGCCCGGTGACACCCCCGGGCGTTCCGCTTGACAGGGCAGGTTCGGTGGCCGCGTCTGGCATGCCCGACACGGCTGGCAGCCCGCAGCAAGGAACGTCGCACTCGGTCACCTCCGTCCGGGGCTTTGACGTGATAGCCAGCGCCGTTCGGCGCATGACGTGGGTCGTGCCCTCCTCGCGTATGCCGAATGGCCCTTGTCCCGTGGGAGGGGAGGGTCGATGGTGGCCGCGTGACGATGGTCGGCGCCCTGCCGGTCCTTCATCGGGCGCTCTTGAGGCTCGTTCCCGCAACGATCCTCGGATTGCTCCTTGCCGCTGCGCTGATCCCGGCAGGGGGCGTTGCCGCGCAGTCGCTTGACTGGGTGCGCAACCCTGGAACGGGGCACTGGTACGCGATCGTCGAGGGCATGACGTGGGCTGAGGGCGAGGCGTACGCCGTGTCGCTTGGAGGCCACCTCGCCACGATCAACGATGAGGCCGAGGACCACTGGATCTCTGCCACGTTCCGGTCAGAGACGCTCGCCGGCTTGAACGACCTCGCGCAGGAGGGCACCTGGGTCTGGGCGTCGGGGGAGCCGGTGACGTACACCAACTGGCTGCCGGAGGCGCCCGACAACAACGGCGGTAGGACGAATACGTCCGACGTCCTCCATCTCAACTTCGATGACAGCGGCGCGTATGGCTGGATGAGCGCGCAAGTGGGGGAGCGACTGGAAGGGGACCCCTTTCCCCTCCTGATCGAAGTCGACTCGCCGGTCGCTCCCCCCGTCGAGATGGGCGTTGTCCCGCAGACGCTCGACTGGCAGCGCAACCCTGGAACGGGCCACTGGTACGCCCTCGGCGAGGACATGACCTGGGCTGACGGCGAGGCGTACGCCGTGTCGCTGGGCGGCCACCTCGCCACGATCAACGATCAGGCGGAGGACGCCTGGATCTCCGCGACCTTCCCGGAGGAGGCCGCCACCGGCTTCAACGACCTTGCAGAGGAAGGCCACTGGGTCTGGGCGTCGGGGGAGCCTGTGACGTACACGAACTGGGCGCCAGGCGAGCCCAGCGACGAGGACAGTTCGGGCCCGCGCATTGAGGATATCGGCTCGATCAACCAGGAGTACGCGCAGGGCAAGAGGGCCTGGAACGACGGTTACATCGACTACGTGATCTACGTCCTGATCGAAGTCGTCTCGCCGGTCGCTCCGCCCGCCACGGCGGCCACCCCTCGGCCCACCCCTCCGCCCACCGCTCCGCCCACCGCGACGCCGACGGCGCCGCCCACCGCGACGCCGACTGCGCCGCCCACCGCGACGCCGACTGCGCCGCCACCGACTCCGTCTGCCTCACCCAGTCCCGCTGCTTCGGCGAGCGCGCAAGCCTCGTCAGGCGGAGGCGGGATCGGCCCGGGTGGCGGCGGGTCGGGCGGAGGCAATGGGGAACCGGGCCCGCTGGTCCCGGGGATCACCACCCACATCGCCAGCCCGACAGGCATCTCGACCGATGCGTCGGTCATCGAGGCGAACCTGCTCCTGACGGGCCTGGTGGTGCTCGCGCTCGTCATCGCCACCGAGCTCCTGAATCGAAGTCTCGGTGAAGTGCAGGGCGCCCTGTCGGGTCCACTGGCCATCGTCCGACGTCTCCAGCGCTCCATCGCGCGCGTCGATGCGATGACTCTCCAGCGACTCGCCCGCCGGCATCGGCGGCTGGCGGATGTCGCGCGGCTGGGCGGGATCGGAGCCTTCTATGGGTTGGCCTTTGCGCTCCTCGACCCGACCTGGGACCCGTTGTCCATCACCGGCGCATGGCTGGTGCTGGTAATGGCGGTTGCCGCCGGCGTCGTCGGGCTGGCCGGTGACATCGCGGCCTGGGCCGTCGGTCGGCGGTGGGGCGTCGTGGGCGACCTCGAGATCAGGGCAGGCAGCCTGCTCGCGGCGGTCGGTTCGACGCTCGTCTCGCGGGTCGTGGTGCTGAGTCCAGGGTTGATGATCGGCAGCCCCGAGGCGATCGACATCGATCCGGAGCGGATCGACCAGCGCCGCCTCGGGATGATTGGCGCGGTCGGCATCGGGACCGTTCTGCTGATCGGCTTCACGGCCTGGGCGCTGACGCTTGGGACCGCGGCGCTCCGAGGGACCAACCCGAGCCTCGATGTGGCTCTTGGTGGCGCCGATGCCTTCCTGCTGCTCGTCTTCGCGTTCGCGGTCCAGAACGGCTTCGTGCAGCTCCTCTCGGTCAGGCAGAGCGCCGGGCTCGCGTTGCGGCGAACCCACGGCCAGGTGTGGGGTATCACGCTGCTCCTGGTCACGTTTGCGTTCTGGCACACATTGGTTAACCCCGGCGGCGACGTGGCGACCGCCCTGCAGACCACGAATGCCCTGGCATTCCTGGCCACCGCCGGAGTCGCGTTGGTGCTCAGCCTCGCCGTCTGGATCGGGACCACCCTGGCCCGTCGGCGCGTGGTGGTGCTGCCCGCGACCGCGATCGTGGAGGATGCCGAGTCCACGGCGCTCCGCGATATCGACCTGCAGCGCACGTTCAAATACGGACCACGGGCGCTCGCCGAGAAGCTGGGCATCGACACCGGACGAGCGAAGGCGCTCCGATGGCACCTCGGGATCGATCGCGACGCGGCATGCCGCCACGACTTCGTGTTCGGCGAGATGAAGGTGGCGAGGTACTCCGACAGGGCGATCGAGCGGATGTTTGAGGCGATCGCGAGCGGTGCGAACCTCGATGGCGTGCGCCGGGCTTATGAGGCTGCAGGTCGTCCGTGAGAATTGGGGGATCGCAATTAGCTAACGCCTCCGCGCTCACGGCATCGTCGTCCTAGACGAGCTGTCGCGGAGCAGTTGCTGCGCCGATCCTCTCATTGGCCTGATCCCGCGGGGCAGGTGCGTGATTCCCCCCCACTGCGAGGACCTCGACTGGAACACTTGCTATCTTCGCGCAGTGATCTGGCGAGACCCTCGCGCCATCGCTCTCGGTGACACGCCTGGTGACGCGCCGCGGCCTGTCGAGAGGTGATCTCATGCGTGAATCGCGGCACGCCGTCAGTGCTGTTAACCGCTTGGTCGTAGGTTCGAGTCCTACCGCCGGAGCCATTTCACGCGTGATTTCTCTCCATGGAGCCGGTGGAGTCACGTGGTTTGCCGTGGTTACACGGTCCGTGACGCGCCCGGTGACACGCCCAGTGTTGTCGCCCCTCCGAGGCTCGCAGATATCAGTTGCCCTGATGCCAGGGCGATCCCGGGCGATACTGTCGAACCCGTTGCCGAGGAGGACTTCTGATGCGCAGCGTGACCTACTCGATGGGCGTCTCACTTGACGGCTACATCGTCGGGCCGGACGGCGGCTTCGACTGGACGGTGCCCGACGTGGATGTCTTTCGTTTCTGGATCGACGCGATCCGAGAGGTCGGCGTGCACCTGATGGGACGGCGGCTGTACGAGACGATGCTGTACTGGGAGACCGCCGAGCAGGATCGATCGCTCGACGACGCGGAGCTCGAGTGGGCCGGGCTTTGGAAGCCGCTCCCAAAGGTGGTGTTCTCAACCACGTTGTCGGCCGTGGAGGGCAATGCCCGCCTGGCTTCGGGCGGCCTGGCGGAGGAGATCGAGCATTTGCGAGCCGAGCCGGCCAAGACAGACATCGCGATTGGCGGCGCAACGCTCGCCGCCGAGGCGGCCGCGTTGGACCTGATCGACGAGTACCGGGTCATGGTCCATCCCGTTCTGGTCGGTGGTGGCATCTCGTACTTTCCGCGGAATGAGCGCCGGGTGGACCTCGAACTCATCGAAACCCGCACCTTCAGCTCGAGAGTCGTCTACCTCCGCTACCGCGTGGTGCGCTAGCTCGTCTTCGAATGAGGCGTGGCGGAGGAGCTGCTGCGCGACGCGGGTGGACGCCGGCGCCGACTTGCAGAGTCGCCGCCCCGTGGCGCAAGCCACTTCCTCAGCCTGACATCCCGCCCGGGACCAGAAGCTCGGCCAGCGACGCCATGTCGGGCACCGTCACGTGCGGCCGCGCGGTGGCCGGCGGCGTGGCGCCGAAGCCTGCCTGTCCGTGACGGCGATTGACCCACACCGTGCGCAGTCCCAGCGCCTGCGCCGGCGCGTGGTCGTGGTACAGGCTCTGCGCGACGTGGACGATCTTGTCCGGCGGCAGGCCGATCCGACCCAGGGCGAAGTCGAAGTTGCGTCGTGCCGGCTTGTATGAGCCCACCTGCTGGGCGGTGATGCGCCACGTGAAAGGCCGGCCCAGCCGGGCGTCGGAGGAGTCGAACAGGTCGTTGTCGCAGTTGGTGATCACTGCCAGCCCGAAGCGCGTCCGCAGGCGCGCCAGGGCAGCGACGGAATCGGAGAATGCCGGCCAGTCGGCGACGGAGCCTCCCAGCGCCGTGCGCGCCGCCGACGGCACAGCCACGCCGCGCTCGCCCAGCGTTGCCACCAGCGACTCTGCCAGCACCTGGCGGTACGGCCGCCACGGACCGGCCTCGAGCCGCGCCTCGTGCCGCGCATAGGCCTCGAGCAGCGCGTTGTCAGGGGCGACCGCTCCACCGAGCAGCCGTCGCAGACTGGTCAGGATGCCCGTCTCCCAGTCGATCAGCGTCCCGTAGCAGTCGAAGCTCAGGACATCGATCGAGGCCCAGTCGATGGGGGAGGGTGGCATCTGCCCAAGTATCCGTCGGGAACCCGGCTGACGCGGGCCGCGTTCAGAGGATATGACCCGAAGTGCCGCACCTCTTGCCCTGCTGACCATCCTGCTTGCCGCCTGCTCCATTGCCGGCCCGTCGCCCAGCCCGGCACCGACACCCACTCCCAGCCCGTCGCCATCTCCCAGCCCGTCTCCCGCCGCCGGCTTCTACCTGCGCGCCTGGTACACGCAGGCGCTGCCGCCGCGCAACACGTTCTCCTGGCTGGCGATGCTGACCATCGCCGACGGCGTCCTGCTTAACGGCAACGTCGCAGTCGACATGAGGTTCCCCGGGCCGCTGACGATCCTGCCGATTGCCCGGCCGATCAGCTCGGACGGCATCGCCATGCTCGTTGACGAGGCGCGTCGCCTTGGCCTGCTGGGTGATGTGACCGATTTCACCGGCGGGCAAGCCATGCCCGGCGCCCGCCTCGCGCAGCTCGAGCTCATCGTCGACGGCACGTCCTACACGCTGACCGGGGATCCAGAAGCTCTGTCGCGCTGCGGGGGAGGGCGCTGCATCGCCGATCCGGGCACGCCAGAGGCTTTCGCCGCCTTCTGGCAGGCGCTGACGATGGCGGATACGTGGCTCGCTCCCGAGCTCGGCCCGGTCCAGCCCTTCGTGCCCGACCGCGTGGCGTTGCTCCTCACGGAGCCTGCGCCCAACGACGAGGGTAACGTGCCGGCCGAGTGGCCCTTCGACACGCCGCTCGCAGAGGCCGGCGTCGCCTTTCCGGGCGAGGCGGGCGACCGTTGCATCACCCTCTCCGGCGACGCGCTCACACAGATATGGCCCACGCTGCGAGACGGCACCCAGCTGACGGTGCTGGTCGACAGCGACGGCACCCAGGCAGCGCCCATCGTGCGCGTGCTCGTTCCGGGCGACGAGTCGCCC
>Ga0209342_10006439_pt1 | contig 11920 bp, 9 predicted proteins | sample RifCSP16_2_FD_184023 | JGI IMG/M metagenome (GOLD analysis project Ga0209342, IMG submission 184023) | Soil microbial communities from Rifle, Colorado - Rifle CSP2_sed 16_2 (SPAdes) (version 2) | ecosystem: Environmental > Terrestrial > Deep subsurface > Rock core/Sediment | place: Rifle... | reverse complement strand
TCGACCAGGACGAAGCCGAGCGCGCCGACCAGCACGAGCACGGCGCCTGCGAGGAAGAACGCCTGGCGGACGCGCACCATCGTTCGGCTGACCTGGGCGACGGTCAGGAAGAACAGCGCGGCGATGACCAGCGCGGCGACGGCGATCAGGTTGAGCGTGTGGTCGTCGGCGCGCTGGGCGAGTTCGAGCGTCCGTTGAGCACGCAGCTCGCGCCACTCGACGTTGCCTTCCTGGAGGTTGCGCAGCACGAACGCCAGGTCGTAAGGGACCGATCCGTCTTCGGCCAGGTAGATGCCCGTGGCACCCAGGAAGAACGGCGTGACCGCGCGGGCGAGGGCGGACTCGCCCTGCGCCTGGAGATCGAGCAGGTCGGCCGCATCGGGGTCGCTCCCGCGCATCGCCTCGGCCTGCGCGGCGAGCTCGCGCGCGGCGAGGGCGTGCTCACCGAAGACATTGACGAAGCGCAGGTCCTGCTCGACCAGGCCCTCCAGTTCGCGTTCGATCTGCTGGCGGCGGGCCTGCTGCTGGACGGCGAGGCTCTCGTAGCGCGAAGCGTCGATCGAGGCAAGCGATGCGCGCCAGGCGATGACCGCCGAGAAGACCGAGGCGAAGCCGATCAGCAGCGCCAGCAGCGCCGCCGAACGCTCCGGGTGGCTCATCAGCGCGCTAAGTCGCGATGGACGGGGCGGCGTCGGCGGTGGGGCGTACATGTCTGTCTGTGAAGTAACGGACACAGGCGTCGCGAGCATAGCCCACGCACGTGCGGGCGGGATGGGCCGGCCACGGCGGGCAAGCCGTGTAGCATCCTGCTGACATGGTGCTGACCAGCGAGAAGACAGATATAGACGCGCTCTTCGCGGCCTCGGAGCGCGAGTTCGAGCGCTGGGAGATCGTCAAGGACCTGATCGACGAGTGCATCGACCTGTCGCTCAACTATCGCCAGAGCGGCCACCCCGGCGGCTCTCGCTCGAAGGTCCACCTGCTCCTGGCGCTGCTCCTGTCGGGCGCGATGCGCTGGGACCTGCGGCGTCCGTGGCGCCCGTTCGGCGACCGCTTCGTGCTCTCTGCCGGCCATACCGTGCCGCTCGTCTACTCCACCCTCGCGGTGCTCAACGAGGCGCTCCGGGCGCGCCACGAGCGCGACGGCGATCCCCGCTTCGCCTTCCCCGACGACGGCCGCTGGGCGCTCACCTGGGAGCACCTGCTCAAGTTGCGCCGCCGCGGCGGGCTGCCCGGCCACGCCGAGATGGAGGGCCGCACCCTCTTCCTGAAGTTCAACACCGGCCCGTCGGGCCACGGCATGCCGCCCGCCGCGGGCGAGGCGCTGGCCCTGAAGCACGCCGGCGCGGAAGAGGTCAAGGTCTTCGTGGTCGAGGGCGAGGGCGGCCTGACGCCGGGCGCCAGCCACGAGACGCGTCACACCGCCTGGGGCCTGGGCCTCTCCAACCTGGTCTTCCTGGTCGACTGGAACGACTTCGGCATCGACGAGCGGCCGCTCTCATCGGTCGTCTACGGCACACCGGAGGACTGGTTCATCCCCTACGGCTGGCGAGTGACCGGCACTGAGCAGGGCTCGCAGTGGCCCACCGTCACACGCGCCGTGCTCGACGCGGCGCGCGGCGACAACCCCAAATCCACGCCATCAATGGCCTGGTTCAAGACGCGCAAGGGCCGCGGCTACGGCAAGTATGACTACAAGAGCCACGGCACTCCCCACGCGATGAACGCGCCCGAGTTCTGGGCCGTGCGCAAGGAGTTCATGGCCCGCTACGGCGTTCAGTACGAGGGTGTGGACGAGGCCGCGCCGGCCGAGTCGGAGGCCCGTACCGCCCAGGCGCGAGCCAACTTCGAGGTCACGTTCAGCGTCCTGCGCCGCGACCCGGAGCTGGTGACGTGGCTGTCGGACCGCCTGCTCGACATCGCCGCCACGGTTCCTGACGACGTCGCCGGCTTCAACATCGGTGGCAAGGGGCGCGACATCTTCGGCGACAAGAGCCTCTTAGACCCGCGCACCTACCCGCCCGAGCTCTGGAAGCAGCCCGGCGAGAAGCAGCCCAACCGCGCCGCGCTCGGCAACTGGGGGGCGTGGGTGAATGACTTCGCCAAGCGCGAGTACGGCCGACCGCTGTTCATCGGTGCCTCAGCGGACCTCGCCGAATCGACCAACCTCGCCGGCTTCGGCAAGGACTTCGGCGACATGCCCGGCTGGGGCTGGTACGAGCGTTACAGCAATCCGCGCGGCACCGTGCTGCCGACCCAGATCACCGAGTTCACCAACGCCGGGCTGGTGGTCGGCCTGGCCACGGTCAACATGGCCGCCGACCCGTTCAACGACTTCAACGGGTTCTGGGGCACGTGCTCGACCTACGGCTCCTTCTCCTACCTCAAGTACGGGCCGATGCGGCTGTTCTCCCAGCTCGCCCAGGACTGCGAACTGAAGGTCGGCAAGGTGCTCTGGATCGCCGGCCACGCTGGGCCGGAGACGGCCGAGGACTCGCGCACCCACTTTGGCATCTTCGAGACCGGCGTGACGCAGCTCTTCCCCGAAGGTCACGTGATCGATCTGCACCCGTGGGAGTACAACGAGGTGCCGGTGCTGCTGGCCGCGGCGCTGTCCACCTCGGTGCCCATCGTCGCGCTGCACCTGACGCGACCGGCGATCGAGATCCCCGACCGTGCCGCGCTGGGCATGCCGTCGCACTTCGAGGCGGCGCGCGGCGCGTACGTGATGCGCGACTTCCGACCAGGTGAGCCGCACGGCGGAACGCTGTTTGTCCAGGGCACGACCTCCACTGCCAACGTGGTCAAGGTCCTGCCCAGTCTCGATGAGCGCGGCCTGAACGTGAAGATCGTCGCCTGCGTCAGCCCGCAGCTGTTCGCGATGCAGGACGAGGCCTTCCGGTCGGCCACCATTTCGACCGCCGACCGATGGGACGGCATGGCCATCACCAACCGGGCCTGGCAGACCATGCGCCACTGGGTCGAAGGGCCGATCGCCCACGATTACTCCCTGTCGTCGGACTGGGACAACCGCTGGCGCACCGGCGGCACGGTCGAGGAGGTCATCGAGGAGGCGCACCTGTCGCCCGAATACGTCCTCGAGGGCATCGAACGCTTCGTGAATGACCGTCCGCAGCGCCTGGCCCGCCTGCGCGAAATGGCCGACGCCGCCGCCGCGCGCTGAGCCACGCCGCTGGGTCAGCCCGCGGCTCAGCGTGATCACACCAGGTCGCTTCCGTCACCTACTAATCACGCTGGTCTTATCCGAGAGCCGTTCGCGTCCACCCGCTTGCCAGGCGGCGATCGCCCGTCACCCAGCACTCACATCACTGGCTGACGGGGAATTCGGGCCATCCTTTTCGATAGCACTCATGGCATCAATCAATGACGGGAGTTGTCAGCCTGGCGACGACCAGCGCCACTCCAAGGGCAACGACCACGGAGCCGATCAGGCGGCCCGGTCCGACCTTTTCGTGCAGGAAGACCATGCCGCCGATGGTCGCGAAGCCGACGCCCACCTCGCGCACCGCGGCGACGAGGACGATCGCGAGTGCGTCGAGCGGCATGCGCGCAGCGGCCCGCTGCTCGAAAGGTCAGGCGGTGGCGGAAGCCGGGATCTTGGCGACGACCTCTGCGATGCGCTCCAACGCGAGCGCCAGGTTCTCGCGCGAATTGGCGTAGCTGATCCGGATGTGATCGGCGCCGACCTTGCCGAAGGCGGTGCCGGAAAGGACACACACGTCGCCGTCGTAGAGCAGCTTGTCCGCCATCTCGGTGCCGTTCATGTCCGTGCCGGCGACGTTGGGGAAGACGTAGAACGCGCCGTGGGGCATGCGGCAGCGGATGCCTGGGATGGCGTTCAGGCCGTCGACGATGATCTGGCGCCGCGCGCGGAACTCCTCGACCATCTCTTTGACATCGTCTTGAGGCCCGCTGAGCGCCTCGACCGCGGCCATCTGCTCGAAGCTGCTGGTGCACGAGACGCTGTTGATGATCAGCTTGCTGAAGGGGTCGACCAGCGCCGGCGGCAGGATCGCGAAGCCGAGCCGCCAGCCGGTCATCGCCCAGGCCTTGGAGAAGCCGTCGAGGATGATCGTCCGCTCGGCCATGCCGGGCAGCGCCGCGATCGAGAAATGCTCGCCCTCGAACACGCCGCGGCCGTAGATCTCGTCCGCGAGGACGGTGATGTCGCGCTCGCGGGCGATGTCGGCGATCGCCTCGATGTCCTCGCGCGTCAGCACGCCGCCGGTCGGATTGTGGGGCGAGTTGAAGATGATCAGCTTCGTCTTTGGTGTCACGAGCGAACGGAGCTCGTCGGGGTCGAAGCGGAAGTCGTTCTCCTCGCGCAGCGCATAGGGCACCGGCGTGCCGCCGGCGAAGCGTGTCATCGACTCGTAGATCGGGAAGCCCGGGTCGGGGTAGACGACCTCGTCGCCCGGCTCGATCAGGGCCAGGATGGCGTAATACATGATCGGTTTGGCGCCGGGCGTGACGACGACGTTGGCGGGATCGACGTCGATGCCGCGGAAGCGCTTCGACTCATCGGCGATCGCCTCGCGCAACTTGGGCTGGCCCAGCGGCGGACCGTAGTGCGTCCAGCCCTCGTCGAGGGCGCGCTTGGCCGCATCGCGGATGTTCGCTGGGGTGTCGAAATCCGGCTCGCCGATCTCGAGGTGGACGATGTGCCGGCCCTGGGCCTCGAGAGCGCGGGCGCGGGCGGCGGCCTCAAAGGCGGTTTCTGTACCGATACCGATCATGCGCTGTGCAAGCTTCATGGCGCGGATGCTAGCAAAGCCCGGTTCACCGCCAGAAGTGCCAATCGGACCGGTTCATCGAACCGTGACGACGACCGACGCCTCCAATTCGATCCGGTCGCCTATGCACATTTCGCCGATGACAAATCCGACGCTCACGTGGACGTGGTACACGCCCGGCGGCAGAACGAATGGGTCCGGGTCATGTGCGTTGACGGAGTCGCGGCTTTCACTCGATACGAGATACGCGTCAGCCAATGAGAACGTCCGAGGCTCGGCGAGTTCGAGCTGGCCCTGATTCGTGCACATCAAGGTCGTGGGGCCCGACAGCAGAGAAAGCGGCCCGTCGAGCTGCTCGATCCGGAAATCGACGGACAGTCCGCTGACGGGGACGGCGTCTTCTCCGCCCCAGTACGTGAGGGCGGCAGTCACGCCGACTTGTTCGTCGAGCGCGAGCGTGGCATTGGCCGCATCAAGGTCGAGGTTAACGATGTGAGGCGGCTGCTCGACGTTGTCGCCATCGTGCCCATTGCTGGTGAAGAGCAACTCAACGTCGGCAGCAGAGAGCGGTTCGCGGAGCGTGATGCGGACTTGCCGTCCCGTAACCATGGTGAGGCACCCGGGTGGATGTTCGGGTTGGGTTCGATCCACCGCGAGCAGATACGGCACGTCGGAAGCTGTCGATTTCCGATGCCACAGTTCGATCCGAGTGCTGTCGGTGTCGACCACGCATGGGACCAGCCACGAAATGACTAGCTCGGCAGGATCTCTCGTTGATGTGAGCACCGGTTCGTCTGGGGCCTCCGATCCACCCGTCTGGCATCCGGAAACAAGTCCGGTGTGATCCTCGATTTGGACGGGCCCGGCAGCCGTATTAGTGTCCGAACACTCGATCGTCCGCATTGCCGGAAGTAGCGTCGGCGTCGGCTTGGGCGGCGGCGTGGGCGGCATGCTGCGCGGGCTCGTGTCGACGCGCGCGACGACATCCCACTGCCAGCAGGTCGGCGCGTCGAAGCATCCGCCGTACAGCCGTGGGGCGATCGCGAATAGGGATGTGCCGTCCTGGATCCGGGCACCGAAGAGCTGCGCCGCGTTTCGCTGAACTGAGAGCCGCGCCGCGCCGTCAGGGGGCAGTGCGTCGACTGGTTGCTCGCTGCTCAAGTAGTCCTGTGGTAGGCAATAGTTGTAGGGCAGGCCGTCAGCAGGTGGGAATGGCGGGCTCATGCAGTCGATGCTGATCGTTGTTCCGGGAGGCTCCGTTTCGACCAGCCAGCCGTCCACGAGGACCACTTCGTCGCGTCCGAGTAAGTTGATGTCGAGGGCGGCGGCATCGGCGATGGACCAGGCCAGACCCTGCTCTGACTCGCGGACGAGGCCGCCGAAAACGACCCGTCGAGCGACGTCTACCGAAAGAAGCAGGACGCCTTCTAGCGGAGCCAGTCGGAAATGCCAGCGGTCCCAGCGCAGTCCAGTGCCGCTAGTTGTTTCATTCGCGTTGGTCTCGATCCAATGAGCCTGGACGTCAAGCGGCGGCTCTACACCTTCGAGGGGACCCAGGTAGCAGAGTGCCCAATCCCTTCCGCTAGGCAGGCACGGAAGACCGTCCCGAAGGTTTGGGCCGATGCGGCCGTTGACCAGAACCGTCTCGCCGTCGAGTTCGCCCGCGGCGAGGCGCGACGCAAATTCGGCGGTCGACAAGACGCCGGTCTGAGCCGGCACTGGAGGCGCGCTTTCGGTCGGCGATGAACTTGACGTCGGTGGCGCTGGGACGAGCCTTGGCGCGGTCGGCGATGAACTTGACGTCGGTGGCGCTGGGACGAGCCTTGGCGCGGTCGGCGATGAACTTGACGTCGGTGGCGCTGGGACGAGCCTTGGCGCCGCAACTGCCACCACGAGCACGGCGACGACGAGCGTGGCCAAGCTTGCGAGCGGAGACCAGCGCGACGCGAGCACCGGCTGCGGACGCGCGTCGATCTCGTGCCACACGGCGGGAAGAAGGTCGCGCCGCGCCCAGTCCGGCCGCGGCGAAACCGCGCTTGCGCGGCGCTCGAGTTCGGACGCGAGCCGATCGTCGTTCATTGGCGCGCCAACTGCGCCGCGAGTGCGGCCCGTGCGCGCGACAGGCGCCACTTGACGGTCCCCGACGGGATGCCCAGCCAGCGGCCGATCTCGCGTACGTCGTAGCCGTGCAGGTGGTGGAGCACTAGCAGTGCGCGCTGATCGACGGTCAGCCGGCCGAAGGCGGCGTCGAAGTCGGAGGAGGAGTCCACGGGCGGCAAGTCGGTGGCCTGCGGGCCAGCAGCGAGATCGGCCCGACAATCGGTGGAATCGGTGATCGGGACTTCGCGCACCCGCCCGCGGTGACGGAGTGCCATGCGGCACTGGTTGATCAGGATCCGGCCCAGCCAGGCGTCGAACCGCTCCAGGTCGCGCAATCCTGCGAACCCGCGCCAGGCGCTGATGAACGTCTCCTGCGTCGCGTCGCGTGCGTCCGGCTCGTTGCCCAGGATCGCCAGCGCGGTGCGGAAAAGCGGTTCACCCTTGGCGAGAACGACCAATTCGAAGGCCTCCCGATCGCCGGCGCGCGCTCTGAGCAGGAGCTCGCGATCCATTCACTCCCCTACGTGCCCGCCCGGTCCTACTGAATCGATGCCGGCGGGGGCTGTCCGGTTGGCCGATCTGAAGGGTAGTGCGAGAATCCGCCGATGGCGCGCTATTTCGGGATCGACGAGGCCAACGCCCGACTGGCCGACGTACAACCCTTGCTCGAACAGCTGAAGGCCGACCGGGACAGGGTGGCCGAGCTCCAGCCGGAGATCGAGCGCGCGCGCGAGACGAACGGCTCGGCCGAGCACGCCGAGCAACTGGCGCGCAACGAGCAGGAACTGCGCCACGCGGTCCGCCGCATGCAGCAGGCGGTCAACCAGATCGACGAGTGGGGCGTCACCCTGCGCGACATCGGCTCGGGCCTGATCGACTTCCCGGCGCTGGCGATGGGCCGGCCGATCTGGCTGTGCTGGCGCCTGGGCGAGGGTGACGCGATCGGCTGGTGGCACGAGGCCAACGCCGGCTTCGACTCGCGCCAGCCGCTATCCGAACTGAACCTGGGCGGCCGCGCCTAGCGGTTCAACCAGGACGCGTCTCGGGAAATAGGCGTGCCGTTGATGTCAAGCACCGTCCGGGAACCCAGCGGCTGATCGAGCTCGACCGTCAACGAGCGGATGATCCCAATGGCCAGGCACAGGTGAGGCGGGCCTGTCGGCGCGGAGTCGGCCGCTGTCGGCGTCGAGGCCGACGCTGGCGACACGGAGATGTACGCAACGACCGCGAGATCCGATTCGACGGAATGTGCTACATGCCGGTCTGGGTCGTCGCATGCCCCGCCCATGTACCAGATCGTCAGCTGCCGGCCGTCCGCGGATGCAGCCTCGAGTGCGGCATGTGAATCAGTCGGAAGCACGAGCGCGTGCGCGGCGGCCACGCGGAAAACGTGGACGTCTCCTTCCCGCAGGGTGAACTCCCAGCTCGCCAGGTCCGTTGGGCCTCGCGTCGTATCGAACGTGTGCGTGACCAAGCGAACACCCACGACGTGGACGGGTGTGCATTCGGGACACGGCGACCCTTCACCTTCGGCGCGGATTGCATCCAGAGCGGCCGCTGCCGACATCAGCTCGACCAGTAACGTCGACCCATCCGGCCACGTGATCTCACTCGGCGCTGGTGCCTGGGTAGGAATGTCGACGTTAGCCTCGAGCATCCCGGCGTACAGGGCCGACTTTGCGTTGTCGCCGTTCCCGCCACTCCAGCCGTGGTCCTGCGTCGTGAGCTCACTCGTGACCAGGACCGTATCTTTCGCGGCCGTGGCCATGAACGCGGCCCAGTCGTCAAGTGCCTGGTGCGCGGTTGAGAGCAGCTCGGCCTCGGTCGGCGGCGTCCATCGAGGGCGCGGCGTCGGCGACACGAGCGGTGAGTGGGATGGCGTCGCTGACACGGGCGGTTCGCTCGGCGTGCCGTTCGGTGAAGCGCTCGGCGAGGCGACGCCAACAACTGGATTGGACGGCCTGACCGCCCAGGCGCCAACGATCACTATGCCCAACGCGATGACAAGCGCTGCTCCCACCATGCCGCGAGCGAAACCGCCAATTCCGATCCTCGGTCGAGCGCTACGCAAACTCGTCCGGTCGACTGACGGTGCCAGCCGCTCGTTCTCATGCCGCCAGGCATCGCCCGCGGCATGAAGCAATTCGTCGACTCGAGAGTCTTCGTCCATCCCGTCCTACCTCAGCAGAAACCGCAGGCTGGCCCGCGCGGCAGCCAGAGTTGACTTGACGGTGCCTTCGGGGCACCCCATCACCGCGGCGGTCTCGGCAACTGACAGTCCGGCGAAGTAGCGGCAATCAATCGCCATCCGCTGCCGGGCCGGCAGTCGCTTGAGAGCCTCCTCCACGTCCACGTGCTGGTCGGGGCCGGCCGTCGCCTGGGGTTGCCACGATATGGCGCTGCGGCCCGCGCGGCGGCGCATCTTGCGTGCCTGATCCGCGGTGATCGCGAATAGCCAGCTAGAGAAGGCACCTCGACGCTCGTCGAACTGATCGCGCTTGAGCCACGCTCGGACAACGGCCTCCTGCACGACATCGTCGCGGTTGGCCGGACCGGCGAGCCGATCGGCCAGCCGTCCGAGCCGGCCGAGAAGCGGCTCAACCAGCGCCATGAACTCATCCTCATCGTCGATCCCCGAATGCACGAGGTCGATGCGCCTCGATGAAGCATCCACCTCCACACCCTATTACCCAGCCGGGGCGGGATTCGGTTCAGAAATCGCGAGTTGGGCCGGCCGCACGATGGCAAGGCAGGCCGACTGAGCCCTCGTGCATGCCTGGGCTGGACACGTGAGCCACGACGGAATTTCGTGGGTGAACGACTTGGTCGCAGCGAATGCCAGCCACACTGACATAACCGGGGCTAGCAGGTCATAAGCCTCCGCTGACGTCCGACTTTCACGCTCGGCTTGACCGATCCACGCACGCCGGCAGGGATGACGGAGGCGCTTAAGTCCCGATTAGGCCCGAAATGTCAGCCACGCTGGCATTGGCGAGGCGAACGTCTCCGGGAGAAAGCGGCGGCTGAACCTGGGCAGTCGCGCTTAGGGCGAGTAGTCGTCCTCCGGCGGCGGGCGGAAGCGGCCGCGGGTGATGAAGCGGAAGAAGCGGAACGTCTCCGGCTTGTGCGAGTACATCCAGCCGATGATCACCAGGATGACGAAGTCGCCCAGGGCAGCCGATCCGGCGACGATGTAGCCGAGCTGCTGGCCGATCTCGCCCTTGATCGATAGCGCCGGGAAGGTCAGCCCGAACAGGCCCAGTCGGAAGAACGGCGTGCGCGGCGCGAGGTCGGCGCGCAGCGATGAGTCGAGCAGACCCGTGTCATTCGAGCCGCCGGTCAGGAAGACGTGCTGGCCCAGCGGCGCGGCGGCGGCACCGGTGCGCGGCTCGAGCAGGTTGATGACCTCGAGGTCGGACCACGTCGGGATGGTGCCGTCGCTCGAGTTGGGCACTGCCCAGAAGGCCGTGTCCGTCACGGCGTTGTCGAAGCCGCGGCCACCGATGACCCAGATCGCGCCCGAGTTGACGAACGTTGTCGCGCCGGCGCGCGGCTCAGGCAGCGCCGCGGACGCCGACTGGCCGGTCGAGACGCCCCAGCCGAAGAACCGGTTGTTCTTGGGGTTGAGCGCGGGCTTGCCCTTGGTGTCGAGGCCAAGGTAGAAGACCATGTTGGAGACGCCGCTCGGCCCCACCCCGCCCAGGACGTACACGGACGCGCCGGTGTTGGCGGCGGTCGCCTCTGCGCGCGGCTCTGGCAGCGGCAGCTCGGTCAGCTCGGTCCAGCGACCCAGCTTGGATGTGGTGGCAGAGAGCTCGGAGAACCAGGTCCTGGCGGACAGGCCGTCCGCCGTCCGGCCGCCGAACAGGTACAGGCCGCTCGCGACCGAGGTGCCGACCGCGTCGCTCAGCGCTACCGGCAGGGCAAGATCTGTCGCCTCTGTCCAGCCGGTCAGTGCCCCCTGCAGGACCGTGCCCTGGAAGACCGTCTGCGTCGGTTGCCCGGACGCGTCCAGACCGCCGATGACATAGGGCAAGCCGGCGAGGTTCAGCACGGTGGCATGGCTGCGTGGGGCGGGCAGCGCCGAAGCCTCCGCCCACTTGGCGAGATTGCCGTCTTCGCTGACGGTGGTGGAGAGAACGCTCGCGGTCGCGCCGGCAGCCGTCTCGCCGCCGATCAGGTAGAGCGTCGTTCCGGAGGTGTAGACGAGTGCGCCCGTTCGGCCTTCCGGAAGGGCCAGCTCAGGTGGGCTCGCGTCCCACGGGATGATCGCGCCTGCGGGTGCCGGGCAGGGCAGCTTGCGCGCACCGCGATCGTTCTCGGCCGGGCACAGGTTGATCGGGCTGATCGCGTTGAAGCCGACGTCGAGCGTGGGCGAGACGGTGAAGTAGTAGGCGCGGTCGGGCACGTAGCCCAGCAGGAAGATGATCAGCAGGAACCAGAAGGTGGCCTTGATCGAGGCCCACCACCAGCCATCGGCATCGACCAGCCCGAAGACGGCCCGCCGACGAACAGCTCCCGGTGGCAGCGCGTACTGGGCCATCTACTGCGCCGGCTGGACGACGAAGTCGCCGTTCATCGTGGGGTAGTGGCCGGGCAGGGTGCACGCGAATTGCAGGCCGGTCAGATCACTTGGCACGGTCCAGGTGAAGCTCTGGGTACCGGTGCTGAAGACCGCGACTCCCGCGAGTCCGGCGGTGGCATTGCCCTCGAGCACATCGGCGGTGCCGATGTAGAAGTTGTGGTCGAAACCGGCGCTGTTGGTGACATCGAACTGGACCGTCTCACCCGGGACGACCGCGATCTGGGACAGCGCGGTCCCGGCGGCGTCGATGATGCGCAGATCACCGGTCAACGTGACCGCGATCGTGCGCGGGTTGTCAGCCGTGCCGGGGCTGGTGACCGGCGCGGGCGTGCCCGGGACAGCGGTCGCCGCAGGGGGGCGCCAGCAGGCGGGCACCGGGGTGGCGTCGGGCGGCGGAGAGTAGGCGGGGTCGCGCCAACCCTGGGCGTTGACCGGCGGGGGCGGTGTGCCGAGCCCTCCCTCGTGATGCGGCTGGTAGACG
>Ga0209342_10006437_pt1 | contig 11921 bp, 14 predicted proteins | sample RifCSP16_2_FD_184023 | JGI IMG/M metagenome (GOLD analysis project Ga0209342, IMG submission 184023) | Soil microbial communities from Rifle, Colorado - Rifle CSP2_sed 16_2 (SPAdes) (version 2) | ecosystem: Environmental > Terrestrial > Deep subsurface > Rock core/Sediment | place: Rifle... | reverse complement strand
CTGCAATATGCCACCGGCTCCAAGGAACATAACGTGCGCCTGCGGGAAATGGCGTTGGATAAGAAGCTCTCCCTCTCCGACCAGGCCTTTTTGCGCGAGGATGGCAGCGAGATCCTGTGCGCCACCGAGGCAGAAGTTTATAAGCTCCTCGGCATGCCGTGGATTCCGCCGGAAATCCGCGAGGACCGCGGCGAGATCCAGGCAGCCCTGAACGGCGAACTGCCCAAGCTTATCGAAACGAAAAATATCAAAGCGGAATTGCACGCCCACACCACCTGGAGCGACGGGCAATCCAGCATTTTGGAGCTAGCCCAGGCCGCCAGGCAGCGCGGTTACAAAGTGCTGGCCATCACCGAGCACTCCCCCAGTATCGGCCTGGTCAATGGCCTCTCCCCCGAGCGCCTGCGCCAGCAGCGCAAAGAGATCGCCAAGGTGCGCAGAAAGCTTGGCGACTCGTTGCTGATCCTGCAGGGCATCGAGGTGGAGATCAAAGCTGACGCCAGCCTGGACCTGCCCGACGAGGTGCTGGCCGGGTTGGATTTGGTCATCGCCTCGCTGCACATCAGCATTCGCCAGCCGCGCGCCCAGGCCACCGCGCGCCTGCAGGCCGCCATGCGCAATCCGCACGTGGATATCATCGGGCATCCCAGCAACCGCATGCTGCCCGACCGTGAGGGAGCCGACCTGGATTGGGACGCGGTGCTACAAACCGCCGCCGAAACCGGCACCGCCCTGGAGATCAATGCCAACCCGCGGCGCCTGGACCTAGACGATGTGCAGGCGCGGCGCGCCATCCAAATGGGCATTAAGCTGGCCATCAACACCGATGCCCACCACCCCAGCCACCTCGATTTCCTGCCCTTCGGCGTGGCCACCGCCCGCCGCGGCTGGGTAACTGCCAAAGACGTGATCAACGCCTGGACGCCCAAGCAGATCCTGGATTGGTTGAAGTAGCCAGAAAGTTAAATGGCTGGGTTTTTTACCCAGCCATTTTTAGAATAAAGGGAAAAGGGTATCTACTGAACCACAAGCGCTGTCACCATGCCAAACATGCCATGCCGTGACTCTGCATGGGTGAGAATATGGCAGTGGAAAGCCCAGGCCCCCGCGCTATGGCAATTTACAATAACGTCATACCGCTCCCCGGGGGCGATGTTCAAGGTGTCACACGTGTACGGCTGCGGCAAATTCCAGCCATCCTTTGCAAACACAACCTGCTCCAGCCCGTGCAGGTGCATCGGATGAATCAGTAATCCTTCGTTCAGATAGCGGATACGGATTTTGTCACCCAGTTTGGCGAGGATCGGCTGTGTGTAGGGGAACGACTTACCATTCAGGGTCAAGCCAATCGCTGTGTCATTCAAAGTAATCGTGTATTCAGCGTCGTATTCCGGATCGTTTGCCCGGTCAGCTGGGTCGATGATGAAAGCGCCAAATAAACCTTTAGTTACTTGCTCGGCAGCATTGTGGTGGGAATGGTAAATATGCGTTCCCGGATTCCTAGCGGTGAACTCATAAGTAAATGATTCGCCGGTTTTGATGAGGGGTTGCGTGATGAAGGGAACGCCGTCCATAGCGTTCGGCACCAAAACACCATGCCAGTGCACCGCCGTACTCTCGACCATCTCGTTGGTCACCACCAAGCGCACTTTGTCTCCCTCGGTCACGCGGATCTGCGGGCCGGGAACTATCCCGTTGTAAGCCATGGCCGCTAAGACTTCGCCAGGCTTGGTTTCCCATTGAATGTCTTGACAAGTGATATCAAAGACTTTGCTTCCACCCTCATTTCGATAACGCAAAGGGGTGCCCCAAAACGTTGGGTCTTTGCCAATATAGTCCAGGAAGGTCTTCACCCCCTCTTCGTGCATGGCGTCCATCTCAGCAACTCCTGGTGTCCCCCCCAGACCGGTATAGCCTTCGGGCGTGGGGGTCACCGCCGCGGCGCCAGGCGCGCAGGCTGCGAGACCCAGGGCGGTGCCACCCAAGCCGGCCAGCTTCAAGAAATCTCGGCGTGAAATCAGACGATCATTTCGGTTCATTGTTCCTCCAAGTTTTAGAGCGACTCCCTTTAGGAATCGGGAATTCATCCCCAGTTTTAACACTTGCGCGTGGGGGAGACGATATGAGGTGGTACAAAGCAAAGATTTGGCCGTGAGGGCGAGGGCTTTGGCGCAGGGCGCGGTACTCTGCGGCCAGCCCAGCCAAGTTGGCCTGGCGCATCTCAGCCATCACCAAGGCCTGCAAACGGCCCCAGAAACCATGTGCCGGGCAGATGCGGTCACGCGGGCATTCACCTGGTCGCACTAGGCAGGTATTCAGGCACATCCTGCCCTCCACGGCCTCGACGACGTCCAAAATGGTCACACTGTGGGCGGGTTTCGCCAGGTTCAGCCCCCCGCGCGGCCCAGCGTGGGTGACCACTAACCCGGCCTCCACAAGATCGGCAAGGATTTTGCCAAGAAACGGGAAGGGGATGCTGCCGCGTTTAGCCGCTTGCTGAGCGGTTAGTCTCTCGCCCCCAGCAACGCAAAGTTCAAGCATGACGCGAATTGCATAATCGGCACGGCGTGATAGCTTGAACATGATGGGCTGAACCATGACCACAGAGGTCAAGGTTGACCATAAGTGTCAGGGATTCACTGGAGTCTATATTCGACAGTGATACCGATGCAGTTACAGATGCCCCGGCTTATTTATGACATTTATCCCCGTTTGGCCGGCTACCCAGGCGCGTGCTAACCAACGGATAGAAGATGGTGATAACTGGCGCGCTGGTCTTGGGGGGTCGGCAGAAATGTCCCGGCGCCCTTGCCTCCCAGATCTTTTATTAATTTAAGAGAGAACCCTTTATAACGCGGAGGGTTCTCTCTTTTATGAGCAATCCCCGTTACGGCAGCACGAGGATCTTGGCCTGCATCGTCGGGCCATGGGTTTCACAGAGAAGCGTGTAATAACCGGCCTGATCTGCGGTGAAGCCCATCGTGTATTCGCGGCCGCGGTTCATAGTAACCTCTTGAACTTTGGTCCCATCAGGAGCTTCAAGCCAGACCGTGTGCGCATTGCCGTTGACGACAAATAGGCGAAGTGTGATTGTGTCACCCTTCACAGCTGTCAATGCCGAGGGGCTGAAGAGGTAAGTGGAGACTTGCCAACTAGCTGGATTTGCAGAGTCGAAATCTCCTGGGGCCGCATAGCCATATCCCAGCGACTGTGAATGTGGGTCGACGTCCGGTGCTTCTAACTTGTCGGTCGTGGTCGACCCCTTAATCTCGATGAGGCTGACGTCGAAGGTAACATCGCTCGGCTTCAGGCTTGCTTCGGGGCTGCTGCACGCGCCAAGAAAAAAGACGCTCAGCAGAAAAACACTGACCAAAATATGCGGTTTCATCACGAAATCTCCTTTTGTTTGAAAGAGTTGGATTTCGTTTCAATTGTCCAATAATTCAGCTCTTAAAACATCTGCTTACAAGCCCAGATGTGCTTGGCCGCGGGTAGGGACTTTTATTGGACTTAAGTCCCTGTTAGATGTGGCGAGTCGAACCATATAATCAAGGGAACTAGCTAGCTATTGTGCATTGGGAGCGGCCATGTTTTCCTTTGCTCGTCTAAGCCTAATCCACCAATTTATGCTCATGAGTCTGTTTATCTTGTTGATTGGGATGTTGGTGATCGGTTTTGTTATCGGTGGGCAAATCGAACACGGTGTTATTAATCAACTTTCGGCAGTAACTGCGCTTTATGTAGATAGTTTCATTTCATCCCACCTCCGGGAACTTGAACACCGCGATGCGCTTTCCAACGAAAGCATTCGAGAACTGCAAACGCTGCTTTCTGAGACACCCCTTGGTTTAAAGATTGTTTCTTTCAAAATCTGGTCTCCCCAAGGCCGCGTGCTCTATAGTCTTAATCAAGAACTGATTGGGAAAACTTATGAAATTAGCGATGGCCTGAGAAATGCCCTGATCGGGCAGGTATCCTCAGAGATTAGTTCGCTGCGCGAAGAGGAAAACGTGTACGAGCTGTTAAATTGGAGCCAACTAATTGAGACCTACGCCCCAGTATGGTCTGCAGACGGTCGCGAAATCATTGCTGTATCAGAGTTCTATCAATTGCCCGATGAGCTTCTGGCCGAAATCCGCAAAGCCCAGCTCTATAGTTGGTCAGTGGTTGGCGGGGCTACCGTAGTGATGTATTTGCTAATGAATGGATTTATGAAGAGAGCCAGTGACACGATCCTCAGACAACGGCAAGAATTGAGCGACCAATTGGAAACAGTTCACACCCTGCTCCAGGATAACAAAAAGCTTCATTATCGAGTGAGTAGAGCAGCCGCGCGCACAACTGCCCTAAATGAAAAGTTTTTGCGTAGAATTTCCGCAGACTTGCATGACGGCCCTGTTCAGGACCTGTCATTAGCCTTGTTGAGAATTGAGCCACTAGGGCAAACCTGCTTGGCTTGCCAAAAGAGCGTTTCTCAGGGCCGAGCCGTAGGAGAAGATTTAGCCACGATCCGAATGTCTCTGGAATCTTGCCTGCGCGAAATTCGAGTAATTTCTGCCGGCCTGCGCTTGCCGGACCTGGAAGGCTACACATTAGAAGAAGTAATCCGTCGACTGCTGGTTGATTTTCACAGGAAGACACATAAAGAGGCAGGCTTTTCACTGAAAAAACTCCCAAAGCGCGTTCCAAATCCAATTAAGATAGCTCTTTATCGCGTTTTGCAGGAGGCTCTTTCGAACTCCTACCGGCATGCCGGTAATGCTGATATTTTCATCGCCGTGGGTGAAGAGAATCAAATCCTGCAATTATCCATATCTGATAATGGCACTGGTTTTGATGTCTCCTCGCCTGCTGATCAAAACAGTCTTGGTATCATAGGAATGAGGGAGAGAGTGGAGTTGCTTGGAGGGACTTTCGAAGTTCGCTCACAGCTAAAACAGGGAACAAAAATCGAAGTTACGTTTCCGCTCGATAATGTGGTTGCAGGCTGGGAGAGCTGAAATGAGTAACGCAATCCGGGTTTTAGTAGTGGACGACCATCCGCTTTTTTTGGAAGGGGTCGTTCACTCGTTAAGTGCGAACCCTGAAATTGATGTAGTAGGAGTGGCGACAAACAGCGCTGAAGCAATCCAGATGACGGCAAGTCTGCTGCCGGATGTTTTGCTGATCGATATCACCCTCCCGGACGCAGATGGGATTGAAACAACCCACAACATATCCATAAGCTACCCGGTTGTTAAGATCATCATATTGACAGCCTCCGATGACGAAGACGACCTGATGCGTGCGTTGAGGGCAGGGGCGAGTGGATATATCGTCAAAGGAATTTCGGCAAACGATTTGGCCAGTGCCATACTTTCGGTCAATCAAGGCGAATCGTACATATCCCAGAATTTGGCTAACAGCTTGTTACTGGAACTCTCCAAACCCGACTTGCCAGATCCTTTTCACGAGCTTACGGAACGGGAAATGCAAATTTTGCGTCTTGTTGCCCAAGGATTAACCAATAAGCAAATTGGCAAGCAGGTGTTTCTTGCTGAAAAAACGATAAAACATTACATGACCAATGTCCTGCAGAAATTGCATGTCAACAACAGACTGCAGGCGGCATTAATGGCTCAAAGTAAAATGGCTAAAGAAGATACGGAATAGACGGGGAAAATAAGGTTTGCTTGTAGATAAAAGGGGCAAGTCAATGTTCATGTGCATTAATCCACAATAGCACAAATGTTTAACCTACTCCGATTCTTTTCGATTACAAGCTCATTGACACACATGAGTATGTGCAGGTCTTGGAATTGGGAGCTAAAGCGGCACCGTACGGTGGCTGGCAGGGTTGTCGGTTAGACCCATAAGGGCAATTCCTTTCAAACCTTCCTCCACCCAGTCCGGGCCTGCAAAGGACATTTGTAACCCAAACAGGGGCCATATTGCACTTCTTTACCGTCTCGCTCAACCGATAGACTTGTGCCAAGGACTCTATTTTGAGGAGCTCATCATGAAAGTCTATATGGATCGGCTAAATTGTCCTTGCTGGCAAGCCTCGTGTGAAAGCTCGTTCGGTTGGCGTCTCATGCGTTTACTTCAGGGAGAAGCGCTCCCGGGAGGTTGCATGTACGCCTTCGAGGAAGATAATAAAAAGTCAATCACTTTCTTTATTCGTGATCATGATGGGGACAAAGTTCTAAAGGTCGACAATAAAAACTGGCCCGAGGCCTTTGATTCCTGGTTGCTGCTGTGGCAGCAGCAATCAGGGGCACCCCACTAACCGTCATCAAGAATCGTCGAGGCCCGTCTCCTTGGGGGCCTTGGCTTACCGGTCGAATAAGGAGTTCGCCCCTTGTCAGTCCAGACTCTGAAATTCCTGATCGCTGCTTCCTTGATTGTGTCCGGCGCCGGCATCGTGCTCATCCTCGGCACCTGGCTGCCCTGGCTGTAAATGCAGCGGTATTGGTGACGCAACTGTGGGCGCATTGGCCGCCGCAGGAGTTGTTCGGCAATTAACTCACGCGCCCAAGGAGACCCTGTGCACATATTCCTGGACCGCAACTTGTGTAACCGCTTAGTGGGTTGCGAAGCCTGCTTTGCCAACCACCTCCTGTCGGAAAATTTTTCCCAGGCGGATTGCGTGCAGAAGGTAGCGAACACAAACCGAGCAGAGCTGGTCTTCAAGATCACCGACCGCGATCACAGCCTCAAGACCTTGGTCGTCAAAGAAGAAAACCTCAATGGTGCCCTGGCCTCCTGGATCAGTGTGTGGGAACAGCAAGCCGGGCCGATCATCTAAAGGACTCACAAATGGCCGCCACTGGATGGATCGAAGTCAACGAACTGCATTGCAAAGGGTGCGAGCTTTGCGTGCTAGCCTGCCCCCAGGAAGTAATGAGCCTGGATATGGCAAGGCTTACCCCCAAGGGCTATCACCCCGTTCACCTGCATGCCGAGGGCTGCACCGGCTGCGCCATCTGCGCGGTGGTATGCCCGGAAGCCGCCCTGACCGTGTATCGCCAAGTCGAACCGCGGACTGCGCCTGCAGCCGCTTAGGAAACCGCTTATGCCCAAAGAACTGCTTAAAGGAAACAACGCCATTGCCGAGGCCGCCATTCGGGCTGGCCTCGAAGCTTATTTTGGCTACCCCATCACCCCGCAGACCGAGCTGCTGGAGCACATGGCGGCGCGCATGCCCGAACTGGGCCGCGCCTTCGTCCAAGCCGAAAGCGAAGTGGCTGCCATCAACATGGTTTACGGCGCAGCCTGCACCGGCAAGCGCGTGATGACCACTTCGTCCAGCCCAGGGGTGAGCCTGATGATGGAAGGGCTCTCCTATATTGCCGGCACTGAAATACCCATGGTGCTGGTGGACGTGATGCGCGGGGGCCCCGGCCTGGGCAATATCGCGCCCTCCCAGGGAGACTACACCCAAATGGTGCATGGCGGCGGCCACGGAGATTACCACCCCATCGTGCTGGCGCCTGCCAGTGTGCAGGAGGCGATTGATCTCACTGTGCTGGCCTTCGACCTGGCCGAAAAATATCGCACCATTGCCGTGGTTCTGGCTGATGGCAGCATTGGCCAGATGATGGAGCCGGCCGAACTGCCGCCCATGGCTCCGCTGAGGAAGACGCTGCCGCCCTGGGCTGTCACCGGTGAACCCGGCCGCCCACGCCGCCTGCTCACCTCGATCTACCTCAACCCCGATGATGAAGAGATCACCAACATCCGCCTGCTGGAACGCTGGATGAGCATATGCAGCCAGGAAGTGCGCTTCAAGGAATATTATCTGGACGATGCCGAGCTGGTAGTTGTTGGGTTTGGCACCGCCGGCCGTGTGGCACTCAGTGCAGTGCGCGCCGCTCGGGCCGCCGGCATCAAGGCCGGCCTGTTCCGTCCCATCTCCCTCTCGCCCTTCCCCGAACAAGAAATAAAGGAGCTGGCCGCCAACACTGAAGCGATCTTGGTCGTGGAGATGAACGCCGGGCAAATGTTCGATGACGTGAAGTTGGCCGTTGAGGGATTGGCCCCGGTGGAATTCTATGGGCGCCTGGGAGGCGTAGTGCCTTTCCCAGACGAGATCCTGGCCGAGATCCGCCGCGTGGCTGCCGGACCCATCCCTGGCCAAAACGGCCATGCACGCCAACGCTGGCTTGAGCGGCTGTCTTTGCTGCGGGAAGGAAACTGACATGCTGAACGTTTTGCCCACCACTTCCGCCCAGGTCGTTTACCAGCGGCCCAAGTCGCTTACCGAGACCGTCACCCATTATTGCCCCGGCTGCACGCACGGCGTATCCCAGCGTTTGGTGGCCGAAGTGCTGGATGAGATGGGCTTGCGCGAGAAAACCATCGGTGTGGCTTCGGTAGGCTGCTCGGTGTTTGCCTACAACTACTTCGATGTTGATTTCGTAGAAGCCGCTCACGGCCGCGCCCCGGCCATGGCGACCGGCATCAAGCGCGTGTTTCCCGACCGCATCGTGTTTACCTACCAGGGCGATGGCGACCTGGCGTCCATCGGCATGGCGGAAGTGATGCATGCCGCTGCCCGCGGCGAGAACATCACCATCGTCTTTATCAATAATGCCATCTACGGCATGACCGGCGGGCAGATGGCCCCCACCACCCTGCCGGGCATGCGCACCACCTCCAGCCCGCTGGGGCGGGATATTGAGATGACCGGCATGCCCATCCGCATGGCGGAGATCCTGGCCAAACTGGACGCTTCCAGTTTTGTGGTGCGTCGTAGCCTGCACGATGCCACCAACATTCGCAAGGCCAAGAAAGCCATCCGCACCGCCTTTGAGGTGCAGCGGCAGGGGCTGGGATTCTCGCTGGTAGAACTGCTTTCCACCTGCCCCACCAACTGGGGCATGACACCCAACGAGGCGCTCTCCTTCGTGGAGGGGCAGATGCTCCCTTATTTCCCCTTGGGTGACTACAAAGTCGCCGACGCCGTGAAGGCGTTGAAAATTTAGGAGGCAGGGTGCAAACTGAAACCATTATCGCCGGATTTGGAGGCCAGGGGGTGCTTTTCGCCGGGCAGGTGTTGGCCTATGCGGCCATGGATAGCGGCAAGCACGTCACCTGGTTCCCTTCCTATGGGCCTGAAATGCGCGGGGGCACCGCCAATTGCACCGTGATCGTGGCGGATGAGGACATCGGCTCACCTACCGTGCGTAATCCTCAAGCCGTGGTGTGCCTAAACCTGCCGTCACTGGATAAATACGAACCCTTGGTGGTCCCCGGAGGCGTGCTTGTGCTGAATCGTTCGCTGATCAACCGCTCTGCAGTGCGCGCTGACCTGCGCGTGGTGGAAGCGCCCGCCAACGAGCTGGCCGAGGAACTGGGTGATAAGCGCCTGGTGAACGCGGTGATGCTGGGAGCGTTAGTGGAAGCCACCGGCGTACTGACCCAGGCTGCCATTCAGCAAGCGCTCAAGAACCACTTGCCCGCCCGGCACCAGGATCTGCTGGCGGCCAACTTTGCCGCTTTGGAAAAAGGAGCAGAAGCCGCGCGCCTTTCTCTGGTAAAGGTTTAGGGGAAAGTATTTACCAAATGAATAAATCACCGCGCCCCAACAAATCTGCATTGCTGGCGCTGGCCTGGGCAAGCACTTTACTGCTCTCCTTTCTTCCCGACATATTATTTCAAGAGCTCAGCGGCACAATCCCCAATTGGCTGTATGCAGCCAAGCTGGCCCTCATCGCCGCGCTGCTCTATCTCAGCTTATTCTGGGCGCCGGCGAGGATCCTGCAGAAATATTTCTTTGTGTTTTTGGCGATCTTTCTCGCCGAGGGCGTCGGGATTTGGTTGTCGGGCCTGCCTGTATGGGTTTCCTGGTTCCCGCTGGATGTTTCCAATTTCGTCCCTTATTTGATCGGCGCGGAGTTCAAGCAACTAATTATCGCCGGCCTGGTGATGGTTGGCTTGCTGCTCATCGGATTGCGCCGCCAGGATTTTTTCCTGCGCCCGGGCGAACTGGACGCGCCAGCCGCACCCATGCCCGGGTTGGGCGTGGGCAAAGCCACATCCTGGCGTCCGCTTGGATTGCGGCTTAGCCTGTTCGCTTTTCTGGCCATGTTGCTCGCTACCAGTTTCTACGCGGTCGACAGGCTAACTGTCGAAGCCGCATGGGCTGCGCTGCCTTTCCTGCCACTCATCATTGTGCTGGCCGGCCTCTCGGCATTTTCCGCCGAGATCATTTACCGTGCTGCGCTGCTGGCCCCCATCCATCACACTCTCGGACCGGTTCACTCAGTGGCGCTGGCGGCTGCCTTCTTTGGGATTAGCTGGTTTTATGGACTGCCGTTAGGTTTGCTGGGGGTCCTATTCTGGGGATTCTTTGGCTGGATGCTGGGCCGCAGCCTGCTGGAAACCAAAGGTTTGCTTTGGCCCTGGTTTATTCATGCGTCCGCCAACGTGGTCATGTTCGCTTTCATAGTGATCGCCGCGGTGCAACTGGCGGGCTAACCACCCTAGCTTGAATGTCTGGGGGTTTGTTCTGCGATCCAGCCATCGAGACCGCGTAAAAAAGAATTGACCTGTTCTGGAGCCAAGGCCAGCACCTTGTCTTTGCCATGCACCAAATAGAGGGAAAGACCCAGATCCTGGAACACAATCGAGGATGAATATTTCTTGAGCGCCGGCCGGTAGGAAGGGCGCTTCCCGGCGGCCGTGGAGCCGAAGGCCAGACCCAGGCCGAGGTTGAGACCTTCAGGTTGGGCGCGGCGCGCATCCACGGCGCGCTGCATGGCGGCCTCGAACGCGCCGAGGAAGGCCATGCCCTCTTCACGTTGCGGGCAGAGCAGCAAGCCGAGGCGCTCGCCATCCCTGACCAGCAGCAGATCCACATCCAAAGTATGATCTTCCCCGACAGAAAATCCCTGTTTGGCGAAATGCTCGCTAAGCATCGAATGGAGTTGGGAATTATCCATATGTAAATTATAGGACACGCAATACGAAATATGTATTGCGTATCGCCTGATTACGGATATTTATTAATTCTTTTCGCCATCAAAATATCCGGCTTACCGAAACCGTTGGCATCCGGGATGGCGCCCACGATCACGTAACCGATCTTTTCGTAGAAGCTATAGGGATGCCTGTGGAGATTGCGGATGGCTGCCAGCTTACCCAAAACATTGGGATACAGGTCCGTGCCCCAAAGGCTGGTCATCTTGTTTACGTCGTCGCTGCCGAGGTGAATGGTAAGCGCACCGCGGGCGCGCACCAGCTCCTCGAAATCGTGCACCAGGGCGCTGCCAACGCCGCGCCCCTGGAACTCGGGATGCACCGCCAGCGGGTGCAGCTCCCAGGCGCGGCCGCGGTAAGACGGGATCCCGCCGATCCAGCCGAGCACGCGGCCATGCTCGTCCACCGCGGCTCTGCTTATGCGCTCGGCGCCAAGGGCTTCGTCAACTTCTTCCAGGCCTTCTGTCATGCCCGGCCAGGCGTCCGGCCAACCTGAGCGGAAAGCCGCCACCAGGATCTCGGCGGCCTGCTGCCGGCCGGGAACGCCCAGGGAGCTCAGGTCGACGATGCTAACGCTAATTTCGCCAGGAATGGACAACGGAGTGTCCTTAGTTCGCGGACGCCAGCTTGCTCGCTCCCAAGAGCCGTAAGGCCAGCCAGAAATCGATCAAGGCAAGCACGGGGTGCAAGGCGGATGCCACGGGCATGCTCTCACGCAAGAGGATCACAAGCACATAGACCTGGACGAACCACACGGCGAACAAGACCCAGGTCAACAACTTCACTTCGCGGCTGGCCTGGCCCACATACATGATGATGAGCATGGGGATCAAGATGAAGGCCAGCATGTGACCCAGGGCGGCATGCAGTGACCAATCTTTCAATTCTTCTGCTACCGCTACCATTCCGGCCAGGAAGAGCTGGGCGAAAATGGCGATGAGGAACAGCCAAACCAGGAT